>ERZ809224.1948-NODE-1948-length-13707-cov-11.365880_pt1 | contig 13707 bp, 13 predicted proteins | sample MGYA00520513_ERZ809224 | MGnify/ENA primary metagenome ERZ809224 (study PRJEB31576, sample SAMEA3212658) | Homo sapiens | biome: human-gut; feature: human gut; material: fecal | place: Sweden | collected 2012 ...
GACTTTGCCGCCGCCCGGGCGGTGGCCGACCTGCGGCTGCTGTGCGAGCTGTGCCTGCCCTTCGTGAAGGTGGGCGGCCGGTTCCTGGCCATGAAAAGCGTGGACAGCGAAGGGGAGCTGGACGCCGCCCGCCCCGCCATCCAAACGCTGGGCGGCGAGCTGGCGGGGACTTACGACTATGCCATCCCCCACACCCAGGTAACCCACCGGGTGATCGTGGTGGAAAAGGTGCGGCCCACGCCCCCTGCCTACCCCCGACGCTGGACAAAACTCCAAAAAAGTCCATTATAGTTGCCCGTTTCTTTTCCTGGTCAGCTTGCGCTTCCTCTCGCGTTCTTCCTCAGGAAGTATTTCGTAGCTTTTGGATAGTTTTGTTCATTTTTCTGTTGCTATCTTTGTCTAATCGTGATATGATTTTGCATATGTGGGAAGGGGGACCCCTATGGGCACCGCCGTCATGATAACATCTGGAAAAGGCGGCACAGGTAAAACCTCTCTGACCGCCGGGGTGGCTTCCTGCCTGGCTGCTCTGGGAAACCGGGTTTTGTGCATCGACCTGGACATCGGCTTGCGCAACCTGGACATCGCTCTAGGGCTGGCAGACCGGGCTGTCATGGACTTTAGCGACGTGATGGAACATCGCTGTCCCCTTCTCACTGCGGCCATTGAGCACCCGGATATCCGGGGCTTATACCTGCTGACCGCGCCGCTTTCCTTAGCCGATCCAGACCTGGACGCCTTCCGGGCCCTGGTGGCCGACGCCAAGGACTGCTTTGACTTTGTTTTCATGGATTCCCCTGCCGGTCTGGGCGCGGGCTTCCAGCTTGCCATGGCGGCGGCGGACCGGGCGATTTTGGTCTCCGCTACCGACCCGGCCGCCCTGCGGGACGCACAGATGGCGGTGTCCCAGCTCATCGGGCAGGTGGATCAGCTCCACCTGGTGATGAACCGGGTTCAACCCAAACTGATGAGCAGACTGCGCACCTCCATCGACCAGGCCATGGACACGGCCGGGCTGCCCCTGCTGGGGGTGGTCCCTGAAGACCAAATGGTGACCATGGCTGCAGCCTCTGGCGTCCCGGTGGTGCTCACGACTTACAAAGGCGCGGCGCCCGCTTACCTCAATATCGCACGGCGGCTGCTGGGCCGCAGGGTCCCTCTGCTGCGTATCCGCTGACTCCCGCAAAACAGAAAGGATGAGTTCTCTCATGAATATCGCACTGATGAGCCACGATAACAAGAAAGAACTGATGATGCAGTTCTGCATCGCCTACTGCGGCATTCTGGCTAAGCACACGGTGTGCTCCACCAACCGCACCGGCCGGCTTGTGGCAGAGGCCACCGGCCTGCCTGTTCAACTCTTTCTTTCCCATGCCCACGGCGGCAGCCAGCAGATCGGCGCCCGTATCGCCTATGACGAGATCGACATGGTTCTGTTCTTCAACGATCCCAACTCCAGCGATCTGGACCAGGACCTGCGCTATATCACCAACCTGTGTGACCAGCACAACGTCCCCTTTGCCACCAACGCCGCCACTGCGGAAATGCTCATTCATGGCCTGGCACGGGGCGACCTGAGCTATCGGGAGCTGATTCGGCCCAGCACACCGCTGAAGGTCTGATCCCTTTATCATTCCCGCGCAGAGACCGGATGAGTACCCTTCACACCGCTGTACAGAGAAGGTGCGGAACCGCAAGGATAGATGCACGACAGGGGCGTTTTGACCAGGGCGAGTTCTTCCAACCAGGACTTGCAGAGCAGTCCCGTTTGGGAAGCAACCCCGCCCGTGCATTCAATCCAAGCGTGACGACTGCTGAGAGCACCCACAGCAAGGAGGACGGGAAAGACGCCGGAGGAGCGGACCCGGAGACGGGTGCGGTCCCCTTCCCGCAACAGAAGGCCAAGGGCGCGTCCGGCGCGCTGAACGTGGGTGGCACCACGAAGTATTGCAAGGCAATGCTCTCGTCCCATGAACTGTTTCCATGGGGTGAGAGCATTTCTCATCCTCTAGGTTCAATTCCATTTCGCAATTTATCTTTATATTATCACAAGGAGTTGTCGTCATGGCAAAACAGAAACCCCGCACCCTGTCCGGCTTCATGGAACTGCTGCCGGACAAGCAGGTGCAGTTTGACCGCATGGTGGAGCTGCTGCGCCGCTCCTACTCCCTCTATGGCTTCACCCCTCTGGACACCCCGGTGATCGAGGCCAGTGAAGTGCTGCTGGCCAAAGGCGGCGGGGAGACGGAGAAGCAGATGTACCGCTTCACCAAGGGGGATACCGACCTATCCCTCCGATTTGACCTCACTGTCCCCCTGGCCAAGTATGTGGCCCTGCACTACGCTGACCTGACCTTCCCCTTCCGCCGGTTCCAGATCGGCAAGGTGTACCGGGGGGAGCGGGCCCAGCGGGGCCGGTTCCGGGAGTTCTACCAGGCGGACATCGACGTGATCGGGGATGGCAAGCTGGACATCGTCAACGAGGCGGAGATCCCCGCCATTATCTACAACACCTTTACCGCCCTGGGCCTGCGCCGGTTCCAGATCCGGGTGAACAACCGGAAGATCCTCAACGGATTCTATGCCATGCTGGGCCTGACGGAACAGGCCGCCGACATCATGCGCACCGTGGACAAGCTGGACAAGATCGGCGGTGACAAGGTGCGGAACTTGCTGGTGGCGGAGGACATCGGCCTGTCCGGCGGCGCCGCCGACGAAATTCTGAAGTTCATCGCCATTCGGGGGAACAATGCCCAGGTGCTCTCCGCCCTGGAGGGCTACCGGGGCCGCAGCGAGCTGTTCGACCAGGGCCTGGACGAGCTGACCACCGTGGTGAAGTACCTGGCCGCCTTCGGCGTGCCTGAGGACCACTTCGCCGTGGACCTGACCATCGCCCGGGGGCTGGACTACTACACCGGCACCGTCTATGAGACCACCATGCTGGACCACCCGGAGATCGGCTCCATCTGTTCCGGGGGAAGATATGATAACTTAGCGGAATATTATACCGATAAACAACTCCCCGGCGTGGGAATTTCCATCGGTTTGACCCGTCTGTTCTTCGTGCTGGAGGACCAGGGCTATCTGAACGGGGAGATGAACACCGCCCCTGCCGACGCCCTTATCCTTCCCATGACCGACGACCTCTCCCCCGCCATCGCCTTTGCCGCCCGGCTGCGCCAGGCGGGGGTGCGGGCCCAGCTGTACACCGAGCAGCGGAAGTTCAAGCAGAAGATGAGCTATGCCGACAAGCTTGCCATCCCCTACGTGGTCTTCCTGGGGGAGGACGAGATCGCCAAGGGCGCCGTCTCCGTCAAGGACATGGCCACCGGGGAGCAGCAGACCCTGTCCCAGGAGGAGGGGACCGCCCTCATCCGGGCCGGCGCTGCCCGCCGGGCCAACCTTACCCCCATCCGGGAGCCGGAGCGGCCGTAAACCCAACATCGACTCATCGACTTTTCGCCTTTTTCCAAAAAATCTGTAACAAAACCCGCCTTTCCGCGTTGATACCGTGAGGGGAGGTGAACAGCCATGGACTTGGAAGCCATCTATGAGGCCCATTTCCGGGACGTGTACCGGTTTCTGCTGGGCCTGACGGAGAACGGCCCCCTGGCGGAGGAGTTGTGCCAGGAGACCTTCTTCAAGGCCCTGAAGGCCGCCCGGCGTTTTGACGGATCCCAGGACGCCCGGGCCTGGCTGTTCACCATCGCCCGCAACTGCTTCTACTCCCACTGCCGGAAGCAGAAGCGGGCGGTCTCCCAGGAGGAGCTGCCCCAGGAGCTCTCCCAGGACGTGCGGGTGGAGGATCAGCTGGTGGACGAGGAGACCGCCTTCCAGATCCACCGCCTGCTCCACGCCATGGCGGAGCCCTACAAGGAGGTCTTCACCCTGCGGGTGTTCGGCGAGCTGCCCTTTGAGAAGATCGGGCGGCTGTTCGGCAAGAGCGCCGGCTGGGCCCGGGTGACCTTCTACCGGGCAAAGCTCCAGATCATCAACTGTATGGAGGCGAAAGGCGATGAAAGAGATCAACTGTAACATCATCCGGGACCTGCTCCCCCTCTACGAGGATGGGGCGGTGAGCGAGGACACCACCCAGCTGGTACGGGAGCACCTGGAGGGCTGCCCCGCCTGCCGGGAGGAATACGAGCGGATGCGCACCCCCACCCCCGTCCCCCCCGACCGGGACATCTCCATGATCCTGCAGATGGAGGACGAGATGCGCAAGAAAAGCATCCGCCGATTTTTTTGCGGCGTGGGGGTCTTCGTGGTACTTGCGTGTCTGTTCTGTCTGTGGTACACTTGGCCTGTCCCCTATGAGGACCTGGTCCCCGAGGGGGCGGAATGCCAGGAGATCACCATTGATGCCTACACCTTCCTGGGGGAGAAGGATAATACGACTCAGGATTATCGTGCAACCCTCACCCCAGAGGACCCTGTCTTTGGCCAGCTTTCCTCTCTGGTTGAGGGACAGAGCTACCGCCATCATCTGGATAATCTGTTCCAGAGCCGCTATGATCTCCGCGGAGGCAGGTACGAACCGGGAGACTTCAGCTGGCACGTAACCTTCCACTACGACGTCCCCCAGGAGGATGGGACCGTCCAGAAAACGGAGGTCTTGATCTGCGGCAATCAATACGAGGGAGGAGAACCCTACGGCGGAACATACTTGTACGTCATCATTGACAATCTCTTTGGCAGTGATGAGTACGAAAACTGGGATGCCACGGTGGCCGACCAGCAGCAGTGGATCGCCGATGTGATGGACGTCATCCGGCAGCTCCCCATGGTCTCGGAATAGGTTTCTGGCCTGGCAGATCAGCAAGCATCCGATACAAACCGCAATTTTTCGCATAAACATTACGCTTTGGAGTTGATTTTTCATGGTTCAATCACGCACCCACACCTGCGGCGAGCTCCGCCTGGAGCACGCCGGGCAGACCGTCACCCTGGCCGGCTTCCTGGAGAACATCCGGGAGGTGGGACAGAACCTGGCCTTCGTGGTCCTCCGGGACTTCTACGGCGTCACCCAGGTGGTGCTGGAGACGGAGGAGATGATGGCCGCGGTGAAGGGGCTCAACAAGGAGTCCACCATCCAGGTGACCGGCGTGGTGCGGGAGCGGGATTCCAAGAACCCCAAGCTGCCCACCGGCGACATCGAGGTGGTGCCCAGCCAGATTAAGGTGCTGGGCCGCTGCCGCCACAACGAGCTGCCCTTCCCCATCAACCGCAGCCGGGAGGCGGACGAGGCCATCCGGCTGAAGTACCGCTACCTGGACCTGCGCAACCCGGAGGTAAAGAACAACATCATCCTCCGGTGCAGCGTGGTGGCCGCCCTGCGGCAGGCCATGCTGGGCGAGGGCTTCCTGGAGATCACCACCCCCATTCTCACCGCCTCCTCCCCCGAGGGGGCGAGGGACTACCTGGTGCCCAGCCGGAAGCACCCCGGCAAGTTCTACGCCCTGCCCCAGGCCCCCCAGCAGTTCAAGCAGCTGCTCATGGCCTCCGGCTTCGACAAGTACTTCCAGATCGCCCCCTGCTTCCGGGACGAGGACGCCCGGGGGGACCGCTCCCCCGGCGAGTTCTACCAGCTGGACATGGAGATGGCCTTCGCCAACCAGGACGACGTGTTCGCCGTGCTGGAGCGGGTGCTGCCCCCCATCTTTGCCAAATACGGCACCTACAACGTAGCCTCCGAGGCCCCGTTCCGGCGCATCCCCTATCTGGAGGCCATGGACACCTACGGCTCGGACAAGCCCGACCTGCGCATCGACCTGACGCTCCAGGACGCCACCGGGCTGCTGTCCGGCTGCGGCTTCGGCCCCTTTGCGGGCAATACTGTCAAGGCCATCGTGGTTTCCGACTTTACCGGCACCCGCAAGCAGATCGACGGCCTGTGCAATGAGGTGGAGGTGCAGTCCGGGGAGAAGGCCTACTGGTTCCGCTATGACGAGAACGGGGAGATCGTGGGCGGCATCGCCAAGTTCGTCCAACCTCTCAAGGACCAGGTGGTGGAAGCCCTGGGCCTGACAAAGGGCTGCTTCGTGGGCCTCACCGCCGGCAAGCTGCTCACCGCCCAGAAGACCGCCGGCGTGCTGCGCAGCAAGCTGGGCGCCTTCTGCCCCAACCACATGGACAAGGAGCGGTACGAGTTCTGCTGGATCGTGGACTTCCCCATGTATGAGATTGGGGAGGAATCCGGCCAGCTGGAGTTCTGCCACAACCCCTTCTCCATGCCCAACGGCGGCCTGGAGATTCTGAAAAAGGCCGCCGCGGGCGAGGTGGACCCCCTGTCCATCACCGCCTACCAGTACGACCTGGTGTGCAACGGCGTGGAGCTGTCCTCCGGCGCGGTGCGGAACCACGACCCGGAGATCATGATCGAGGCCTTCCAGCTGGTACGGCTGGGAGAGGATGACGTGAAGGCCAAGTTCCCCGCCATGTACAACGCCTTCACCTACGGCGCGCCCCCCCACGCCGGCATCGCCCCCGGCGTGGACCGGATGGTGATGCTGCTGGCCGGGGAGGACTCCATCCGGGAGATCATCCCCTTCCCCATGAACAAGAACGCCCAGGACGTGATGATGGGCGCACCCAGCTTCGTCACCCAGCAGCAGCTGGACGAGCTGAACATCGTGTGCACCAAGAAAGAGGAAGAATAACCGAAAAGCGAAGGGCGCTGACCTGGCGGTCAGCGCCCTTTTCCTGTCCTTGCGATCCCTTCGATTGCCGCCTCCACCCCACGGACAGACAGCTCCAGCGGCATGCTGGGCTGGCCGGGCTTATCCAGCACCTGCTCTGGCAGATAGGGGATGTGGAGGAACCCATTCCTTATTCCCGGGAAATGTCTCTCCAAATAGTGCCGCACGGAGTAGAGCACATGATTGCATACAAATGTCCCAGCGGACAAGGATACCTCCGCAGGCACCCCCGCCGCCCGGATGGCCTCTGCCATGGCCTTTACCGGAAGATTGGTGAGGTAGGCGTCCGGGCCGCCGGGAACCACCGGCTCCTCCTGCGGCTGGTTGCCGGCGTTGTCCGGGATACGGTAGTCATCCAGGTTGACGGCCACCCGCTCCACGCTCACCGCCGTCCTACCCCCGGCCTGGCCGATGGACAGCACCACGTCCGGGCGGTATCGCTCCAGCGCCTCTGCTACCCGCTGAGGAGCCTCGTACCGCACCGTAGGCAAAATTAGCTTGACGATCTCCGCCCCGGCAATCGTATCCGGCAAATGTTCCACAACTTCCGCAGAAGGGTTGCGGGTCTCACCCCCAAAGGGTTCAAACCCGGTAACTAAAATTTTCATGGTTTTCACCTCTTCAGCTTCTGCCACTCGGCCACCGCCATCTCGTCACAGCGGTTATTGTAAGGGTTCTCTGCGTGGCCCTTGACCCAGTGGAGGTTGACCTGGTGATAATCGCACAGGGCCAGCAGCTGCTCCCACAGATCGGGATTCAGCGCGGGCTTTTTATCCCCCTTCACCCAGCCCCGGGCCTTCCAGCTCCGAGCCCATCCCTTTTCCAGCGCGTCGATCACATATTTGGAGTCGGAGTACAGCTCCACCTGGCAGGGTTCCTTCAGGGCTTCCAGTCCCCGGATGACGGCGGTGAGCTCCATGCGGTTGTTGGTGGTGTTGGGCTCTCCCCCGCTCATCTCTTTCCGATGCTCCCCATACAGCAGGATCGTCCCCCACCCGCCAGGCCCCGGATTTCCGGAACAGGCGCCATCAGTATAGATCGTCACAGTCTTCACGTCGTTCCCTCCTGTGGGATGGATTTCTCCCGTATAGTCTAACACAAACCCTTCCCTCCTGTCCACCGCCGGAATCCGTCCCGTTTTGCGGCCAGGAAGATTGACGCGGCTCCCCTTTGACGGTACAATAGAGCTTGCTTTGGCACGCGATTTTGGAAGGGAGCGTCTCCTATGCCTGATGTGATCCTGGTAGATCAAGCGGACCGCCCGGTGGGCCGGATGGAAAAGCAGGAAACCCACAGAAAGGGGCTGCTCCACCGGGCCTTTTCCGTCTTTCTCCTGGACGGGAGCAAGCTGCTGATCCAACGGCGGGCTCTGGACAAGTACCACTGCGGCGGCCTCTGGTCCAACACCTGCTGCTCCCACCCCGCGCCGGGGGAGCCGGTTCTATCGGCGGCGGAGCGCCGGCTGGACGAGGAGCTGGGTATCAAAAACGCCCGCTTGCGGGAGCTCGATACCTTTCTCTACCGCGCCGCCTTCCCCAACGGCCTGACGGAGCATGAGCTGGACCATGTGCTGCTGGGGGAATACAGCGGCCCGGTCCGGCCCGACCCCAGGGAGATCGCCCAGGTCCGCTGGATCGACCTGGAGGAGCTCCAGCGGGATCTGCAGGCGTTCCCTCAGCGGTACACGCCCTGGTTTCCGCCGGCGCTCACCCTGGTCCTCCGCCATCTTTCATAACGGAGCAAAAAGGAGGCTGTCACGGGGACAGCCTCCTTATTTACTCCTTTGTGATTGTGATGGTAAGCTGGGAAATGGCCAGGCAGGCTAAGCCGATGCCCAGCATACCCAGGGCGGACCGGGTGTCGATCCGCTCCAGGAGGGACAGCACCGTCACGGCAATGCCCATGGCAGCGGCCACCCCCTTGAGGATCACGTCCACCAAGGCGCCTGCCCGCTCCCCGGCGCTCTCCTCCGGGGCGGCCGCCCTTCCCCGCATCAGCTCATCCACGGAGATTTCGAAGATCTCCGCCAGCCTGGGCAGGGAACTGACGTCCGGGAAGGACAGGTCTCGCTCCCACTTGGACACCGCCTTGTCGGTCACTCCCATCTTCTCCGCCAGCTCCAGCTGGGTCATCCCCCGCTCCTTGCGCAGGCCGGCAATCATCATTCCAAAAGTCTGTTTCTTCATAGGATCCACACTCCTTTTCCTGGATGCCTGCATCCTACCACACCTCCATGGGCGGCTCAACCGACCGGGAGTTTCCCCCGGTGAGCCCGCGGTTTCCCTCCGGTTGAGTCCGGTTTCCCCCAAAATTTTGGACCGCGCGCGGCCCCTCCCCCGCCTTGCCGGAAAAAACAGGGTGCGAACGGCCCGTCCGCGCCCTGTTTTCCTTTCATGGTTTTCCGCAAAATCCACATAGTTTTCCTCAAACATCTGTATGAGGCATCCGCTGACCGTGGGAGGGATCAGAGGCTCCGCAGGATCTCCTTCCGCTTCCGGTCATACTCCTCCTGGGTGAGCAGCCCCGCTTTCTTCAGGCTCTCCAGCTGTTCCAGCCGGCCCTTGGCATCCAGGGTATTGGTGGAAATCTGGTGCTCCTGATTGTCAGGTTTTGGCTCTTCCTCCTCGGTATAGATCTCCATGGTGGGCACGCCTTTCTTCCCAAAGGCGTTCATCCCGTTGACCACCGTGATGGCCACCGCGATCCCCGTCCAGAGCAGGCCGAACAGGCCAAAGGCGGGGACCACCACAAACAGCCCGACGCAAACGAAGATCACGCCCACGACAAATCCCATCGCGGACTGTGTCCGGCCTGGTTTAATCCGAATGTTTCTTCTGGCCATTTCGATACCCCCTTACACTTCCTTACTCCTGACCGCGCGCCTCTTCCGCGCTCTGGGTGGAATCGGCGTCCGGCTCCTTATCCGCCAGGGCCATGGCGATGACCCGATCCCCCTCTTCCTTCAGACGCATGACGATGACGCCCTGGGTGGCCCGGCCCGCCAGGCGGATGGAGGCCACGTCGGTGCGGATGAGGGTACCGGCCTGAGTGACCAGCAGCAGGTCCTCCGTGCCGTCCACCACCTTGATGCCCACCACCCGGCCGGTCTTGGCGGTGACGGCGTAGTTCTTGATGCCGATGCCCCCCCGGTTGGTGATTCGATAGTCCTCCACCGGGGTGCGCTTGCCGTAGCCGTTTTCGGTGATGGTGAGCACCGCCCGGCCCTGGGTGGCCCGGGCGGCCCCCACCACATAGTCCCCGGGGCGCAGGCGGATGCCCCGCACCCCCATAGAGGAGCGGCCGGTGGGCCGCACGTCTGTCTCCGCAAAGCACACGGCCATACCGTCGTGGGTGGCGATGAGGATGTTCTTGGTACCGTCGGTCTCCCGCACCACCATCAGCTCGTCCCCGTCCTCCAGGGTGATGACACGCAGGCCGTTGTTGCGAAGATTCTTCAGGGTGACCACCGGCAGGCGCTTCACCGTGCCGTTGCGGGTGATCATCACCAGGAAGCGGCCGTCGTCGGTGATGTCCTGGGTATGGATCATGGCGGACACCTTCTCCCCCGCCTCCACCTGGAGCACATTGACGATGTTGGTGCCCCGGGCGGTGCGCCCCGCCTCTGGGATCTGATAGCCCTTCTTGCGGAACACCCGGCCCTTGTCGGTGAAGAAGAGGATATAGTCGTGGGTAGAGGCGGTAAACACCGTGTTCACATAGTCCTCCTCCCGGGTGGACATGGACTTCTTGCCCATGCCCCCCTTGCCCTGGGCGGCGTACTCCTTGGCGCTGGTGCGCTTGATGTAGCCCCCGGCGGTCATGGTGAACACGCACTGCTCCTCGGCGATGAGATCCTCCACATCCAGATCGTCCTCGGCAAAGCCGATCTCGGTCTTGCGCTCGTCGCCGTACTTGTCCCGGATCTCTACCAGCTCCCTCTTGAGCACGCCCCGGAGCATTCCCTCATCGCTGAGCAGTTTCTCAAAATAGGCGATGCGCTCCTCCAGCTCCTTGTACTCCGCCTCCAGTTTCTCCCGGTCCAGCCCCTGGAGGGCCTTCAGCCGCATATCCAGGATGGCCTGGGCCTGGATGTCGTCCAGGGAGAAGCGGGCCATCAATTTTTCCTTGGCGTCATCATAGCTGGTGCGGATGATGCGGATGACTTCGTCAATGTTGTCCTGGGCGATGAGCAGGCCCTCCAGCAGATGGGCCCGCTCCTGGGCCTTCTTTAGATCGTACCGGGTGCGCCGGGTGATGACCTCCTCCTGGAAGGAGATATATTCGTCCAGGATCTCCCGGAGGGTGAGCACCTTGGGCTGCTTTTGGTCATTGACCAGGGCCAGCAGGATCACCCCGAAGGTGGTCTGCATCTGAGTCTGGGAGAACAGCCGATTCAGGGTCACCTGGGGATTGGAGTCCTTCTTCAGCTCGATGACGATGCGCATGCCCCGCTTGCCATCCGATTCATCCCGCAGGCCGGAGATTCCGTCCAGCCGCTTGTCCTTCACCTGCTCGGCGATGTTCTCCACCAGCCGGGCTTTGTTCACCTGGTAGGGCAGCTCAGTGACGATGATGCGGGTTCGGCCGTTGCCGAACTCCTCCATTTCCGTACGGGCCCGGACTTTGATGTGGCCCTTGCCGGTAGCGTAGGCCGCCCGGATCCCGGCCCGGCCCATAATGATCCCCCGGGTGGGGAAGTCCGGACCCTTGATGTGCTCCATCAGATCGTCCAGAGTGGCGTTCTCGTTGTCCAGCACACAGATGCAGGCGTCGATGACCTCCCGCAGGTTGTGGGGCGGGATGTTGGTGGTCATGCCCACGGCAATGCCGGAGGAGCCGTTCACCAGCAGGTTGGGGAACCGGGAGGGCAGCACCCGGGGCTCCTTCAGGGACTCGTCAAAGTTGGGGTCCCAGTTCACCGTGTCCTTGTCGATGTCCCGCATCATCTCGTTGGCGATCCTGGCCATGCGGGCCTCGGTGTACCGGTAGGCGGCGGGGGGATCTCCGTCCACCGATCCGAAGTTGCCATGGCCGTCCACCAGGGGGTAGCGCATGGAGAAGTCCTGGGCCAGACGGACCAGGGCGTCATAGACGGACTGGTCACCGTGGGGGTGGTATTTGCCCAGCACGTCGCCCACACAGGTGGCGGACTTCTTGAAGGGCTTGTCAGAGGTCAGGCCGCTCTCATACATGGAGTAGAGAATTCGGCGGTGTACCGGCTTCAGGCCATCCCGCACGTCGGGCAGGGCCCGGCCCACGATGACGGACATGGCGTACTCGATATACGCCGTCTGCATCTCATGCTCCAGGTTGATCTCTACAATCTTCTGATCGGGAAAGGAGATGTCCCGGGTCAGATACTCATCTTGTTGTTTCGGCATAGTCAGCTAAATCCCTTTCTCTCCCAGACATCAATAGTCCAGATTGACCGCCTTGAAGGCGTTTTGCTCGATATACTCCCGGCGGGGCTCCACTTTTTCCCCCATGAGCAGGGTAAAGATCTCGTCCGCCTTCACCGCGTCCTCCATGGTGATGCGCTTGAGGGTGCGGGTCTCCGGATTCATGGTGGTGTCCCACAGCTCGTGGGCGTCCATTTCGCCCAGGCCCTTAAACCGGCTGATGTCCACCTTGGCGCTGGGGTTGTCTCCCCGCAGCTCGGCGGAGATCCTGTCCCGCTCCTCCTCGGAGAAGGCCAGCCGGGTGGTCTTGCCCCGGGTGAGCTTGAACAGGGGAGGTACGGCGGCGTACACGTAGCCCCGGTCGATCAGGGGCCGCATGAACCGGAAGAAAAAGGTGAGCAGCAGGGTGCGGATGTGGGAGCCGTCCACATCGGCGTCGGCCATGATGATGACCTTGTGATAGCGTAGCTTGCTGTCGTCAAACTCGTCCCCCAGGCCGGCGCCCAGGGCGGTGATGACGGGCTGTAGCTTGTCGTTGCCGTAGATCTTATCCGCCCGGGCCTTCTCCACATTGAGCATCTTGCCCCACAGGGGGAGGATCGCCTGGAACCGGGAGTCCCGGCCCTGCTTGGCCGAGCCGCCGGCAGAGTCTCCCTCGACGATATAGATTTCCGTCAGGGCGGGGTCCCGCTCGTTGCAGTCGGCCAGCTTTCCGGGGAGAGTTGCCCCCTCCAGGGCGTTCTTCCGGCGGATGGACTCCCGGGCCCGCCGGGCGGCCTCCCGGGCCCGGTTGGCCATCATGGCCTTCTCCAAAATGGCTCGGCCCACGGCGGGATTTTCCTCCAAAAACTGCTCCAGTTTGTCGGACACCACGTTGTTCACTAGGGTGCGGATCTCGCTGTTGCCCAGCTTGGCCTTGGTCTGCCCTTCAAACTGGGCCTCGGTGAGCTTCACCGAGATGACGCAGGTCAGCCCCTCCCGGCAATCCTCGCCGGAGACCTTATCATCCCCCTTGAGCAGATTGGTCTTCTTCCCATAGGCGTTGAGCACGTTGGTGAGGGCGCGCTTGAAGCCCTCCTCGTGCATACCGCCCTCCGGGGTGTGAACGTTGTTGGCGAAAGAGACAATGACCTCGTTGTAGCTGTCGTTATACTGCAGGGCGATCTCCGCCATAGAGTCGTCCTTACTGCCGGACATATAGATGACCTGGTCGTGTAGGGGGGTCTTGTTCTTGTTGATGAAGGTGACAAACTCCCGGATGCCACCCTCATAGTGCATGGACTCCTCCTGCTCCTGGCCGGGGCGGCGGTCGGCCATGAGGATGTGCACACCGGCGTTGAGAAAGGCCTGCTCCCGCATGCGCTTGTGGAGGGTCTCATAGTCGTACACCGTGTCCTCGAACATCTCCGGATCCGGCTTGAACACCACCTCGGTGCCGGTATGATCGGTGTCGCCGATGACCTTCATCTCCTGGGTGATGTTCCCTCGGGAGAACCTCATCTCGTAGATCTGGCCGTTCTTATGCACCCGCACCTCCAGCCATTCGCTCAGGGCGTTGACCACCGACGCGCCCACGCCGTGCAGGCCGCCGGACACCTTGTAGCCGCCGC
>ERZ809224.1949-NODE-1949-length-13696-cov-3.851844_pt1 | contig 13696 bp, 15 predicted proteins | sample MGYA00520513_ERZ809224 | MGnify/ENA primary metagenome ERZ809224 (study PRJEB31576, sample SAMEA3212658) | Homo sapiens | biome: human-gut; feature: human gut; material: fecal | place: Sweden | collected 2012 ...
AGTTTTCTTTTTCTTCTTTGTTTTATCCGAAATTTTATTAAACATTTTATTCCTTATATAATATAAATCGGCTTATATGCTAAATTTAAGCTGTTATATTAAAAATATCCTAATAAGCGATTAAAATCTTAAGCTTTTCAAGAAAATTTTTATTACCGCTTGCATTTCAGCACAAAATATAGTATAATAAAAAAGAGTAAATTTAGGAATGTATAACAATAGGCATTTATCTGCTGACAAATATATTTTCAAGGAGGAAACAAGATGAAAGCAAAGTATAAAAGAGTACTTCTTAAAGTAAGCGGAGAGGCGCTTGCCGGCTCCGGCGGATTTGGTCTGGACGAGCCTACTATTGCGGAAATTTCTAAGAATATAAAGAAAATTGTTGATATGGGAGTACAGGTAGCTATAGTTGTAGGCGGAGGAAATATCTGGCGCGGAAGAAGCAGCGAAAATATGGATAGAACAAGAGCGGATCATATGGGCATGCTTGCAACGGCGATAAATGCGCTTGGCCTTTGCAGTGCGCTTGAAGCAATTGATGTGCCGACAAGAGTGCAGACTGCTATTGAAATGCGTCAGGTTGCAGAGCCTTATATAAGAGGTAAGGCGGAAAGACATCTTGATAAGGGAAGAGTTGTGATTTTTGGATGCGGAACGGGAAATCCATTTATGTCGACAGATACGGCCGCGGCCTTGAGAGCTGTTGAGATGGAGGTTGATGTTATTCTTCTCGCTAAGAAGGTTGACGCTGTTTATGACAGTGATCCAAATGTTAATCCTAACGCTAAAAAGTTTGACAGATTGTCATTTAGTGATATTTTATCAAAGAATCTTGGCGTTATGGATTCAACTGCGGCGTCTCTTTGTCGTGATAACAATATGCCTATACTTGTTTTCGGACTCAATGATCCGGAAAATATAGTAAGAGCTGTAAAAGGCGATCATATAGGAACGCTTGTAAACAAGGATGGAAAATAATTTGAACACTTATATGCTTGTGTTTCAATAAAAGTAAATCTTATTGATTCTTTTTATATTGTGAGTAACGCTTAAAGCGACATATTAGGAAATAAATATAAAATAATACCAGGAGGGAAAGATTATGGGAAAATATCCGGAAGTGGAAGCAAAAATGGAAAAAAGAATACAGGGGTATGCTTCTGAGTTAAAAACAATAAGAGCAGGACGCGCAAACGCATCAGTGCTTGATAAGGTATATGTAGAGTATTACGGCACAAATACGCCTATTCAGCAGGTGGGATCGATATCTTCACCGGAGCCGAGATTGCTTGTTATCCAGCCTTGGGACGCCACAATTTTGAAGGACATAGAAAAGGCTATAAACAAATCAGATATAGGAATAACTCCTCAGAATGACGGAAAGGTTATACGTCTTTCATTCCCGCCGCTTACGGAGGAAAGAAGAAAAGAGCTTGTGAAACAGGTTAAAAAGTATACCGAAGAAGCAAAGGTTCAGATCCGTAATGCAAGACGTGACGCTATGGATAAATTTAAAGCTCAAAAGAAGAATAATGAGATCACCGAGGATGATTTAAAAGAAATTGAAAAGGATATTCAAAAGCTTACAGACAAGTACATCAAGGAAATTGATGATATAAGCGCGGATAAAGAGAAAGAAATTCTTGATATATAAAGGTTGAGGGCTGCATATATTCGTAATTGAACATTAAGAAATTACGTCAGATTTGTAGGGGTCGGATTGTATTATATACATAAACCCCTACATTTTATTTAATAAGCAGCCTGTTGCGGGGAGCTGTATTTATGTTTTTTAATAAAAAAAAGCTGCATCAGGAAATAGATTACAGTAATCTTCCGAAGCATATCGGAATAATTATGGATGGTAATGGAAGATGGGCGAAAAAAAGAGGACTTCCGAGAAGCGCCGGTCATAAGGCGGGAGCGGAATCTCTTAAAAAAATAATTACTGAAGCTAATAATATGGGCGTAAAATATGTAACCGTATACGCTTTTTCAACTGAAAATTGGAAGCGTCCTAAGGCTGAGGTAGATTACCTTATGGATTTGCTTATGGACTATCTTGTAAATGCGGAAAAAACATTGTCGGGAGAGAATGTTGTTATAAGAGCGATAGGTTCAAGAAAAGAGCTTTCCGAGGAAATGCGCCGTCAGATTGTGAAGACGGAGGAATTTACAAAAAATAATACTGGAATAGTTATGAATATCGCGCTTAATTACGGCGGAAGAGAAGAAATAGTAAATGCTGTTAAAAATATTTGTAATGATGTTAGTAACGGCAGAAAACAAATTGAAGATATATGTGAAAATGATATACAAAATCATCTTTATACTGCCAATCAGCCGGATGTTGATCTATTGATACGTACAAGCGGGGAAATGCGACTTTCTAATTTCATGCTGTGGCAGGTCAGCTATGCGGAAATGTGGTTTACACATAAGCTTTGGCCTGATTTTAAGCCGTCCGATCTGCGCCGTGCAATATTGGATTTTCAAAATAGAGGACGGCGCTTCGGCGGTGTCTGAATAGAGGTGTAGTTTATGTTGACAAGAGTTATTACTTCCGTAGTTGCGCTGGCAGTGTTTGCGGCGGTAATCGCTGCTCCGCCTATGGTTTTTCAATGTGCTGTCGGAATAATCATAATTGCGATGCTTTATGAATGTGTGCATATAATGACAAAGTCTGTTCTCGTAAAAGCAGCGGGGATTATATGCGGAGGATTGATTGCGGCGGGAGCGGTGATGAGCGATGTTCTTCCGTTTGCAACTTTTACTGTAACGATTTTCATGATTATAACAGTATTTATGCACAGACGCACAGATTATAAGGAGATTTTTTCTGTAGGTTTCATGACGCTTTACATAAGCATATTTATGTCATGCGCATCGCTCATGTGCAAAGATTTTGGTATTGTGCCTACGCTTATTATTTTTATATGTGCATGGTCAACAGATACGGGGGCGTATTTTGCAGGCTCGCTTTTTGGAAAGCATAAGCTTATACCGCATGTAAGCCCTAAAAAGACGGTTGAAGGCGCGATAGGCGGTATATTTTCAGCTATGCTTTGCTGCATGATCTATATGTTTATAATAACGCTTATGGGAATGGATATTGTCGGACTGTCAGGATTTGCGGGCTATGCGGTTATAGGCGGAGTGGGAATTATAGCATCGGCAATTTCACAGCTTGGAGATCTGGTTGCATCGGCAGTAAAGCGTGACTGCGGAGTAAAGGATTACGGAAAAATATTTCCGGGTCACGGCGGATTCATGGATAGATTTGACAGTGTAATAATTATTGCTCCGCTGATATATTATATAATAAGAATGTTTGCAGCATGAGGAAAATAAAATGGTAAAAAATATATCTATACTCGGTTCCACAGGCTCTATAGGAACACAGACTCTTGAGGTCGTAAGGGCATATCCTGAAATAAAGGTCTCGGCTATAACAGCTAATTCAAATATAGATTTGCTCGAAAGTCAGGCGAGAGAATTTAAGCCTGAGCTTGTATGTGTAATGAATGAAAAAAGAGCGCAGGAGCTTAGGATAAAGCTTGCCGATACGGATATAAAGGTATTGGGCGGCAGAGATTCGCTTGACGAGGCTGCGGCTGTAAAGAGCGCAGATACTGTTGTTACGGCGGTTGTAGGAATAAGCGGTCTGCGTCCGACTATAGCGGCGATAAAGTCGGGGAAGAATATAGCGCTTGCAAATAAGGAGACGCTTGTCACCGGAGGACATATAGTGACAAGGCTTGCAGAGGAATATGGTGTAAAGATTTTTCCGGTTGACAGCGAGCACAGCGCTATTTTTCAGTCGCTTCAGGGAAGCCGAAAGGAGATAAAAAATATCATTCTTACCGCATCGGGAGGGACGTTTTTCGGAAAAAAGCGCGATGAGCTTATGAATGTAACTCCTGAAATGGCAATGAAAAATCCAAATTGGGATATGGGTGCAAAGGTAACGATAGATTCTTCTACCCTTGTAAACAAAGGGCTTGAGGTAATAGAAGCAAAATGGCTTTTCGGAGTTGATGTTGACAGAATAAAGGTTGTCGTTCACCGGCAAAGCGTTCTGCACAGTGCGGTCGAATTTGTGGATAATGCGGTCATAGCTCAGCTTGGAGTGCCGGATATGCGGCTGCCTATCCAGTATGCGCTGACCTATCCTGAAAGGCTGCCGATGAAGGATAATGAGCTTGATTTGCTCAAGTACGGTTCTCTTACTTTCGAAGAGCCGGACACGGAAACATTTTATGCATTGGAGCTTGCTAAAAGAGCAGGGCGCGAGGGCGGTCTTTTGCCGACTGTATTTAACAGCGCGGACGAGGCTGCCGTAGAGCGGTTTATGAGAGGCAAGCTTTCATATCTCGGCATAGCCGAGTTTATAGCGGAAGCTATGGATAAATTTAAAAATATTCAAAATCCTACGCTTGAGCAAATACTGGAAACGGATGCTCAGGTAAGGAGTATGTAGCAAGGGGCGATTTTTTGGTAACGGCTATTGTAACTATTCTGATGTTTCTTGTAATGGTTTCATTGCATGAATTTGGTCATTTCATTGTGGGACGGCTTTTGAAGTTTAATATACTTGAATATTCAATAGGCTTCGGTCCTGCCATACTAAAGAGCAAGAAAACAAAGACACAGTATTCATTAAGAGTTATACCGTTTGGAGGATACTGCAAATTTGACGGCGAAGACGGAGGCAGCGATGATCCGGGAGCATTTTACAAGCAGGCGGTGTGGAAACGGTTTCTTGTGGTTATGGCGGGCGGAGTGTTCAATGTAATATTGGGATTTGTACTGTTTCTTATTATAGTACCGATGAATTCGCCTGTAGCCACAAATGTTGTGGAGAGTGTTGTAGAGCACAGTTATTTGGAGCAGTCGGGCGTTTTGCCGGGTGACAAAATAGTAGAAATAAATGGTCACAATATAAGCTTCTATGATGATATAACGCTTTATAAGCAGGATTTCAGCAAGGGCAGCGAGGTTGAGCTTAAGGTAAAACGTGACGGAGAAACGCTTACCTTTAACACAAAGGCAACGGAACAGGTAATTGTTCAGAGTATAACCGAAAACGGTATCGATATAGCGACGTCTATAAACGGCTATGACAGTGTAGAGCATTATGACTATACTGAAGATATGCCCAAGGATGAATCAACGATCGGTCAGGTAAGCACGTATACTAATTATCTTATAGGATTTAAGCCTGTTATGGAGGATATAAATTTCGGCAATGTCTGGAGAGAGGCATGGAATGAAACGCGCTTTGTTGTAAAGCTTGTATATCAATCGCTGTGGCAGATGATAACAGGGAAAATAGGCGTGGATCAAATGGCGGGACCTGTTGGGATAGTAAGCGAGGTCAATACGGCGGTAAACTCGGGAGAGGATTCGTTTATGTATGTGCTTAATCTCATAGCTCTGCTTACGATAAACTTAGGTGTGTTCAATCTTTTGCCGATACCGGCTCTTGACGGAGGAAGGCTGTTCTTTATGCTTATAGAAATGATAAGAAGAAAGCCGATTCCGCCGGAAAAAGAAGGTATGGTCCATGCGATAGGCATGATGCTGTTATTTGGTCTTATCATATTTGTTTCATTTAACGATATTATGAGATTGTTTGGAAGATAATTTTAGTTACAGGGACGAATAATTAGGAGAGCAATATGAAACGAGAGGTAAACATAGGCGGAGTAAAAATAGGAGGAAATAATCCGGTTGCGATACAGTCCATGTGCAATACGGATACCCGTGATGTAAATGCTACGGTAAATCAGATTTTAAAGCTTGAAGAGGCAGGATGCGAGATAATCCGTGTGGCTGTTCCGGATATGGAGGCGGCAGAGGCTGTAAAAAAAATAAAAGAGCAGATTCATATTCCGCTGGTCGTTGATATTCATTTTGATTATAAGCTTGCATTGGAAAGCATGAAGAACGGCGCTGATAAGGTAAGAATAAATCCCGGCAATATAGGCAGCAAGGAGCGTGTAAAGGCGGTTGTCGATATGGCAAAGGCGGGAGGAATACCGATAAGAATAGGCGTAAACGGCGGCTCTCTTGAAAAGAATTTGCTTGAAAAATATGGTTCGGTGACTGCTGATGCATTGGTTGAAAGTGCGCTGGGGCATATTGCAATACTTGACGAGCTGAATTTTAACGATATTGTCGTGTCAATTAAGGTATCGAATGTTCCGAAAATGCTCGAGGCATACAGGAAATTCAATGCCATTTCTGATATTCCTCTGCATGTAGGAGTTACGGAGGCGGGAACAGTCAGAAGCGGCACGATAAAGTCAGCTGTCGGCATAGGCGCACTGCTTTCGGAGGGAATAGGCGATACAATAAGGGTTTCATTGAGCGCTGATCCTGTTGAGGAAATATATGCGGCATACGATATACTGCGTATTCTTGAGCTGAGAAAATCAGGAGTTGAGTTCGTTTCATGCCCGACCTGCGGACGTACACAGATTGACCTTATTTCAATTGCTTCCGAGGTTGAAAAGCGTGTTGCAAAGCTTGATAAACATATTAAAGTAGCCGTAATGGGATGCGCAGTAAACGGACCGGGAGAAGCAAGGGACGCCGATATAGGTCTTGCCGGAGGAAAAGGAGAATGTCTTATTTTCAGTCATGGAAAGATACTCAGAAAGGTACCGGAAGCTGTTGCGGTGGAAGAATTGATGAAGGAAGTTGAAAAATTATGAAATATCTGGTGATTAACGGCGTAAATCTGAATATGCTCGGTATAAGGGAGCCGGGCATATACGGAGAAAGCACGCTTGCGGATCTTGAAAAATATGTAAGCGAAAGAGCGCATGAGCTGGGTGTTGAGGTGGATTTTTATCAAAGCAATTACGAGGGCGATATATGCACAAAAATACAGCAGGCTCTGGGCGTTTATGACGGTATAATCATGAATCCCGGTGCGTTTACGCATTATTCTTACGCTATACGAGATGCGCTCGGTTCGGTAAAGCTGCCGACTATAGAGGTTCATATTTCCAATATACATAAACGGGAAGAGTTCAGACATCATTCTGTGACCGTTCCCGAATGTATAGGTCAAATATGCGGCTTGGGATTTAAGGGATATGTTTTGGCATTGGAGGCGCTTGTTGATGAAACAAAGAATAGATAAGCTGAGGAGTACTCTGCATGATAATGAATCGGCGCTTATTTCGAGCTATCCGAATATTTTTTATTACAGCGGTTTTACATCCGGTGACGCGTATTTGCTTATATCTCATGACAGACAGCTTTTAATAACCGATTCGCGCTATACAATTCAGGCGCATGAGCAGGCACCGGATTTTGAAGTCGTGGATATAACCACAGGCTTTGACGAGATTTTTAAAATGATACACACAAGCTATATCGGCTATGAAGAAAATGTTATGTCGGTAAAGCAGTACCGAAGCTTAAGAAATAAAACGGGCGACCGTCAGGAGCTTGTTGAAATGAGCAAGCAGATTAATTGGTTAAGGCGCATAAAGGACGAGGATGAAATAAAGACGATAGCGGAGGCAGAGAAAATAGGGGATATGGCATTTAGCTATATTTTGGATGAGCTTCATGTTGGAATGAGTGAGAGAAAAGCTGCACTTATGCTTGAGAGCTTTATGAAGGAGCAGGGAGCATCGGCGCTGTCTTTTGATACAATAGCCGCGTCCGGAAAAAGAAGCGCAATGCCGCATGGTATGGCAAGTGAAAAGCTTATAGAAAAAGGAGATTTTCTGACGCTTGATTTTGGATGTATATATAAAGGATATTGCTCGGATATGACGAGGACGGTCGTATTCGGAAATCCGGATGAAAAGCAGAAGGAAATATATGATACGGTGCTTAGGGCACAGGAGGCGGCGCTGAAAATAATACGTCCGGGTATAAAATGCTCGGAGGTTGACGCTGCGGCAAGGAAGGTTATACATGACGCCGGCTACGGAAGAAATTTCGGTCACGGACTTGGACACAGCGTCGGAATAGAAATTCATGAAATGCCCTCATTTTCACCTAAATGTGAAGATATAGTGGAAAAAGGTCATGTAATCACGGTCGAACCGGGGATATATGTGGAGAATTTCGGCGGAGTGCGTATAGAGGATTTAGTGGCAGTTACTGATAATGGGATAAATGATCTTACGCATTCACCAAAGGAGCTTATAATTATATGAAAAATGCGCCTGCACTGGTTATTAAGTGCAGACGCATTTTTTTAAATAAATCCGCATTGCGGATAACGGCACGTTTCGCAGCCCTCGCATTGACCGCCTATGGAAAGCTTGACTATATCATTACGGGATATTCTTTCTCCGGTTATTATTCTCGGAATAATGAGGTCGTATATTGTGCGCTTTGCATACATGACGCAGCTTGGAAGTCCGACTACAGGCTTACCGTTTACATATGAAAGCATAAACATTGCTCCGGGCAGGACCGGCGCGCCATAGGTTATTACTTCACCGCCGCAGTCGCGTATAGCACCCGGCGTAACGTCGTCAGGATCGACGGACATTCCCCCGGTGACATATACCATATCCGCATCTGAATTTAAAAGCTCGTTTATAGATTGAGTGATAAATGTGCGGTCATCACCGGCAAAAATCTGCTTTGTAATTACCGAGCCGGTTTCTGCAGCTTTGTTTTTAAGAACATCGCCGAAAGCATCCTTTATTCTTCCGGAGCGTATTTCCTCGCCGGTTGTAACAACTCCTATACGGAAAGGTTTGAACGGACGAACCTCCATAATGCTGCCGCCAAATTTTGCGGCGGTATTTTCAAAGTGTTCGATAACCTCTTTTTCTACGGCAAGCGGTATAACACGACAGCCGCCAAGCAGAGAATCCGCTTTAACAGTTCTGTCCGGATTTATAACGGCAAGGCATATTTCCGGCTGTGAATTAAGCTCAAGAACTGCCTCGCGTTTTATTTTAAGAACTCCGTCACATTCGGCTTTAAAGCTTATTTTTCCCTCGGATACATCTGTGAGCTTTATTCCGCTGCCGCGTACGGCTGCGGCCATACGGTCCGCAGCATCGTTTTCGTGAATATAGCCGTCATTAAGGTCATATACATATACATGATGCTTGCCTATATCAAGTAAAGTGGGTATATCTGCTTCTGTAATGATGTGTCCCTTTTTAAATATCGGTCCTTTCATAACACCGGGGATTATTTGTGTGACATCATGGCAAAGGGCGGTTCCTATAGCGTTTTCTGTCTTTATTTTTTTCACGGAGAAATCCCTCCAATCTGCTCATTTATCGATAATATCTATTTTATCTCCGACATGTATAACGCCGCCTTTGATGACCTTGGCGAACACACCCTTTTTCGGCATTATACATACGCCCATTTTTTTAAATATTTCACAATGCGAATGGCATTCCTTGCCTATTTGCGTGATTTCAAGAATAGCATTAGAGCATGAAAGCCTTACTCCGGGCAATATTTTATCCCAGTCTATCCCCTCGGCAATAATGTTTTCGCCGAATGAACCGTCATGCACATCCGCGCCGTCTGATTTAAAGTCCTCGATTGCTTCATAGCTTAAAAGGCTTACCTGACGATGCCAGTTTCCGGCATGGGCATCGCCGCGGATCCCGAAATTTTCTATAAGCTCAGCAGAGGAAATAGGCTTTTTTTCAGTTCCTCTCCGCTCGCTTATACATATTGCTTTAATACAACCCATCACATTACCTCTGAAAGCTTTTGAGCGGCTACCATAATACCGAGCTTAGCTGATTCATAAGTAAGTCCGCCCTGCATGTATGCAATATAAGGAGCTTTCATCGGTGCGTCAGCAGAAAGCTCTATTGACGCTCCCTGAACAAAAGCGCCTGCCGCCATTATGACCTGATCCTGATACCCCGGCATGTCCCAAGGTTCAGGAACGACAAAGCTGTCAACCGGAGCTCCCTTTTGTATTCCCTGACAGAAAGCAATTACCTTTTCGGGACTTTCAAATTTTATCGACTGTATTATATCATGTCTTATTTCATCCGGACGCGGATCTACCTCACAGCCCATTTTATCAAGGACTGCTGAACATAATACCGCCGCCTTTAATGCCTGAGCCGTTATATGCGGAGCCATAAAGAAGCCTTGGTACATACTGCGGTTCATGCCTACAGAAGCTCCGCATTCCTTGCCTATGCCGACACAGGTAAGCCTGTAGGCACACAATTCTATCAGGTCATGTCTTCCGGCAATATAGCCGCCGGTAAGCGCAAGACCTCCGCCAGGATTCTTTATAAGAGAACCGGCAATAAGGTCTGCGCCGTAATAGGTAGGTTCATGAGCGTCAACGAACTCACCATAGCAGTTGTCTACTATACAAATTGTATCAGGTGAAATATCCTTAACAAATTTTACGATTTCTCCGATATATTCTGCCGAGTATGTCGGACGCCAGCCATAGCCTTTTGAACGCTGTATTTCAACGGCGCGGATTTTTTTTGAAGTGAGGACCTTTCGGATTTTATCAAAATCGGGGAGCCCGTTACTTGTCAGCTCTGCCTCGCAGTATTCTATCCCGAAATCCTTTAATGAGCCGTGTCCGGGAGTTCCGCTTATTCCAATGGCTTCCTCAAGTGTGTCGTAGGGCTTTCCGGTGATGGCAAAGAGTGTATCTCCGGGACGGAGCACCGCATAAAGAGCTGTTGTTATGGTATGAGTTCCGTTTACAAAGGTGTGGCGTACAAGAGCGTCCTCAGCCTCAAACGCTTGTGCAAATACCTTATCAAGCGTATCCCGTCCTAAATCATCATAGCCGTAGCCGGTAGTGGGGAGGAGGTGAGTTTCAGATACCCTATTATCGGAAAATGCCTTCATGACCTTGTATTGATTGATCTCAGCAATTTCGTCTATATGTTGAAAATAAGGTCGTATATCATTTTCGGCGCGGTCTATAAGCTCTAATACACTGTCAGAAATATTAAAATTCTTTTGTATATATTGATTTTTATTCACAATGATTCCTCCAAATAAACTCATTATCTTGATAAATCTAATTCAAACGGTTTATCTCTGTCGCAGATAAGCGTGTGCCCGTCGGTTTCAAGCATTGCCGCTTGGATGCAGGTTCTGTGCTCCCGCTCACCCATGATAAAATTCTTATTTGACCTGTCCTCGTTTTTAAAGAATGGATGAGTAAAATAGAATATGTACGCATTATCGCCGCAGACAAGTACATCGGCATGGTTTCCCATCGTTCCGTCGCAGCATCTGTTTCCGCCTTTTTGAAGTATTACTCCGGTGCGGGTCCAGTTTGTAAAATCCTCGCTTTTATAAACACCTAAGCCGTTCCATTCATCGGTTATCATCCATTTGCCGCCGCCGAATTCAAACACATTAGGTCCTTCGTGAGAATTAAACGCGATTTCCTCACCGCATACTGTCCAGTTATATAAATCACTGCTGACAGCGCTCCATGTATGGGAATCATGCTTTTCGTCTTTATACCACATTTTATATGTGTTATCATTTATTTTGTACACACAGGCATCAATTACCTTGTCAGATGACAGATTAAGTATACTTTCAAATTTCCAGTCCCATAAATTCTGCGCACTGTAATGCACGATAAACCTCTGCCAATTCCAGTCTGTAGGTATTCCTCTTACATAAGTAACGTATATATGGTATTTTCCCTCGGCGAATATAACCTCAGGAGCCCAGAAGGTATTGTGTCCGGGTTCAAATTCAATATTCGGTACAGTTCCGCGGTAAAGCCAGCGGTTCCCGTCATCGGACGAAGCTATTCCGATCGATGTACCGTGTATGTTCGATACTCCAATACAATTGTGTCCGCTGCGTCGCTGTGTATAAAGCATCCACCAGCAGTTTTCTTCATTGTTCCATATGACCGTTGGGTCTGTAGGAGCGTCATAAATCGGATCGCGGAAAAGCGGAGCATTTACTTTAGTCATAATATTTTCCTCTATTTTTATAAAATTTATTTATTGATGTAGTTATTGAATTGTTACTTTATAAATCCTTACCCCATGAGGCGGAATTTCGGATATTATTTCTCCCTTGTCAGTAGGAACTTCAATTCCGTTCCAAAGATCTTTTGCCGTTGAGGGCGATTCTATTCCGGCGAAGGCAAGCTTTAAAGACGAGCGGAGCATGCTTTCTCCTAAATTAAATTGAGCTAAATAATACTCACCGTTATCTCCATTTGCCGCCCATACTATTTCATTGCCTTTTCTGTAAAGCTCTCTGCCGGCGTGTGAGTGCTGATTGATATTCAAAAGCTCTTCATTTTGCATTAATGAAAGCGTGAATTCATCATTATACACCATATCTCCGCCGAACATAAGCGGGGAACGGAAAATGCACCAAAGCGACATAAGCAGCTGCTGCTCATCAGAAGTAAAGCGTGTTTTCCTGTCACCTCCGTGCGAGCGTATTCCTATGCGCCCAAGCGGAAGCATGTCACAGTCCGGCCAGCTTCCTTCCTCTACATAAGGAAACCAATCGCGGCAATAGTCAAACATTTTCTTTAGCTGCTCCCAGCCGTCCCAGAAATCATCTGTCATGCGCCACATATTTGCATATTCGGATAAATGCTTTGCCTCATTTAATGGAGCTTCACCCGGGGAAAGAGAAAGGATAATTTCTCTGCCGGTTTTCTGTATGGCTTTTTGTATAGCTTCGATTTCTGCCTTATGATACGGCCTTGCAATATCATCTACCTTTATAAAATCAACGCCCCAATCGGCATACATAGAAATTATTGAATCATAATATTCCTGAGCGCCGCTGCGCGACATATCTATTCCGCACATATCGCCGTTCCATTCGCATATGCTGCCTAAATCTGCAATTTCAGCGGCCCTATGACTGCTGCCAAGAATTTTTGTATTCATTCTTACAGCCTGCTTTGGGATTCCCCTTAGAATATGTATTCCGAATTTAAGTCCAAGACTGTGTATATAATCTGCGAGAGACTTGAATCCATTGCCGTCTTTGACGGACGGAAATCTGTTTTGAGCCGGCATAAGTCTTGAATACTCATCCATTACAAGCGCGGCATTTTCGTTGTAATCCGCGCTCATGGCTTTTGGTTCAAACCATTGTATGTCAACAACGATGTATTCCCAGCCGTACTTTTTCAAATTTTGTGCCATGTACTGCGCATTTGCTCTGACCTCTTTTTCGGTTACGCTTGCGCCGTAACAGTCCCAGCTGTTCCAGCCCATCGGCGGTGTTTTTAATTTTGCTTTTATCATATAATATCTCCTTGTTGCTTTTTAAGAAGTTATTGTCCGTAATTAATTATAATACAAAAGATATAAAAAGTAAATAAAAAATTTATAAAAAATACCGGCAGCATACATTTTGCATACTGCCGGTATTTTTACTTAACCTGTCAACATAAAAGTTTAGAGGTAGAAGTATTTGTGGTTATTTTTTAGGGGTATGGCAAACACTTGACATGGAGCAGTTCTTGCAGCCGCAGCCGCAGGCTGACGCTCCGTTTTTGTGTTTTTTTATCATATTTGCAATTATTGCGCCGACTATGCAAGCAAGCACAAGACATATAATAATTGTAGCTAACATAATGTAAGCCTCCTTTTATGTTCACAAAATCATCTGAACCTTATTAAGCGGTAAGTGAACGCTTAGCCGTTCTTATATTTTTCTGTGGTCTTGCAAGGAGATATATAAATACCGC
>ERZ809224.1952-NODE-1952-length-13683-cov-6.364250_pt1 | contig 13683 bp, 22 predicted proteins | sample MGYA00520513_ERZ809224 | MGnify/ENA primary metagenome ERZ809224 (study PRJEB31576, sample SAMEA3212658) | Homo sapiens | biome: human-gut; feature: human gut; material: fecal | place: Sweden | collected 2012 ...
TGCTCCTCCTCTCCCCACAAAATTTGCGATTTTGCGGGGACCCCATCATCGCCCACTTCTCCTGCCGGTCATATCCCTGTCAGACGGTCATTCAGTTGTCAAGGTACTCGCTTGCATGGAATTACCACGCAAAATCATCATACAGACTTCCCCTTGACAGAACAATGCTTCTGCGATAGTATGGGTGTAACGGATAGCATTAGATTATAGAATTACCATAAAGGAAGGCAGGAGAATGGCAATGGAAATGGAATTTGTGCGGCATGAGCCATATCACGACCGGATTTTATTCGTCCTGACGCTTGACAGGAAGAAAATGAAGGAGCGGATTCTAATCGGAGCAGAATCTCAAATCCGTATGCGTCTGGCCGGAGTAGAAGAAACGGACGTGCTTTTCGATGAAACACGCCCGTTGGGGAAATTGATTGTTGACTTTGAACATGATGAGCAGGGCGGGTGGAATGAATTTGGCTTGATGCCTCTCTACAACGCCCTGCACACCAACCGTTGGCAGCAGCCCGAACTGGAACAGACTTCCAGTACCTTCCTTGCGGAGAAATACGCAACCGGCGATCCGGTACGGATGTATGCCGCTGTCCGCATCTGGAACGAATATTTGAAAGCAAGGCTGCCCAGAGATCGGGACACCGCCAGTGAGCGGTTCCTGCGAAAAATATCTGAACTGACCATCGCTTTTCACACGGACAGCCCGCTGGATTTTGACAAAGACACCGGCAAAGCTATCCGCTTTGATCTGACCCGGAGAATGTGGGGCAGAATACCGGAAGAGGCTCTGCGGCTTGACCTATGGTATCCTGATCGGAAGAATATGACCGAATGTGTCTCCGCCTATCACTCGTTTTATCCGCTGCTGATCTACTACATGAACCGACTTTCCGAGTGGGGGCTGAACTTCTGCAAGTGCAAGGTCTGCGGCAAAGTTTTTCTCGCCCAGAGCCTGCGCTATGAATTATGCAGCGACAAGTGCCGGAAACAGCAGGCCCTCCAGAACAAGAGGGATTTTGACAAGAGGGCAAGAAAAAACAACTATGACCTGCTCTATAAAAACGAGTGCCAGAGCTGGCGCAATAAGATCAACAAGGCGAAAAAAACAGCCGGTTTTCCGTCTGACCGGCTAGAAGAAATGCTGACTGCTTTTGAGGCGTTCAAGAAAGAAGCACTCCAACGGAAAAAGGCCGTAAAAGAACGAACAGCCAGCCCGAAAGAATTTACGGACTGGCTGTACCAGCAAAGCAATATTATTTTAGGGCTGGCAGATATATAAATGATTAGCCCATTTATTAAATGCGCCCTTATGTGTACTGAGTATGCTCCCTGCCATTGTTTGCTAAAAAGATCGGTCTCTTTAGAAATTATCATCTATTATTTTTATAAACTCTTCTGCACTCAGCCCGTTTTCTGAGTAGATAGAATAAGAATAACCATCAACATTCCAAATTGCTAAATTGTAGGATTCCCCATTTCCCTTTAGTTGGACGGAAATATGATTGGTTTCTATATTTAGGCAATTTTTATAGTCCGTATAATTCCCGGAATTATCCTCTTCGCCAACGGATTTCCGATAAATAAGTGTTTGCCCTTCTCCTGCATAGGCCACTTGTGCCATTTCCTGCCAATAAGCTGTGTATTCGGTTTGCTCCACGTCAAATGGAAGCCCGGCAATATCATCCACTTTGAATCCCACAGTATCGGACAGTTCTTCGACAGAAGATACATTCACAATATCGCTGCTCGGAGCAAGAATTGGATTTTCGGGAGAATCCGGTGTCAAATAATGCGGAAGCGTCAATGCACCAACCAGCAGAAGTGCAAAACAGGCGGCAATCGATAGATATTTTTTTACATCGGGGAAATGAATCAGATTCTTTTTGGGGGCTGTTACATCCGCGTTTTGAATACTATTCAGAATACGGCTTCTCATTTCGTCAGTCACTTCGATGTGTGCCATTACTTCATCATATTGTTTACTCAAAGTCATACGCCTCCTTTAAGATTTCTTTCAATTTCTTTCGTCCCCGGTGCAGATTGGAGCGGACAGTAGCCTCTTTTTGCTTGAGGATCAATCCAATTTGTGCAGTTGAGTAGCCCTCATAATAAAATAGATGAATTGCTTCACGATACTGTTCGGGAAGCGATTTTACCGCCTCCCATACAAAAGCCAGATCCTCCCGCTCCTGTGCGACTAATGTTTCGTCCAATTCGTCCGCTTTCCGCTTCTCATTGTACTTGATTCGGTTTTTACTTAAATTCGCCGCCACCCGCAAGAGCCACGCTTTTTCATGGCTTTCATTTTCCAGAACGGGAGCTGTTTTTAAATATTGTAGCAAGGTATCCTGCAAAATATCTTCTGCGTCACTCATGTTATGCAAGTAAGAATAAGACAATCGGAGAATGCTGTTGCCATATTTATCCAATAATTGAGCAGCTTTCTGATTGACCGCCGTGTGTTCTGTTACCTGATTTGTAGTGGTCTGCGCATCTATGTTTAATACAAATGTGTAAAACTGACCGATAACCCAGAAGATGGCCGCTGTAAGGCGCTCTATTGGTGCTGGAAATCGCTGTATTAGACAATCACTCACGGCAAAGCTCCTCCTTTTCATTTTTTGAAGGCAGATCATGTGTAAACATCCTGCACGACCTGCCCCCATTTTCTATATTTTCTATTGTACGGAAGTAATGAATCCGTTTAAATCTCCACTGGAAATGCCTGTGTCAAAATAAAAGCCGATGGAATAAGTATAATCGCCGTTAGTCCATGTTGCAAGTTGGATTTTTCCATTCTCGCCTTTCATAGAGACCTGGATATTTTCTATCGTAACGGTGGAGATTTCGGAATACTCCGTATAGTCACCGCTGATGTCCCCGTTTCCAGGCGCTTTGCGGATACGAATTTCGCTTTTCTCATCCGTTTCCTCGTTCTCATTATCATTGCAATAAACAACCTCAATCATCGCAACGTTATCCTCACCGGTCATAGTACGAATAATACGTTTGGAATAGTTATTCATTGTTTCCGGAACAGTCAAAGAAAATCCTGCGGCAGTTTCCGCTTCTTCCATAGAATCCCACTCTGCAAATGGGTCAGGAATCTCAACATCTGTTTTTTCGTTGGAGTCAAGGGCAGGCCCCCATGTGGCAGGATCGCCGCCAACCATAGTATTGTCCTCGATATCGCTGTCAACCGCATTTATTAAATCAATCATTGCAGTTTTGCTCAACCCGGCGCTGCTGGCAATGGAATAGGAATAGTCGCCATTCGTCCAAATAGCAACGTTCACTTTGTCATTATTGCCTTTCATTGTAACCTCGCTATTTGCAACGCTAACCGTATTGACCTGTCCGTATTCGGTGTAGTCTCCGCTGATATCTTCGTTGCCTTCTGCCTTGCGAATTACGACTTTTTCATCTTCTCCACCATAAATCACCTCAAAGAGTTTGCCCTCCTCGTCTACACGAATGGCCGATTTTTCAAGACCATCAATAGAATCCGGAACAGACAAGTCAAATCCAGCCGCCTGAGCTGCTTCCTCCATTGAGGTATACTCCGCAAATGGGTCTGGAATTTGTTCAGATTCATTGCTGCTGTTCCCGCAGGCAGCAAGAGACAATAACAAAAAAATTCCCAGCACAAGTGAAATTACTTTTTTCATGTTTTAGTTTCCTTTCTGAAATCAAATTGGATTTTGTACGGCGCAGCTGCCGTTCTGTCTTATATACAACTGGCCAGAAAGGAATGTTGCAGCTTTTCATATTTTTTTGATTTTTGGGGAACACCGTGGTACTGGATGTTCATTTTTCATTATTGTCGTTTCCGTCATTCAGTTGCTTTATTGTTTTTCTTGCCAGTAGTGAGCATAGCAATACAGCAGATATATCAGCCACCGGTCCGGCATACAGTACACCATTTAATCCCCAAATCAGAGGAAACAGCAGGATAAGCGGCAGTTGGAAAAATACCTGTCTGCTTAGTGACGCAATCATTCCCTCCTTTGCCATTCCGATAGACGGGAAAAAGTTGGAAATTAGCACTGTGACACCATTTACGAAGATCGCTCCCATAAAAATGCGTAAATATCCTGTGCCAAAGCTGATATACAATTCGTCTCCCTGCTGAAAAATTTCCAGAATTTGTCGGGGAAATAACTGGAATAATATCTCGGAAACAGCAGAAACAGCGGTTGCAATCAACGCCGTGGTACGGAATGTTTCCTTAACCCGTTTGAAATTTTTTGCGCCGTAATTATATCCGAAAATAGGCTGGCAGCTTTGACAAATACCCATGACGGTCGCCGTAAATATGGAATTTATTTTCGTTACAACGCCGCTGACAGCCAGCGGTATATCTCTGCCATAAATTGTTTGTTCGCCATAATATCCCAATGTGTTATTCATCACTATCTGGACAATCATCACCGCAATCTGCATAAGACCTGCGGGCAGTCCGAGAATACAAATGCCTTTTAGACAGGAAAAGCGAGGAATAAATGCCTCCTGCTTCAATTCCGCACTCTTAAACTTTCTGAAATAGGACAGCGCAATCAAAGCCCCTATTATTTGCCCTATAATCGTTGCCAGCGCTGCGCCGGTCATACCCATATTCATTCCGAAGATGAATACCGGGTCTAAAATCACATTGAGGATAGCTCCCGCCAGAGTGCTTGTCATGGCATATTTAGGGCTTCCGTCTGCCCGGATAAACATACTGGCTCCCGCTCCAAAAATCTGGAATGGCATACCGATAGCAATCACTCTTGTATATTCTATCGCAAGTTCCAGTGTTTCGCCTTTTGCTCCAAACAGTCCCATAAGCGGGCGTAAAAAAAGAAGCGTGCCCGCCATTAGACCTACTCCCGAAATAACCAGTGCAACCAAACTGTTTCCAACAATTTTCCCGGCTTTCTTATTTTCTCCTGCTCCTTGATACAAACTAAACTGGGAAGAACCTCCGCTGCCTAACATGGTAGAAAACATAGTCATAAGCAATACCAGCGGAAAGGCAATATTCGTTGCTGCATTACCAACGGTTCCCATTTTCTGTCCGATAAAAATCTGGTCTGCAATGTTGTAAATTGACCCAACCAGATTTGCTAATATTGCCGGAAATGCAAATTTTGCTATCAGACTGGAAATAGAAGCGTCGGCAAGGTTTATTTCTTTTGATACTTGTCGCACAACATTCATCTCCTTTATTTTTTTCCATTGCTCTTTTTATTTTACCACTGTATAATTAGGGCTACAATCATCAATATTTGCACTTGTGTTGAAATAATGAGGTGAGCAGAGAATGAACACAAAAAACAATCAGCGTTATCACGACATGGATATTTGCATGAAAGCAGCTCTGTTAGAGTTAATGAGAGAGAAACCATTTGAAAAAATAACCGTTAAGAGCATTTGTGAGCGGGCGGGTGTAAATCGGGGAACATTTTACTCCCATTACACGGACATTTATGCCATGATTGAAGATGCGGAAAACTATCTGAACAAAGAATTGATTTCAATTACAGAACAATGGCTACAGCAATATCCGAATCAGCAAAGGCAATCCCTTTTTATTCCCTATCTCCACTACATCAAGGAACACCGCTATTTCTATCGGATTTCACTAACAAACCGAAAAAATCTGTCTGTGAAGAAAACCTTTAAACCACTATGGGAGCAGATTGTTCTCCCTCAATGCCAACAATCTGAACGCATTGGCGAAGATACGCTTTTATACTATTTCATTGCCTTTGAGGGCAGCATTACAATGGTGCTGCAACATTGGATTGAAACAGATTGCCGGGATAGTGAAGAAATGGTAGCTGCTATATTGCAGAATTGCATACCGACAATAGGTGCAATAAAAATGGAATAGGGGGGCGGCTATCTTTATGATTGACTTGACGGAGAGGGGAAGAGCCGCCCAATCCCCTGCGATTGGACGGCTCCAGACCTCATGCCATGACAGAATGATTCTATTGGTGCGTATCTGTCAGCTGACGGTTTTCATCAGCTTCTTCATAAACTTCCAAAGCCGGATGCCATCTTTCAGCCCCAGGCGGTAGAAGAACAGTTCGCTCTCTGCACCGGAATTGAAGATAGAATCACAATAGCGTTTCACTGCTTCGCAATCTTCCTCTGACAGTGTGCTGATTGCTTTCTCGTACTCGGACTCGATGTGCAGGTATTCCGCTTTTTCTGCCTCGCCGGATTCCGAAGCTCTCCATTCGGCGTACTGGTTCTGCATCCGCTCCTGAATGAGCATCTCAACCAGTTTCTCTACATTTGCATCCATAGGCAGCCCTCCCTCACACTGACCGGATGTAATTCCGGTATATCTCAAGGACAGAATCCGACACACCGCTTTTATACAGCTTGCGGATGTCAGAGATTTCTTCCTCCTTCAAAAGTTCCAGCCATTTCAGCAGGTCAGCCCTGCCATTGGCAAAGTTGCAGCAGCGCCCATCGGCGTATTCGATACGGTATCTCATAAGCGCCTCCTTCACAGATAAATCATCTCAGAGCAGATGATTTCCTCTGCCCGGCTGCAAATGCTGTTCATGGCCTGCACCCAGCCGAGCCAGTCCCGGCGCTTCAAATCCTCCGTGATGCCTTCGGCGGCTTTCATCTGATTAACAATAACCTCAAGCCTTGCCTGCGCCTGCTCGTTCAGGTCTGCGAGATAAGTCCACAGCTTCCCCGACAAAAGCAGGGTGCTATACTGGCTGGGATGTACTTCTTCCAGATATACTTTGTGCATCCGGCCCCACCGCCCGATGGGGCGGCGTTCCTCCGGCGGCCGCAAATCCGGAACATAGTAATCTCCAACAAGAACATAATCCAGTCCATTCTCATCATCGTGAATCATGTTTTTCAGTTTCTCCATGTTGTCTATCTCCATATTTTTCTCTGCTTTCTCAGATAGCTTTCAAAGATGCTTCTCCGAATCAGCACTTTCTTCCCGATTTTATAGACTGCGCCGCATTCATGTGCCATGCGCGTAACAGGCTTTAGTCCAAGTCCATAATAATCGCAAGCCATGCTATAGGTCACAAATTCATGCGCCATAAAAGCCAAGTCCTCATCATCAATCTGGTCAGAGAACATCCATACATTACCGCTCATCAGCTTCTGCCTCCCCGGTGATCTTTCTAGGCGGCTCATGAAACCGCTCCAGATAGGTATCAAAGATGTCACGGTTAATCAGCACAGTGCTGTCAAACCGGTAGATTGCACCAGCTTCGCTGGCCAGTTCCAGCAGCTTCTTATGCGATAGGCTATAGACAATCTCTGCCTGCTGGTAGCGCAGGAACTGCCTGCGAAGTTTTTTCAACTGGTCAGGAACTTCTTTCATACTTTTGACAGGTTCATATTTCTCTTTCATGGTCTACCTCCAAAATTTGAGATTCGACTGTGAACAGAAGCTGACCGCAGGAATAAGAAAAGGGCACCTCTCGGATTCTCTCCAAGAAGTGCCCTGATCGGCTTTCTTCAAACCTTATGCTTTTCGTCTGAAATTCATCACGCTTCATGATTCTGCGTGAAGCCTTAAAAATTTGCTGTCAAATTGCTGTCAAACCGGGGATGTCGTCTCGGCAAAGCACAATATATAGTGTGCAGGCTTTAGAATCTGCACTGCACTTTGTGTTTTATTTGTCGAGTGACTTCATCGTCGGGACGGAAGCAGACAAAATCACAAATCATCTCATAAGCATATATTTTTGCCTATATCTTCTTTTCTGCCATTTATCGAGTTTACAACCGTAGATAAATATAGACTACTGTTGATGTATCTGTGGTAGAATTTGATGTAGATGATGTATATCCGCCAAAATGAAAATAGATGTACTGGCATTTCCAAATCGGAAACATCAATACATCTATTATATTACTCATTTTTAAAGTATAAGTCAAGCCCCTCGAATTCCGAGCGCTTCAGTTCTTTTGTCACATCGGTATAAATGTTAAGCGTTGTCGAAATATCCTTGTGACCAAGCGTATCCTGAATCACCTTTACATTGACGCCGGCTTCGCACATTCTCGTTGTAAAAGTATGTCTGAGAGAATGGCAGCTAAAGTGCGGGAGCAACACTTTGGGGTTGTCGTCTTTCAGGAACTGTTCATCGTTGCAGTCCCGAATAATCCTGCGGATTGCTTTGTTCAATGTAGATTGATGCTGCGGCTGTCCGAAGCGATTGATAAAAATAAAATCTGTGTATCCGTCAACCGTTGCTTCGCAATGCACATCTAACATATCCTGCCTTTCCCTTTCCATAAGAAAGGCTTCCTTTACAAAATCGAGCATTGGCACTTGTCTGTTTCCGGCTTCCGTCTTAGGTGTATTTACATTAAAGTAGCAACCTCTCTTTCCCTCAGAAGTTCTATGATCGTAATAGACCAAAGTGTGATTGACATCAATCGTACCTTCCTCAATGTCAACATCGCACCATCTGAGTCCGGTCAGCTCCCCTACACGAAGTCCTGTTCCTACCATTACTGCAAATACCGGATACCAGTTCTGAACGCTCGGCGTTTCTTTTAAATAGGAAAGAAACAATTCCTGTTCAGGTCGTGTCAGACCTCGGCGTTTCTCTGTTTTGAAAATGTGAGATTGCTTCAATTCCTTTAACACATTATTTGATGGATTATTTCTGATATAGTCGTCATCTACCGCCATATCCAAAATCTGATGAAGCACCGTATGAATATTATCAATCGTTGCCGGTTTCAGACCTCTTTCATCGGCAAGGTAATTATAAAACCTCTTAATGTCAGATTTCTTCAGCATTGAGATACGCTTATCGCCAATCTGCTTTCGGACAAAGGTTTCGTACATATACTTGTAGTTTTCAAAAGTATTATCTTTCAATCCACGCTTCAAGTCCTTCCACAAAGTGTACAGCTCATTGACCGTCGTATATCTCGCTTCTGCCTTAATCCCATCGCTGATGTCCTTTGCAATCTGCTCTTCTTTTTCTCTCAAATTATCCAGCGTTCTTGCATATACATAGCGGCGTTTCTTATTTTTATCCGTCCAAGAGTATTGATATGTACCGTCTTTTCTCTGTATTTCTCCGGTACGAAGCACCACTCTTGATTTATCTTTTCGCTTAGCCTTTGCCATTATTAACCGCCTCCCTCTATATTTTCGTTTTATCCTTAAGATATTTTTCAAGCTTTTCTCGTACAACAAAAAGCTGATTACCAAGCGGCATTACAAAAGGACATTTTTTCTGATTAACTAACGCTCTCAATTTTGTACGACCAATACCCGTGTACTCGGCTGCTTCTTCTATCGTCAAGCACTCCTTTTCCCATATTGGCTTTTCAGAAAGCCTTTGTTCAAGTTGTTCCTTATATCTCAATAATTCATCGTCCATAATGGCTCCTCCTAAATCGAATATGATTTCAATACATATTTTTCAAATGCTTCCCGCTTTATCATTCTCCTACTGCCAATCCACAATACAAACGGACAGTTTTCCTGACTTGTAATCTCATACAACTTTCCGATTCCTATTCCGGAGTAAGCCGCTGTTTCTTCAATCGACAAGTTTAATTTGTGCCAAATCGGAACTTCATTTCTACAACCGTCTTTTCCCATATCCTCCAGCACCTCCTTCATTAAATCGAGTACGACTTGCGAATGTAGTCATTGAACACTTCTCGTTTTATCAATCTCCTGTTACCAATCCACAATACAAACGGACAGTCCTCCCGATTTGTCATCTGATAAAGCTTATCTCTTCCGATTCCCGTATAAGCCGCAGCTTCTTCCATTGTTAGTGTCGGTTTATGCCAAAGAGGGACTTTATAACTCCTGAATTTGCCGTTCTCAATTTTATTATCCATATGCTGTTTCCTCCTTTGATTTGGTGCTTACAGCATAATGGGAATAGTGCGATAAGCCAATTATGCGAATCGACTTATCGCACACTTGACATTCTCATTAAACAGAATACATTTTGGCTATATATTCATCAAACACTTTTCTTTTGATCAATCGTTTATTCCCGTTCCACAATACGAACGGACAATCCTCACGGTTTGTCATTTCCCTGAGCTTATCCCTGCCAATCCCTGTGTACGCCATTGCCTCATCCATATTTAGTGTAATCTTATGCCAAAGAGGGACATCATACTTAGACTGTTTTTTGATTGTTTCATTCTCACTCATCTCTGTTCCCCCTTTTCTCCAAAGGCGGTGCGCCTGTCAAATATGATATAATCCCAACCCATCTCGTCACACTTATCGCATTTGTCCTTTGCCGGAGCAAACGGATCAAGCCGCCTGATAACATAATTCGGATTCTCCAAATATCCTTTCAGGCATTTCGGACACAGACAGCGAATATCTCCGGTGCGGTCAAGGTTATAAAACCAAAGACCAAAGGTTTTCTTGATGGCAATGTTAATCTTCTTCCACATCTGCTCGTCATCAATAAATCCGATATAATCGACCAAACCAGATTTGTTGACCGTCTGAATCTGCTCCAAAAGAACCATAGAAGGTTTTGTCAGTCCGTATTCCTCGCCCAAAATAATGTGCGATGGCAGGTAGCGTTTCTTTATTACTGCGGTTATGGAAGCCACGATTACTGTCGGCGAATTAGCATTGAAGTTATCCGCTTGCAGTACCAGCACCGGTCTGCGACCACTCTGTATAGAACCCTCCGCCTTACCAAAATCAAAATAATAGATTTCTCCACGCTTTACTGTTTTTATCCCATTCTGCTGCATATATAAGACCTCTCTTTTTCCAAATTCCGAAGGGGAGATTTGTCCGGACAATGTAAATAACCCCTTCACTTATTTGGAATTGGAAGTCCAAATGACACCCTATTTTCTGAAAAATCCTTCAAAGAATTTTTCAATCTTCTTTGTCGCAGCGATAATATGGCGGTCTATTACCTGATGAGTCACGCCCTCTGCCTTTGCAATCTCTCGTGCGCTCATTCCTTTCAGATACCGCATAGTTAGGTATTTGCGCTGCTTTTCGGTCAGACTGGACATTGCTTCTACAAAGAGCCGCATTTTCTCCTCCTCACGGTTGCCATAGTATTCTTCAAGTTCCTGCTGCTCGATAAAATCCGGAATAATAATCTCTGCGTGGAAATACTCGGTCATACCCTCATCGTAGCCAAAACTGTCCTCCTTATTGAGCCGACGCTTCCTATACTTGTCCTCATTGCGATCATACTCTTTAATAACCTCGCCCTGTTCCACAGACAACAGCACAAACGGAACATATTGACAGATTTCATCGGGATATTTTTCAAACAGTTCCCTTTCGGTCAGTTCAGACACGATAGCCCATTGCTCCGTTCCGGTATATCCCTCATACTCATATTTAAGATTGATAACCTTGCACTCGTTCTTGAATAAATCGGTTCTTTCAGTTGATGTATTTGCCATTTCCGTAATCTCCTTAGAATTTTGAATTTTTGATTGAGTTCAAAATTCCGGGATTACGGATATTCAGCTATCTGGCACTGCCAAACGGTATTAAACATAAAAGTCCTTTCCCAAGTAAGGGAAAAGACCTAACACTGTACGAAGCACAATCGAGAAAACAGCAACAAAAAAGCACCGTAGAATTGGGACAAGAGAGGAAATGGTTATCCTCTTGCTTATCCGGCTTCATACGGTGCTTGGTAGCCTAACAGTAAAACTGCTATCTCCGCTTACTCGATTAGAAATCGTAACGATATTTACTTGTAATCCTTATCGCCTGCTCGTTCTTCTCCGCCCGTTCTGACGGATTTTACGGAAGTAGGCGAGATTTAAGATATGAATATTTTTGCATTTCTGACATTTCACGCTCAAATGTCCCGTAGTGTCTGAAAAAACTCGCTGTATTCTAAACCCGCAGGTAGGGCAGAGAATATCACGCTCTTTCAGCGTTTCAGCTTCCACTCGGGAGAGAAGCAAATGTTTCCTTACTTCAGGTGTGATCTGAACCTGTCCCCTCATTGCTCGCCACCTCCCAAATTCAGCTCTTTGGAAATGTATTCCGATATGTCGTAATACTCCAACAGGTTCATATCTCTCAGCCTGATAAAGAGGGCAGTATAGGAAACTCCCATATATGCCGCCATTCTGCGGAGAGTATTCTTTTCTCTCTGTGCTAAAGTGTTATCTCCGTAAATCTTTATCGGCTGACATTGGTTGTATTTTGCCAAAGCATTATCTATGATTTGTTTCGGCATGAGCAGCGAGGCTCCCATTGTGTCTGCCTGCCACTCGGCTGAAGCAAACATCTGCGCCAGTTCCTCTTTGGAATAGCTATGTTCGCTGTCAAACTCGGAATGAAACCGACCAGCAGCCGGCACAGCATACATCTTATTCAAAATATGATGTGACGCTTCGTGCGCCATTGTAAATCTGCGACGCCCCTGCTCCTTTTCGGAAAGAAGGAACTTATCAAGCACGATGGTATCTTTCGGGAAAACAAAGGGAATAATTTTTCCTTCCTGATGAATCAACAGCGGCGTTTCTCCGTCTGCCAAAAAACCAATCCTGCCTGCGTCGTCTTCCGCAAAGGAAGCATATTCAATCCGTAACATCAGAAATTCCGTTATAAAATGTTCGATGTCAATGGACTGAACCATGCGGTTGCTATACCGCCGGGCATATACTTTTATCAAGCCTTCGCTGATTTCCTCCAGCTCGGCTCGTGACATATACATACTCAAGTTGTGTCCACCTCCAACTTCACACCGCTGGGACAAAACTGTCCCTCGGCTGGTTTGAATTTTATTTCCGCACTATCCAAATTCATCAGATAGCGAATTCCTTCAAATTTTCGCATAATACAGACCTCTCATTATAAAGCCTTGATGATATGGCAAGCCACACCCTGAATATAACACCCGTCAACAACAATATCTTTCATCCGTTTATTTTCGGGGTGCAGAATAATCTTCTCATTTTCTTCGTCCCGATAAAAGCGTTTCAGCGTGTTCTGATTATCCACAAGGGCAACGACAATATCGCCATCATCGGCAACATTCTGTTTCCTGACAACGACTAAATCTCCATCGTCAATACCGGCTTCAATCATTGACTGACCGCTGGCTCTTAGTATAAAGAACTCACCCTTGCCGAAAATCGCTGTCGGAAGCGAGATATACTCCTCAATGCTTTCTTCCTCATACTGTGGAGCGCCGCAGGGAACAGAACCTACAATCGCCGTGCGGTTGATTTCGCTATTCAATTTTTTTGTTACCGCAGTCTGTATTTCCTGACCGTCATACTCGACCATTCCTCTGTCGTCCATCTCAATCAAATACCTGTAAGCTGTCGCCCTTGAAATGCCAAGCTCAGCCGCTATTGCGGAAGTAGCCGGAGAATGACCGTTATCAAGATAATACTCCTCTGCAAATTTCAGTATCTTATCCATCAGTTCCGGACTCTTGCTTCTCATCTAAATATACCTCTCTATTTCTATCGGAAACAGTTTGTTTCAGATAGGTCTATTATACTCCACTTTCTGAAATTATCAATAGGATTTTATGCAAAAGAAAAGAGGTGTCAGTTTTAGCCGACACCTCTTCTTAAACTATTTAATTTTATTTGCTACGTTTGCTTTCAAATGTTCCTTACAATTCTAAGGAGTTGGGATTTAACAGAAAGTCATATAATCCGATATGCACAATGCCGTCTTCATCCGTCCAA
>ERZ809224.1961-NODE-1961-length-13610-cov-9.841313_pt1 | contig 13610 bp, 6 predicted proteins | sample MGYA00520513_ERZ809224 | MGnify/ENA primary metagenome ERZ809224 (study PRJEB31576, sample SAMEA3212658) | Homo sapiens | biome: human-gut; feature: human gut; material: fecal | place: Sweden | collected 2012 ...
GGTGCTGATCCGGAAACTCCCACAATGGAACCAAAACCGAATGCGATGCTTTGATATATTTAATGAAGAAATAGAAAATTGTCCCTTGCAACAGTTGATTTCCGTTATTTTAGGTTATGATACACAAGAGAAAACGTCGGTTGTCGATTTATTGGCAAAATACAAACTGCGATTGATAAGCGATAAAGAATTTTCTGAAGGCTATGACCATTTAGATACACGCTATATTATTGAATATCTGGAAAATAATTCATTCGGATATCGAATAGAAACAGTCCCCGAAAATCACTTTATCTTCCATGATTACATGTTCCACGAATTAGAGACTGAATTAAGTTTCTTTTGGTATCATATTTTATTTGAAAGTCTTTTACAATACGGGAGTTCTGTGGAGAATTTTCGAATTATCACCAATCCCGATACAAAAACTTATCTTTTGGTTTTTATTGAGCCTCATACTGAAAAATGGATTTATCTTGGTTTTTCCGCTGATAAATTGCTTTTAATACGTTTGGCAAACCAGCTCTGCTGTTTTTTGAAGATGTTCCGTCAACAATCAAAGTCCATCTGTTTGGTAGAACATATTTTATTGGATCTTAATCCTGATGAGTATAATAAACTGACCATTGTTATTCCTTTTGAGGGAAACAAAATAAAAAATGGCGAAGAATATGAATCTCTTATTCGCGAACGACTTCCGGCATATATAGAAACGAATATTGTCTGGCTGCCTTTTGCGCATTTCTATCATTTTGAAAAGAATTATTTTTTGTGGAGAAAAGCACTAACGAATAAAAATTTTGAAGACGTGAGAAAATATGCCAATAATTTGAAAAATAACATAGTATGAAAACGCAAATACAAAAACCAAAGCAAGAATCCCGTACAATCCAGAGTAAGACTAAAGCTGCTAATCAGGCTCCGTTAGGACAAATTTTGCAACGCTATAAAGACAAAACAATTCAACGGGAAGTATTCCCCGACGAAGACGAGCTTTTACAAGGCAAATTTGAAACCATACAAAAAGAGAAGTTTGAAGATGAAGATTTATTACAAGGGAAGTTTGATAAAACAGCTCAATTAATGGATTTTGACGAAGAGGAACCACTCCAACAAAAATCCATATCTACTTCCTCTGTTCAACGGAAAGAATCTCCAAATCGCACAGGATTGCCTGACAACCTAAAATCCGGAATTGAGAATATGTCCGGTTACAGCATGGACGATGTGCGGGTACATTACAATTCCTCCAAACCCGCCCAACTTCAAGCCTTAGCTTACACGCAAGGCACCGATATTCACGTAGCTCCCGGGCAGGAAAAACATTTACCTCACGAAGCCTGGCACGTAGTACAACAAAAACAGGGACGGGTACAACCCACCATGCAACTGCATGGAGTAAATGTAAATGATAATGAAGGGTTGGAGAAGGAAGCGGATGTGATGGGGGGAGGATCTATAAAGTTGCAGACTAAAATTCATAGGAATATTAACCAATCACTACAATTGCCACAAAATTTTGTTTGTCAATTTACTTTATCGGAAAAAGCAGCTGAAGTAATGAAAATAGTAAAAGAACATGAAACATTCTCTAAAGAAAAAAAAGAAGAATATGATTATGATAACTGGCGGAAAGATTTGATGGCTTGGTTGGAAGAAGATTTTAGATATGAATATATGAATTTTATAAATACTGAAAGAGGAACTATAGAACCGAAACAAAATGAGGTTGAAATGGCTCTAAGGGAATATGTGAAAGCATTAACATCCTCTCTTTATTCAGCTGAAGGCTGGGAAGATGTTGCAATTTTACATAAAAGAGTATCGACGCCAAAAACAGATGTTGATAAAGATGTCGATAAGCACAAATATGCTGCCATTACTCATCATACTTTGGATGAATGGGGACTGGGTTCTCATTCAGAATTAGAACAAAGAGGACAAATTTATGGTCCTGCCACAGAAGGACTTGGTGTAAAAAATGGTATTCATACGTGGGGGAGCAATGCTGCTTGGCTTTTAGGTCATATGCATTCCGGGCATAGATTTATTCAAATTGTCCCTCATACTGAGGATAATCTGATGCGAGGCAGTACCAAGGATGAAGAATTGGGCGCTCTTGCTCAAGAAAATCTTGTACTTATACATGCTGGTTATGATAAAAAAAGGCAAGATGATGAATATAAATTATGGACAGAATATACGCCAACAAAGAAAACATTAAAAACTTCATTAAATGAATTAGCACGAAGGGAATTAAAACCTGCTCATGTGCAACAATTATTCAAATGGAGAGGATTATTTACAGATGATATTAAATTGGACGATGTTATTGCATTAGATCAGCATTATAGTGAATATAAACGATTTTATGAATATGGGAAAAATATTTATACTAGTAATAAACCATCAAAGAAAAAAGAATAGATTTTATGACTTATGGAAATGCTATTTTAAGCAAATAATCAATAATTTTAGTTCTTGATTTTAATACTCTTATCAGCAATATGAACCAAATCTCCAAAATCCAACTCCACTTCCGAATGCAAAACGAAGATTTTGCCCGCAACCTTTATGGACGGTGGGATAGTTTTTTTGCAAATAACGTAGAACGGATTTTAAATGAGGAAGTAGAAATGGGGAATGAGGAATTACTCATTATAGATAAATTGGAGTTGGATTTGGGAAGTCTGCTGGAAGAAGAATTTGATGAACAGTTTCCTATTCGTTTCTGGGAAAGATTGGAAGAAAGCTTAATCCAATGGAGAATGGAGAATGGAGAATGGAGAACGAAAGAAAATTCATTGTCAACCGAAACCAAATTCTCAATTCTCAACTCTCAATTCTCCATTTTAAGTCATTTTCTGTTGCGCGGAACCTTGTCCTGGAATGCTACAGATGAGCATAAAGATATAAATAGTTTATTCTTGAAAGTATTACAGGAAAGTCCAACGGAATTAAAGCAGTTTTTGCAAACGTATGGACATTATACTTCCCTGCAGGAACGGCTTGTTTTTCAGTTGCAAGATCCGCAATTGGAAAAAGGAGTTCACTTGTTGGAGTCCAGTTCGGGTAGTTTTATTGTCGGTTATGTAAAGTTTCTGCAAGTGAAACGCAAAGAGGCGGAGCAGCCCGAAATTACGCAAAGCGATTATCGTGATACGGTTTGGTTTGTGGTTTATTCCTATCTGCTAACCAATCGCAGTTCGTATTTCGATAAGAAAAGTTTTGTTACGCAAACGATGTTGCAATTGGCAGGAAAATACAACCTCAAATATGATTCGTTGCTGCAATTGATGGCATCGGAATTAGAACAATTTGCTGAAAAATTGACCATTCCTCAGGAACTTTTCCAAATATTGAGTCAATTACAAAAAGAATTTACGGAAAAACAATATCGGGAATCTTCCATAAATGCGGCAAAGTTTTATAAAACGATCTATCGTTCATTGCAAAAGAAAATGGACAAAAACGTTCCGCAAAGCAGTCGGGACGCATTGTTTATTATTCTGTCTAAAACGGGAAGTTGCCGCGCATTTTTACAATACCTGAAAGAAGAGGAAATCATCGCTTTGGTTCCGGTAGTTATACCCAATGAGGGTGGGTTTGTGATAGAAGTCGCTCATCGGTTGGATACTCAAAAAGAAAAAGGCGAACTTCAGGGAAAAGCAGGCGGCGAATTCCGGTTGCTGAAATGGCAAATTATTTTTCCGTTACTACTGGAATGTAAAGGTTCTTCATTCAATCGTAAATATTTTATGCGACAGGTATTTTCAAAAGTAGCGGCACGATATAATACCGATATTTTATTGTTAGTTGATTTTTTCCACAAAGAATCCGAAATCGGGAAACTTGACAAGGATTTGGAAAGGATTATAAGTGAATTTGCTGATGAATTGCATGAAAAAAAGTCAAATAAAAGAACCGGACAACATGTTGAATTATTTGAACTGATTCGCCGGACTGTAAATCAAAAGACAAAGCATAATCCTGAATACCTGAAAATAATCCGCTATCAATTAGCAGACGATCACTTTCGTGGAAAAATTATTTCGAATTTCAGCGAAACGGAGCTTTTTGAACTCTTTAAGTTACTTTATCCGAAGATATCGAAAACGGTTCTGGCTTTTATGGAAAATTTAGATCATGTTTTCCATGATAAAAATATACAAAATAAAAGGAGTTCCGGCTTCAACAAGCAAAAATGGAATATACTCTTAGCGCAATCTGAAAATTCGTTCGATTTGAAAAAATTTATGGATGATATATTGGATCAGGCAGAGATATTTTATAGGATTGATCGTTTTGAATTATTGTCATCCTTTCAGGAAGGTAAAATAAGTTACAGTCTATCATATCATGTAAAACAAACCGTAAAAGAATTATACTACAACGAAAAAAAACAATGGATTGGATTTATTCTGAAAACTATTACGGAAAAAGAAAAACACAAGTTGATAAAAGAAATTGCCAATCAGGAATCGGATTTTATAAGATCCTACCTGCAAACTTTGGATAATTTTTTTATCGGAAATAAAACTTTTACCGATAATTATTCTTCCATAAAATGGAATATAGTTTTCGATTTATTAATAGGTTCGCGAAAATTACAATTCAATAAACAGTATTTTATAGAATATACCTTAAGAAAAATTACTGTCCATTACGGATTTCCATGGCAGGAATTCCTGGAATATTGTATGGGAAATTTCAAATTAAATCCGACAAAAGAATCACAGGAAATAGTCCGTATTATCACAGAACTGGTCAAGGTAAATATCCAAAAAAGTATTTCTTACCCGCCACTAAATAGAGACTTATCGATTTCATTGAAAGAGAAATTTAAGATTTCGGACGAAACAGAAGAAATATTACTTGGAAAATTGCAGCCAAAATCCAAATATCTTGAATATATAGAGGATATTTTGGAAATCGCATTTCAATTGCGAGACTATATACTTATCGAGCTCAAATTAGCATTTGACAATAAGAAGTTATTACTGACTTTTTTAGATTTATCTAAATCTTATACAACATTAAATCAAACAGATATTTTAAAGCGAATGTTGAAAAATATGTCTTCACAAATTCCTGAAATATATAGACAAAGATTTTGGCAAAAATTGGAAGAACTGGGTGAAAGTAACATCCTGGCATCACAAGTGATAGAGAAGCGAAAAAACACACTTCGTAATTTAAATAAAACTGATCAATTATCTATTGAAAAATTAAAACCAGAAAAAATGGGAAAAGTGATGAATAATGAAACGGAACCTGTTTTTATAAATAACGCCGGCATGGTATTATGGTATCCGTTTATTCGACGTTTATTTTCTATGTTGGAATTTACCCAAAATGACCAGTTCAAAAATAAAGATGCCCAAATAAGAGCCATTTATGTACTTCAGTACATGGTGTTTGGAAAAACGGATTTTCCAGAGCATGAATTGCCACTCAATAAAATCCTTGCAGGAATAGAGATCTCGGAAACTATTCCGAAAAATATTCAACTTTCCCAAGAAGAGCAGGAAACCGTAAGTTCGATGCTTGAATCTACGATACAATACTGGGATAAGCTCAAAAACACTACAGTTCCCGCTTTACAGGAAGCTTTTCTGCAAAGGGAAGGGAAACTGGAAGAAAAGGAAGATTTTTATCTGCTCACGGTCGGAGAGAAAGCTTATGATATACTTATGGATAGTCTTCCGTGGGACTTCAGGAATATTAAATATCCCTGGATGAAAAAAAGTATACAAGTGAAATGGAGATAAAAAAATATGATTATAATACAAAGGGATAAAGAAAAGCAACAATTGTTGCGACCGTATCAGACAATGCAACAAAATAATCATTTGCAGGTACGGTTTGTGTGTGGGGAGGCCGGAACGGGTAAAACGGTTCTGGTTGACCAATTCCTGGAGGAAGTGTCTGATAGTGCAGAGCAAACACTTTTTGTTTCCAGCTATTGTAGCATCCGGTCGGAGTATAATATCCCATATCAGTCATTTAAAGAATTGCTGAAACAATTATTGAATGATGTAAAAGAGGAAGAAGAAAATGACAGTGAAAAAATTAGAAAGACAAGAATAAAAGAAGCGCTCGCTTTTTGTGCTAAAACTGTTCTGGATCATGCGCCTGACCTGGTAGGTAATTTTATTCCGGGGGTTTCTATTCTTTCCGCTATCGGTCAACATTACCTAAAAGAAAAAGAAGACAAACCGATTGCCTCAGTAGATGAATCGAAAATCCTTGAACAATATGTGGATGCTATCCGGGCAATTGCTTCCAAATATAAATTGGTGCTGGTTATCGATGATCTGCAATGGATTGATAATTCATCCGTCAATTTGTTCTATCAACTTATTGTCGGTTTGCAAAATAGTCCTGTTTTTATCATAGGATGTTATCGAAGTACCGATATAGATATTGCGGTTGACGGAGAGAAGCATCCGTTAAGCAAGCTTCTTACTGAAGTGAAAATCAGTCAAGGCAATGTTTTTATAAATCTCGATACCTTAGAAGAGCAAGAACGCCGTTCATTGATGAATTCATTGCTTGATTCCGAAAAAAACATTTATGACAGTCGATTTCGGGATAAACTATTCGAAAGGACTAATGGTAATCCGTTGTTTGTAAATGAATTAATGAATTTGTTGAAAGAAGAAGGCATGCTTGTCCATAATCACGATGGAGTTTGGATGAATAACGCCAATCTGCATTGGAAATCCTATCCTGTTCGCATAGAAGGAATTATTCAGGAACGCATCGGGCGATTGGAAGATTCATTGGTGGAAGTTCTTTCACATGCCAGTGTTCAGGGATATAATTTTATTGCGCAGGTGCTTTCCAAAACAATGGGTGAACCGGAACGCAATCTATTGATGACCTTGTCTAAAACCTTGCAAAAACAACATCATTTGGTGGCGGAAGGGAATTGTATCCGCTCCAGCCAGGGCATCGTCTCACGTTTTAATTTTTCAAATTATATCTTCCAGCAGTATCTTTATCAGGAACTGAGTATGACACAACGTATGATGTTGCATAGTGACATCGCGGGTATCCTTGAGGATTATTTCAAGGATAATATCGAGGAAGTTGCCGGAGATATCGCTCGGCATTATGAAATGTCCGGAGAATATGATAAAGCGGTGAAATATATTAAAGTGACCGTAAAAAATATGATGCGGATATCCGGTTATGAGGAAGCGGCTGTTCTGATTAAGAAAGCCCTTGAATTTCTGGAACAAATGCCACAAACGGAAGTAACAAAACAAGAAACGCTATACTTTACAATTCAATTATGTATCTGTTATCGCTCCACAAAAGGATGGGGAGATCCTGATGTGGGATGGCTCTACGACAAAGCCAAAAATCTATGTAAAGAATTGCAGGATTTCGATTATATCGAAATTATCCTTTTTGGGAAATGGGCTATTCATCTTGCGAAGCTCGAACTTGAGCAATGTTTGGAGCAGGCCGAACGGAATTTTGAACTTTCGCAAAAATTCGATAATCACAAAATGTATTTGAACTCGTTACTTTCCCTTGCCAATACGCTCTTTTGGATGGGAAATTCGTCAAAAACAAAAGAATATTGTTTGTCTTTTATCGCGGAATATAGCAAAAAATCGACAATAAAAGAAGAACAGGATCTCAACTACTTGCTGACAGTCATGTTTTTGCTTCTTATTTCCGATCGCAGGGGAGAAGCGGAAGAAGCGTTGAGGTATCGACAAGAAATACTGGATCTTATATCCGTTAACAAAGATCATTTTTATCAGACGGTAGCTTATCAGGCATTAAGCTGGTACAGCTGGTCAAGCGGGCAATATGATGATTTATCTGTTTTTTCGGTAAAGTTTATGGAAATAGCGGAAAAATACAATTTCCGTTTTTATATGGGTATAGCCAAACTTTTTTATGGAGCGAATCTATATTTACAAAATATAAAAGATGAGCATGCCGGGAATATCATCCGGGACGGATATGCAATATTGATAGAATCCAGTCAATCTGATCCCACATCGATGCATTCGATATATGGATTGATTTTAGGGAAATATTATCTTGAAACGGGAAGGGAAGGAGAGTTTGAAGAATTTATGGATGGGATTATAGAAACAGCTATACGTCATAACGAGAGATATTATTTGGATGAATTATATCTCTTGAAATCTTCTTTTTATCATATAAAAGGGAATTTAGAAAAAGCGAATGAATTTCGGGAAAAAGCCCTTGAAATCGCACAGGAAACAGAGTCACAACAAACAATTAAGAAAATACAAGGTAATAATCATTAAAAATTAAAATTATGAAAACAATCGACATTTTAAAAAACATTGTAAGAGGTGCGTGTTTCCTGGGTAGCGGCGGTGGCGGAGGTTATCAGACCGGTATGAAGTTTGTAGACGACTATTTACGTGAAAGACCTGATGCTTCTCTAAAAATCAGTGCTATTGATGAGGTAGATAGCAAAAAAACAGGTATTATAGTCGCTTATATGGGAGCTCCGGAAAAAATGCAAAACGTTCAATGTCCTGACGCGGTTATCGCCGGCATCAATAAGTTCCTGGAGATAAATAAAACGAATTCTCCGGATTTAAACATTGATTATATCATTCCGGTTGAGATTGGCCCTATCTCAAGTGCCGCGGCTTGTCTGGCATCCATGGCGCTGGATATTCCGGTGTTGGATCTTGATGGTGCAGGCCGTGCCGTTCCCACCCTGGATTTGATTACCTATTCCACCAATGGTGGAATTTCGGTAAATCCTACCATATTGAGCAGTGAAAACATAGGCACGACAGAACCTAAATATCACCAGATTATTCTGGAGATTTCGGATGATACGGTAGCCGGAGCTGCTTCAAAAATGGAATCGTTGGCTCGTCCCGTGCTTTCCATGAGCGAGTTCGATCAAAAAGCGGGATTAGTCATGTGGTATTTTGATGATGTCAGAAAACTCAAGGACGAGAATGTTTCCATCAAAGGAACACTTACGATATGCCGTGAATTGGGCGAAATAATCTATGGAATGCAACAATCCGAATCTCCTGAAATGAGTAAGATCCAAACTTATTTTAATTCCCTCCGGAATTTTATATACGGTGATGTCTATGAATTTATATCCGAGAAATGTTCCGGAAAATTACTTCAGGCCACCACTCAAACCTCAGGTGGTTTTGATCTGGGGACAATCACTATAGAATCCGGAGAGCATATTTACAGGATTTTATTTCAAAATGAAAGTCTCATTTTATGGGATTCCAAATCACCGGAACCCTTGATTATGGCTCCCGACCTGATCTCATACTTAATCAAATACGACAACGAAGAAAATGAAGAGGACATAAAACACCAATTGGTTTATACCAATGACGATATTATGGAAAACGGAAAGTTGAGGAAAGAACTTGTGAATGCCGATATTACCGTTTACGGGATTCGCGCTCCCAAAGAATTGCGTGAAACAGAGAAAAATGTGATGAAACTGAGAAACCTGTTGCGTGAAAAATATCTTGAGGCTGATGAAAGTAACCTGCCAAAGCAATACATGAATATTCTCAATGCAATGGGATATTATGGTGAATATCTTCCTTTAAAAAAATGATAATCCGGAAGATAATTTCCTTCTTCGATTTTACTAGTAATATTAGTTCAATTAGATGAAAACGCATATAGAGAAACCCAAGCAGGAATCGAATGTAATCCAAAGCAAAACCAAAGCGAGCCGCCAAGCTCCGGTAAAACAAATATTACAGCAATATAAAGACCGTACTATCCAACGAGAAAGTTTGGATGATGATGAACTGCTTCAAGGGAAATTCGAAACCGTTCAGCGTGAAGAAATGGACGAAGATGAATTGCTGCAAGGGAAGTTTGGAACCGTACAACGGGAAGAAGCTCCCTCTCCTTTGGAGAGGGAGGTAGGAGATACTAATAAAACCGGCTTGCCCGACGATTTGAAATCCGGTATAGAAAACCTTTCCGGTTACAGTATGGACAATGTACGTGTGCATTACAATTCCGATAAACCGGCACAACTCCAAGCCTTAGCTTATACACAAGGCTCCAATATTCACATAGCCCCCGGACAGGAAAAACACCTGCCACATGAAGCCTGGCATGTCGTCCAACAAATGCAAGGACGCGTGCAATCGACCATGCAACTGCAAGGCATAAATATCAATGACAATGAAGGGTTGGAGAAAGAGGCGGATGTGATAGGGGAGAAAGCTTTATATCACGTAAGTGGTAAAATAATAAACTCTTCTGGTTTGTTTAATCAATCATTAAGTCAAGTCATTCAACGGAATGTAACATTGGATGGTGCGAATTTGACTGTAGATAATATTGTAAATATAATGCAGGGCTGGTTAAGGCGACGAGATAGAGCCCAAAACAGTTTTTTTGCTAACTATTACATACACGGTGTGACAACTGACAGAACGTTGCTAAATCAGAATGGCAATACATTGTGTAGTCAGTTGATAAATACTTACAAGCGAAGGCATGTTACTATGGAACTAAGGAATGATGATGTTCAGACTGAAGACCAAATAGCAAAGGACTTGTGGCTACTCATAAATAACGAACAACGAGGCGTTGGTATCCCATCTAATGCAAGGATATTTATGCATGAGAGAGGAAATAGAGGGAGAATACAAAACATTACAACTGAATTACGAATATATAGAACTATGCCGTTGCAGGAGTGGGAAGAGGGGATACTACACAATCATGGCGGATCGTTCGAACAGGCTGCATATTATTTTAATCTAGCAAAGCATGCTACACCTCCAAGGAGAGTGTGTTTAGTTGAATTTACAGTTCCAAAAAGAGAGTTGCGAGACCTTCTTAATGACTCAATATTAGGAGGAGAGGGAACTGGTCATCTGGAAAACAATAAGTTAAATACAAAAACAGAAGATAATGAGTTATTTTGGGAAAACAGGCAAATCTTTAGTGTAAGTTTATCACATGCTAAAGAAAGGTTGATAGAATTAGGAACTACATGTAGAATAATACTTTACACTGGGGAACGACCAAGATACACAACAAAATACATGCGAGAATGGCGATAATTCTTATGCTGTATTCAGATTTGTAGTCTGCTTATAAAAACAAAGGAAAGATATAAAAGTAAATGAATTGCTTTTTAAATAATACATGGATAAATATCAGCGTGAACAATAGAGTGATTAGAAAGTAACAGAATAAAAAGCAAAAACAACTATTTTTACAATCTCGAAGGATTATATTTTGTAAGTTTTGTTGAAAAATGACTAGATAGAATACAGTGACATTATGAACAGCAGTCAGGACTATAGCTAAAAAAAGAAAGCTTACATAGTGTATTATAACAAATCACATGCGGTATTTTGCTTACACAATTAAATAAGCGATGGGAAAGAAAATTATATAATGTGAAAATACAATAATAAGAATGAAAGAAACAATAAAATATTTTCAAAAAATTATTCAATATTTCTTTTCTTTTTATTTTGATGGAGAAAAAAAAGTATTAGAAAAATATAATGGAAAATTAAATAACACTTGGATTAATTCTTTACTTCATGGAAATCAGCTTTTATCTTTCGAAGAACAAATCATTTTTTTACTTGCCCTTATGCCTCACATAAGTCCCGAAACATTGGATTTGTTTTTTGTTCAAAACAGAGAACTCGATCGTCCATACACAGAGTTTGGCGGATGGAAAGGAAGTTCGCACAGTGGCTTTCTTCCTACGGGGCAAACAGCGGTATTTTTGCTAACGCAGTTAGTAAAAATAGGTGAAAGAGGAAAGATAAAAGGTGAAAGTGAAGAAGAAATATCTTTCAATTCTCAACTTTCACCTTTTACCTTGCTAAGCAAAGAACATTGGTTCTACAGAAACAATATTCTTCGTCTGGAATACCAGGGTGACGGAGAACCGTTTTTGAGCGGCAGGTTGGTCGTTTCGGAAGAAGTATTGGCAAAAATTTATGGTCGACAATATGAACTGGAATATAATACCAATTTTCCGGCAAAAAAAATTACCACGCCTTTGGAATGGGAGGACTTGGTATTGCCGTACAATCTGCGGGAAGAGTTGGATGATATTATTTGCTGGATAAAGAATCAACACGAGATTCGGGAAAAATGGAAGCTGGATAAAATCGTTAAACAAGGGTATCGTTGTTTATTCTACGGTCCGCCGGGAACAGGAAAAACACTTACGGCAACCTTGCTCGGAAAACAAAATAACATGGATGTTTACCGGGTGGATTTGTCGATGATCGTTTCCAAATATATCGGTGAAACGGAAAAAAATCTGGCGAAAATTTTTGATAAAGCCGAACATCAAAACTGGATATTGTTTTTCGATGAAGCGGATGCGTTATTCGGTCAACGTACGGAAACACAATCTTCCAACGACCGTCATGCCAACCAGGAAGTGGCATATCTGTTACAGCGTATCGAAGATTTTTCGGGTATTGTAATTCTGGCAACCAATCTGAAAGAAAATATTGATGAAGCGTTTTTCCGACGTTTCCAGTCAGCGTTATATTTTCCCATACCGGACGAAAGTTTACGATATCAGCTTTGGTGTAACATGTTGCCCAGGGATTGGCTTCCTGAAGAAGCTGAGAGTTTTATTCGAAAAGCCGCATCTTACAAATTATCCGGAGGAAGTATGGTTAACGTAATACAAAGTTGTGCGATAAAATTATATGGGAAAAATATGCCGGTGTTAACCGAAGAAATCCTTAAGCAGACTTTACTGAGAGAACAGCAAAAAGAAGGAAAGATTATAAGTGGGTAGTAAAATGAGGAATGAAAATAAATTATGTTTTGAGAAATATTCCCTGGTTATGAAGAAATGGATATTGATATTTTTGTTTGTTTTTACAACAGGATTAGCTCAGTCGCAATACTATTGTTGCGATTATTGTGGTACTCCCGTTATTTGGACCGAAGATGAAGCCAAAGCATTTTTTTTGGATATTTTCTCCCCTGTTTTTGATACAATTCCTGATACAACATTCTATTATGTTTCTAATTTAGATAGTATTACCAAGATGTTTGGAATGAGTTTTGATGAATTTGCCAAAATTTTTCTTTTGAATGCAGAAAAATTAGACACGACCAAACGACTTACTCCGGAGTATATTTATTTCAACTATTTTCTGCCATTAATGCAATCAGGCGACAAAGCTTTTGGTAAACGGTGGGTCAGCGATTTTTTTGAATTATATATAGTGTCGTCCGAAAAAATAGATTCGACAAAAAGACCCGTCCGAAAACTTAGCCATCCTACTTCATACAATGAAAATATGGATCTGTTATTTGTATGTATTGGTGATGAGAATACGAATTTATTCATAAAATCAAAGAATCTTGTAGAGAATTATCTGGTAAAGATATTCGAATACATACACCATGTGAACGATACTTCAGGGAATAAAATTAAAGGTGTTAATTTTTATTTTCCTGATTATAATTTCAGGGAAAACCGCGCAATGGCTCAATTTGCCAAATCAGCAAGTCTTGTTATTGATAGTACTAAACTAAAAACCATCCGTGGAATGAGACTTTATTTCTCATTTGACGATAAAAAAGACTACCAG
>ERZ809224.1965-NODE-1965-length-13595-cov-4.332127_pt1 | contig 13595 bp, 13 predicted proteins | sample MGYA00520513_ERZ809224 | MGnify/ENA primary metagenome ERZ809224 (study PRJEB31576, sample SAMEA3212658) | Homo sapiens | biome: human-gut; feature: human gut; material: fecal | place: Sweden | collected 2012 ...
TCGTTTCTGATTTCATCCAGGCAAGCGGAATAGCGGCTTTTGTTATAGGCGCTGTAATAGCGGCGACAATAGGAAGCATAGCGGCATGGCTGGGCGGAGCCGGTATGATACTGAGCGCTTTTCCGGCAGAGGTAATAATAGGCGACAAGCTTATGCAGATAGGCTGCGGCTTTATGCTGTTCGGGCTTGGGATTATCTTTATGGTTCTTATGTATATGTTCTATACAAAGGCAGTTCCTAAGCTTTTAAAAAAAATTGCCCCTATAGCAAAAAAGCTTCTGGGGAGGTGTAAATCATGAAAGGTCAGGGAAAGCTTACGGTCATAATTGCCGGTGCGGTCATTTTTGCGGTCGGAGTTATATTCGCTGCCATCGGCGATGCTCACGGCGGGAACTTTTTCAGAGCCATGGAGCATGCGGGCAGCGGCTTTTATATAAACACAGACTCCGGACAATCTGATTCTCACGAACGTCAGGACGATTATCCGTATGACTATGATTACGGCTACGGTTATGATGATTACGAGGATATCGAGGAATTTTTCCGTGAATTCGGATTATCGGACGAAGAAATAGAGCAATTTCTTTATCCCGGCGCAAACAGCGGTTCGGGACGGATTTACTACTAATTTTTATAAAATTTGTATGATAAGTAACACAAAATTAATATTATGTTAAAAAATATGTCTTGATTTTTTTGTGTTAAAGTGTTATAGTAGTAAAGATGATTTAAATGCGCATATGCGCTCAAAAATAAGAAGGGAGTTTATTTTACAATGAACAGAAAAAGTCACTCCTCATCCGGAGGACCGCTTAATCTTATTATCGCGGTAGTTATCATTATTGTTGTAGCATTAGGAGGCTTCGCGGTTTACAGGAAGGTATCGGACAATATTCTCGATAGGCAGATCGCGGAAGGTACCGCCGAGATGAATGTTAAGGTCGCGGCAAGACAGGCCGGTCAGTCGGTTGATGAATTTTTGGAGTACTACGGAGTAGCAGACAAGGGCTTAAACGGGGATTCGACCTTGAATGAGCTTACAGAGCAGATGACATTGGGTAATTTTGCAAAATATCAGGGTCAGGATTACGAAAGCTTTATAAGCGATTACGGCTTGGCAGATAAGGGCGTGAGCGAGGATATGGCATGGAAGGATGCCGAAAAGCTTATACCTTTGGGAACCTACATAGGCGATGCGACTCAGATAGATTCCTTTAAAGAATTTTACGGCTTAGATGCAAGCGTTACGGCAGATACTCCATGGGGAGACGTGGCTGATATTGTAGAAGCAAAGAATGAGGAACTTGCTCAGGCAACTCCGATCCCGACAGAGGATACGACTCAGGCCGCAGATGACGCAGCAGCGGCAGACGCACAGGCAACAGCCTCACAGGCACAGCCGGAAGAAGGCACAGCAGACACGGCTGCAAACGCAGACGAGACGGCAGCAGATACAGCTGCTCAGCAATAATTAAAAAGTAAAGGGGTTTATTAAGGTGAGCGAAGAGAATAAGAACGAAGAATTTGAGAAGAATGAAAACATCCCGCAGGAGGAAGCCGCAGAGGAGACTTCACCGGCGCAGGCTGCTCAGGAAGACAGTCAGGAAGTTGTTGAAGCGGCTCAGACAGAAGCTCAAGCAGAAGCTCAAACAGAGCAGGAGAGCGTTGAAGCTCAGGACAATACGTCCGCCGAAACAGTTTCAGATGAAAATACAGCGGCTCAGGAGGATTTTGAGAATTCTTCGGCAGCTGAAATAAATAATGAAGTATCGCCAAAGAAATCAAAAATAAAAACGATCTGTGCTGTAGCAGGCGCTGTTGTAGTTGTTGCGGCAATAGTGCTTGTGGGCGTATTTAAGGGACCGGAATGGTTCAATAAATATAACAGAATGGGATATGTTGATACAAGCGGCAGAACCATAGGCGAGGTAGCAGACGCTGCAGGTATGGATCTGAAGGATTTCCTTGCCGAGTACCAGCTTCCCGAGGATATGCCGGCAAACACAACAGAGTCGGCTGCATTCTATACGATCCCGGTTTCGGTAATGGCTCAGATGTACGGATGGGATTTTGACGAAATGAAAACCGCATACCAGTGGGGCGATGAAGTGACAGAGGATATGACATGGGGCGAAGCGGAGGGACTCACAAAGCTTGGCGTCATGGTAGGAGAGGAAAACCTCGAAGCCTTTAAGGCAGACTACGGCTTAGGCGATGATATTACAGCCGATACCCTCTGGAAAGACGTAAGAACAATTTACGACACAAAGACAAAAGAAATGAACGAGGCAACTGAAGCACCGACAGAGGAGCCTGCTGAAGAAACAGAAGCTCCGGCTGAAGTATCGGCAGCTCCGGCAGCTGACGCTGCTGCGGCAGACGCTGCTTCAACAGATACAGCCGCTCAGTAATTTTAAAAAATTAAAATTTTATTACTTATTTTTATAAAAGCCCAAGGCTTCGGTTTATAAGAAGCCTTGGGCTTTTTACATACAATATGTAAAAAATCCCGCACAGTACTTGACATATGAGCGCAAAAATTATATAATATTGTGATGATGAAATAGTATGATTGTCTACCAATTATATATAATAATGTTTCAAACAGGAAGGAAGAAAATATATGCAAAGTATGGGCGTAAATGAGATTCGTGAAAAGTTTTTGAGCTTTTTCGAGTCAAAGGGCTGTTTAAGACTGGACAGCTTTCCGCTTGTTCCAAAGGATGACGCAAGTCTGCTCCTTATAAATTCAGGTATGGCTCCGATGAAGAAATGGTTTACCGGTGCGGAGGAACCGCCCCGCCATAGAGTAACGACATGTCAGAAATGTATCCGTACTCCGGATATAGAGCGCGTCGGAAAAACCGCAAGACACGGTACATTTTTTGAAATGCTCGGCAACTTCTCGTTCGGCGATTATTTCAAAAAGGAAGCCACCGCATGGGCATGGGAATTCTTTACCAAGGTATTGGAGATACCGGAGGAAAGACTCTATGTTTCTGTATACGAAAACGATGACGAGGCAAGAGATATATGGATAAACCAAAACGGCGTTTCGCCCGACCATATCGTAAAGCTCGGCAAGGAGGATAACTTCTGGGAGCATGGAACAGGCCCGTGCGGTCCGTGCTCGGAAATTTATTATGACCGCGGTGAGGAATACGGCTGTAATTCGCCGACCTGCGGCGTAGGCTGCGACTGCGACCGGTACATGGAGGTATGGAATCTCGTATTCACCCAGTATGACAAGGATGAGGACGGAAATTATAATCCCCTCCCCAATCCGAATATCGATACCGGAATGGGTCTTGAAAGACTGGCTGTTGTTATGCAGGGCGTGGACAATCTGTTTGAGGTCGACACAGTCCAGGATGTAATAAAGCATATATCAAAAATAGCCGGCGTACATTATAAAGAAAACGAAAAAACAGATGTTTCTCTGCGTGTTATTTCTGACCATATAAGAAGCACGGTCATGATGATTTCGGACGGCGTTATTCCGTCAAACGAAGGCAGGGGCTATGTTCTCCGCCGTCTTTTGAGAAGAGCTGCGCGTCATGGAAAGCTTCTTAACATAAACCGCCAGTTCTTATATGAGGTCGCGGATACGGTCATCAATTGCTCAAAGAGCGCGTATCCGGAGCTTGAGGAGAAGAGAGATTATATAAAGCGTATTATAAAGAAGGAAGAGGAACGCTTTGACGCTACCATAGATAACGGTCTTGCGGTTTTGGGAGAATATATAGAAGAAGCAAAGTCCAAGAATGAGACAACACTCACAGGCGCACAGGCATTCAAGCTGCATGATACCTACGGCTTCCCTCTCGACCTGACTGTCGAAATGGCGCAGGAGCAGGGTCTTTCCGTTGATATAGACGGCTTTAACGCTGAAATGGACCGCCAGAAGAAAATGGCAAAGGAAGCCAGAAAGGACGGCTCAAGCTGGGATGCTGAGGACAGCTACAGCTTTGAGGATATAAATGAAGCTACGGAATTCACCGGCTATACTGAGCTTGAAAGTGTCAGCACGATCGGCGGGATCGTGGCTGTAAACGAGGTTTCTTCCGAAATCACTGACGGAGAGAACGGCATAATCGTTACCTATAAGACTCCGTTCTATGCTGAAATGGGAGGTCAGTCCGGAGATAAGGGAGTTATCGAAGGAAAATCGGGTACGGCAGAGGTTTTGGATACCAAAAAGACCGGCGATGGTATATATCTCCACGAGGTGCATGTAACATCGGGTACATTTAATCTCGGAGACGAGGTTACTCTTAAGGTTGACAAGAGCAACAGAATGGCTATAAGCCGCAACCATAGCGCGACACATCTCCTTCATAAAGCGCTTAAGGAAGTTCTCGGAGCTCATGTAGCCCAGGCAGGCTCACTTGTTACCGCCGACAGACTCCGCTTCGATTTCTCGCATTTTGAAGCAATGACTCCGGAGCAGACAGCTCTCGTTGAGGATAAGGTAAACGAAGCTATACTTTCATGTATGCCGATAACTGTACAGGAGCTTCCTATAGATGAGGCTAAAAAGCTCGGTGCCGAGGCACAGTTCGGAGAAAAATACGGCGCGGTCGTAAGAGTCGTTTCTATGGGTGACTACAGCGTTGAATTCTGCGGAGGTACTCATCTTACGAATACTGCTCAGTGCGGCTTGTTCAAGCTTGTTTCTGAAAGCGGCGTTGCGGCCGGAGTGAGACGTATAGAAGCCGTTACGGGAAAAGGCGTAATGGATTATATAAAGGACAGAGACGCTCTTATCGAACGCACGGCGGCGTCATTAAAGACAAACCAGATACACGAAATAGACAAAAAGGCACAGAGCGTAATAGCTGAAAACAAGTCTTTAGAAAAGACCTTGGAAGAGATACGCGATAAGATGGCAGCTATGAGAACAAAGAACATGCTTGCCGGAATAAAGCATCTCGGAACGGTAAACGTGCTTACCGCACAGGTTGACGGAATGAGCGTAAATGAGATGAAGGCTCTTGCAGACAGCGCTAAATCACAGATGAATAACGGAGTTATCGTTCTCGCGGCAAATACCGATGGAAAGATCACATTCATCGCTATGGCTATGAAAGAGGCTGTAAAGCAGGGCATTCACTGCGGAAATATCATTAAAGAGCTTACCGCTATATGCGGCGGCAGAGGCGGCGGCAAGCCGGATATGGCGCAGGGCGGCGGCAAGGACGCAATGAAGATAGATGACGCTTTGGCAAGAGTAGACGAGCTTGTGACTGAAATGATAAACAAATAAAATATTAGGCTTATACGGCGTGCGGACACATTTCCCCGCACGCCGCGCGAGCTGATTTTCAAGAAAGGACTGATATTATGCAGGATTGCTTATTCTGTAAGATCATCGCGGGAGATATCCCGTCAACGAAGGTTTATGAAGACGATATGATGCTTGCTTTCCGCGACATAGACCCTCAGGCTCCGGAGCATATAGTTATTGTTCCCAAATGCCATATTACAAGCGCGAACGATATAAATGAGACAAATGTCAAGTATGTTTCTCATATATGGGAAAAGATCCCGGAGATCGCAAAGACGCTCGGTATCGATGAAAAGGGCTACCGCGTGGTGAACAACTGCGGAAAGGACGGCGGACAGACTGTGGGTCATCTGCATTTCCATCTTATGGGCGGAAGAGAGTTCGGCTGGCCTGCAGGTTAATATAGCTCATTTATGTCATATTATGCTGTTTTAGAAAAAAATTAAAAAAATTTATAAAAATTTTTCTTAAACATCTTGACATTTACCCCTAAAATATTGTATAATATCTATTGTTGTATGGATAATATGTTATCATACTTCAACATTCCATCCAAGTCCGTTTTAGAATCGACTTGCCGGAGGGAGGGAAAAGAAGATGTCAGAAGTAAGAGTAAAAGAGAATGAAAGCTTGGACAGCGCTCTTCGCAGATTTAAGCGCCAGTGCGCTAAGTCGGGTGTTATGGCAGAGGTCAGAAAACGTGAACACTATGAAAAGCCCAGCGTAAAGCGTAAAAAGAAGTCTGAGGCTGCAAGAAAGAGAAAGTATTAATTTTTTATTTATAAAAGGAGATGGCTTTAATGACACTGAAGGATAAGCTTAAAGAGGATTTGAAGTCAGCTATGAAGGAAAAGGATACTATCCGCAAAAATGTTGTTCAGCTTATCAAAGCAGGTGTTTTGCAGGTTGAAAAGGATAGTAAGGTTACCCTTGACGATGACGGGGTTTTGGACGTCATTGCAAAGCAGCTCAAGCAGCGCAGGGATTCCCTTCCGGAATATGAAAAAAGCGGCCGTGATGATTTGATATCACAGCTCAAACGGGAAATGGACATACTGATGGAATATCTGCCCCCGCAGCTCTCACATGAAGAGCTTGAGGCGATCGTAAAGCAGGCTGTTGAAGAAACAGGCGCGCAGTCGGTCAAGGATATGGGCAAAGTTATGGCGGCGGTCATGCCTAAGACAAAGGGCAGAGCCGACGGAAAAGAAATTAACCGCATAGCAAGAGAATTGCTCGGTTAATAAATTTTGATATTACGTGTACCGTGTAGAAGCGGTACACTTATTTGCTGGTATAGCTCAGTTGGTAGAGCAGCTCATTCGTAATGAGCAGGCCGCGGGTTCGAGTCCCATTACCAGCTCTGGTGTAAAACCGCGTATGACCGCGGTTTTATTTTTTTTGCCGTATAAAAAAGCTGCCGCTTTTTAATGCGGCAGCACCTGTAAAATATTTTTAATCTATTTTTATCTCGGATTAATCACCAATATATCCATAATAGTATCGTTAACGACCTTAGCCAGCACAAAATTTACCATTCCAAAATCAGAAGTCAGATTCTCGGTCAACGCGCTGCCTGCAAAATCAACATACATTTTATCATTCGCATCCGCACTGCCATAATCCACATAGCTGTCCCTCGTAAAATACGTTTTAACTATATCCGCCATCGTCCCCGAACTGATTCTGCTGCCCGGTTTCTTTGCATAATCATATATATAAATATTCATATCATCTGTAAAAATATATGAATCCGTATCTACAACATTGGCTATTGTTCCCGATACAAAATCCTTCGGCTCAATAATACCTATAGAGTTTGACCATATTTCTGAAACTGCTCCGAATACGATCTGTGAATATCGGTCTCCGCCTGCCCACTCGGCGAATTTCTCTGCTTCATCGCTTAACGGCTCGAACGGCGTATCGCCGCTTATCAGATAGTTGTAAAATACATCATACCCCGCGTCGAGATCTATTCCGTCGTCAAACACATTTATAATTTTATTCACATTCCTATCATCATCATATGTATAAAAGAACGGGTCTCCGCTCGTCATGCCTGTAGGCTCAGTATTGCCCGTATTTATTTCAATCTGCTCTCCGTATTGATAAGCGGTGATAACGGTCTGCTTCGTGCCGTCAACATCCGCAGTCTCCTCTGAGCAGTACACCGCCATAGGAAGATTTACATTAAGCGGATTCAGTCCGCCCATGACCATGATAAACTGAGCGCCCGACAATTCCGAATCAAAGGTGTATATAGGATATGCACTGCCCTGCTCCAAGTATTGATAGTCAAGGGAATAATACCGGCCTTGATATGTATATTCACCTGTCATCCCGTTTTCGTCATACTTATCCCCTACATAATAATCCGTCATATCGATCATATTGACAGAACCATCGCCTAAATAAACGCTGCCGAGAGAATTTGCATCGGCGTCATATTCAGACGCGGTATATGTACCGGTAAGCATAGCGTTTATATTCAAATACCCGTTTTCGTCTGTATAATACTCTGCAACACGCTCTGTGATAAATTTCTTTTCGCGTCCGGTATTATCCTCTTTTATCCCATCGGAATCAGTATATACAGCCGCCGCACAGGTCTGCGCATTTTCCGGCTCAACAGCAAATGTCGACTCTTTACCTGATGAAGATATCATGGTTACATAGTCTACACCATCCTCCACATACACATCCTCAACAATGCCTATCCTGTAATCATTCGGTATGATAAACGGCGAATGGGACTCCGAAAGCGGCTTCATATCGTCGTCGTAGCTCCAAAGCATTAGCTTCGTACCGGTATCTATATATTCATTTATCCTAAACCTGCTGTACTTGTAACTATCGTCATCGGGAAAAACAATACTTTTTCCGGTATCAACACTTACAAATCTCCCCTCATCGTCAAATCTTGCCGCAGCAAGCGTTGCCCATACGCCTTCGCTGTCCTCCGGTACAAAGACCGAAAAGCGTTCATTTCCGGCGTCCGTGATATACACATCGCTGTCCGCCGCCATTGCAGCATTAGCACCGAAAGCCAGCGCAGATACCGCAATCAATCCAATTAGTTTCTTTAGTTTCATATAAATCCCCTTTCAAATGAAAATATATAGTAATTATACTCTTTTATGACAAAGAAATCAATACAAAATTTATCCAAACAAGTCAAAAACAAATAATTTTATATATTTTTACCTGTAAGAATTCAATAATCAGTCATAAACTGCCTTTATCCAATAAAACCATTGACAAAACAATAAAAAATATGTAAAATATATAATGCAGGATAGAGGGAGGAGAACAAATTTGAAAACCTTATCGGTAATAATACCAATATATAATGAAATTAACATAGAACCTAATATAAAACGAGTGATGAACGTGCTTGAGGGCGCAGGAATCAATCATGAAATCATAATGATAGACGACGGCTCTAAAAACACAGCATGGAATGAAATGGCGGCTCTTGCAGAAAAATATCCGAATATAACCGCGATCGCATTTTCACGCAATTTCGGCAAAGAAAGCGCGCTTTGCGCCGGACTTGACTCGGCACAAGGCGACTGCGCAATCTGTCTTGACGCGGATATGCAGTTCCCGCCTGAGGTAATACCTGAGATGTACAGGCTTTGGGAAAGCGGCTTTGAGGTCATAGAGGGCGTAAAGCGTCAGCGTCAAAAGGAAGGAGCCGTATATAAGCTGTGCGCGGGACTTTTCTATTCGCTGCTCAAAAAGACATCGGGAATAGATCTAAAGAACGGCTCTGATTTCCGTCTGCTCGACCGCGCAGCGATAGACGCATGGAAGCGCCTTCCCGAAAGACAGACATTTTTCAGAGGAATGTCGTCTTGGGTAGGATTTAAGCGGATACAGTACGAATTTGACGTTGCAGACAGAGTAGACGGAACATCAAAATGGTCGCTCAAGAGCCTTATAGGCTTTGCGGTGGATTCCGTAACCTCATATACAGCAGCTCCGCTTTATGCTGCAACAGGCTTCGGGCTTCTGTTTTTGCTCTTCACCGTTATAATGGCAATACAAACGCTTTATATGAAGCTGCGCGGCTATGCTTTGGGGGGCTTTACTACAGTTATTATGCTTCAGCTGCTTATAGGCGCTGTTACGCTTTTGGGACTTGGCGTAACAGGCATATATATAAAGAAAATATATGAGGAAGTAAAGGGAAGACCCCGTTATATCATAAGCCGCATAATAGGAAAAAATGCGAATAAAGAAGAAAAAGGAGAAGAAAAAAGTGAACAGTAAAAATCAAGCCGCTGAAAAAGCCCAAAAATTTCTTGGCACGCTGAATAAGCACCGTACAGCCGCAAAGGAATTTTTTAATCAGGAAACGCCGGTAAAATACGGAGCAGTATTTGCTGTATGTATTGTTATCGCGCTTTTGCTCGAGATATTTATATTCAACTTTAAATATTTCAACTCGCTGACCTCAGTTCCTATAGAGCCTGACACAATAAGTACATCCGGAATAACCCAATCCAATAATAATTATAAAATCAACAGTGACAACGCTGTAATCGAATTTAAAGGAATAAACAAGAAAATAAAATATATCTATTTTGATCCGGGCGAGACAGACAAAGGCTGTGAAATAACGATCTCAGCCTGTGACGAAGCGAATGCAAATTATCTCTCGGCGCCCTCACGAACCGTATACGACAAAGAGAATCGAAGCAAATATATACGTATGAATTTCAGCGGAGAAGTCGAGGATCTTAAAATAAATATAAAAAAGCTTAACGGCACTCAGATGAGCACATCTGATATAGTGCTTAATACCAAGGTCCCGATGATGTTCTCATTCGGACGCTTTGCATTCTGCGCTCTTTTCATGATGGCGGTATATCTTTTAAGACCCAAGTCAAGCATTTATAAAATAAAAACCAATCTTAAAAATCAGAAACAGCTTGCTGTTGTGGTTGCCTTGCTGATAGTTCAATCACTTGTATTTTTGAATATGATACAGTGGAATACGTCTATACTAAACATATCCAAAAGCGCAGAGCATCAGCGGCAGTATTATGAATTGATAGAGTCCTGGAAGGACGGTCATTTATATGTAAGCGACGACGTCCCGGAAAAGCTCATGGAAATGGATAATCCGTATGACCCGTCTGAGCGCGGCAGACTCAATCTTTCCAATACCGCAAAATGGGATCATGCCTATTACAACGGAAAATATTATTCATATTTCGGAGCGCTGCCGGTATTTTTGATGTATCTGCCGTATAATCTGATGACCGGAAAAGATCTTCCGCACTATGCGGCGCTCTATATTATGGGCGTTGCGCTTATGGCGGGGGTAATGTATCTGATGTGGCAGATAATAAAGAAGTGGTTTAAAAATACGCCTTTGGCGGTATATTTGCTGCTTTCGGCAGTATTTCCCGCAGCGTCAGCCTTGGCGTATACTGCATTCAAGCCCGATTTCTATATGGTTCCGGGACTCAGCGCGCTGATGTTCTCAGTATGGGGAATAGCTCTTTGGCTCAGCTCTGAAACGGCGGCTTCTTCCGCCAAAGGCACAGGCAAAACAAAACATAAGCCAAATACCGTCCTTATACCATGGCGTCTTGCTTTGGGTTCGCTGTTTATAGCGTTTACAGCCGGCTGCCGTCCGCAGTTTCTTATAAGCGCCTTTATCGGAGTGATATTTTTCTGGAAATATGCCTTTTCAAGCCGCGACCTGTTTTCAAAAAAAGGGATGCGCCCGACAATAGCGGTGTGTGCTCCGTTTGTGCTCTTCGGTGCAGTCGTTATGTGGTACAATGCCGCAAGATTCGGTTCGCCGTTTGATTTTGGCGCTAACTATAATATCACATCGAACGATATGACTCACAGAGGAATGGTGTTCGGAAGAAACGGCCTCGGACTGTTTACCTATTTCCTTCAGCCGTTCAATATGGACGCGCTGTTCCCGTTCATACACGGATTTTCCGCAAAGTCAAGCTATCAGGGGCTTACGCTTTCCGAACAGCTTATAGGCGGAGTCATTTGGCTCTATCCTATAATTATATTTGGTATTGCGGGAGTATTCAGGAGAAAGCTCTTTGACGATAAACGCGTATATATTATGGTTTTGTTCTGTACAGTCATATCAGCGGTGCTTGCAATGCTTGACGCACAGATGGCAGGGCTTTTGACGCGATACTATACTGATTTCGTGTGGCTGATAATGCTTGCGGCTGTTATAACAATATTTGCATATTATAATAAATTTGCCGATAATATCTCGGCACAACGCAATCTTACGGCAATCGTATGTACGCTGTCTGCTTTCACTCTGGCATTTGCGTTTTTGAGCATTTTTTGCAGGACTGAAGATGCGATAGTGAACTCAAATCCGGAGCTGTATTACCGTATGCAGCATTTAATTGCATTTTGGATGTAACAGCGGATGATCCGGCTGCTTCTGTAGATGCAGGCAGCCCTTTTACCAACACCCCGCCTCCATTTGAGGATGCAAACACTGAAAACGCTGCTGCCAGCAGCTTTAGTATCTTTTCTGTCAATGACATACAAATACAATAAAAACAGCAGCCGTTTCGGAAATTTATATTCCGAAACGGCTGCTTCTTATTTGCTGCAATTTTCCATTATATCCGACAGCCTTACGCTGTCTATATATTCATTTACCGTTTTATAAAGTCCGTCCCAAAAGCTCAGAGTCGGACATATATCGGCTCTTTCGCAGGTGTTGACCTCTTCCTCAAGACAGGCTACCGGAGCAATAGTTCCCTCTGTGACTCTCAATATATCGCCTATAGTATATTCCTCCGGAGCTTTTGCCAGTGTATATCCGCCGTGAGCACCGCGGTGACTTTTCAGCAGTCCGGCGCGGTTGAGCATGTTTACGATTTGTTCGAGATACTTTACCGAAATATCCTGTCTTTGACCTATATCCTTTATCGAAACCGGTTCATTTCGGCTGTTAAGAGCAATATCGATCATGAAACGCAACGCGTATCTACCTTTGGTTGAAATCATCATATACCTAATCCCTTTCTTGAAGCAGTTATTCCATATCATATCTATATGATATTATAACCTGTTTTTTATGGTTTGTCAACCAAAATTTTAGACTATTTTTAATCTATTATCTCTATACTTTCTATAACCTTATTTTCCGATGGTTTATCATTTGCATCGACCGGAGAAGCAGCGATTTCGTCCACATATTCCATTCCGGAAACCACCTCGCCGAATGCTGCGTACATTCCGTCAAGATGAGGGCTGTCCGCATGCACAATAAAGAACTGATCCGATGCGCTGTTATAATCCGCCGCTGTTCTTGCCATGGAAATCGCTCCCCGATTATGCGGAATAAGGTTCAAAAATCCGTTTGCTATAAATTCACCCTCTATAGCCGGTGATCCCTTCCGTACGCCGGATACATCATATCCTCCGCCTTGGATCATAAAATTGTTTATAACCCGGTGAAATATAAGTCCGTCATAATATCCTTCCTCTGCAAGCTTCACGAAATTATCAACGGTTTTAGGCGCAATCTCCGGATAAAGCTCAATAACTATCTCCCCTCCGCCCTCCATTTTAATTTCAGCCGTAACCGTATCGGCGGTTTTATCTGCATAAGCGCTGTAGGCGTCGTACTTAGACAACAGCTCCTGTTCATATATTAAAAGCTGCCCGGCTGAAACATCGCTGTATTCCTCCGGCACATAAGCAGACGATACCGACGCGGTACGGGTATCTCCATTCCAGCTTACCTCAGCGCCCAGCAGCTCCGATACCGCTCTTAACGGTACATAGGTCGAATCATTTATAATCATCGGCGGAGTTTCCATAACGGCTGTTCTCCCAAGCGAAAGCCCCTCGAGAGAAAAGCCGTGGTCACGGTCTATCCAGCACAGCGCAAGCGTATCCGGATTTGTATCGTTTCCGTAGCGATAGATAAGTATTCCGCGGTTATCCGCATCCCATGCAACTCCGCAGCCCAATGCGTTTGAAACCGCACGCAGAGGAACCATTGTACGGTCGTTTATAATTTGAGCCGAAGTGCTCAGAGCTGTTCCATTTACCTCCACATTGACTCCGTCAGCCAATGCTGCTCCGCCATACAGCATCAGCGCAAATGCAGCGCCGGCCGAAACGGCATATTTATATATTGATTTCATATGTACATCCCTTTCACATTGTATTCTACTATATAATACTACATTATCTCTTGTTTGTCAAAGAAAATATAAAAAAAGAGTATTCTTGCAAATTCTGCAGGAATACTCTTAATGGTGCGAGTGTTCTTACAGGACTTGCC
>ERZ809224.1973-NODE-1973-length-13564-cov-6.051225_pt1 | contig 13564 bp, 10 predicted proteins | sample MGYA00520513_ERZ809224 | MGnify/ENA primary metagenome ERZ809224 (study PRJEB31576, sample SAMEA3212658) | Homo sapiens | biome: human-gut; feature: human gut; material: fecal | place: Sweden | collected 2012 ...
GGAGACCGCTTTGCTGGCCTCCATCGAGGGCCACCGGGGCGAGCCCCGGACCCGTCCGCCCTTCCCGGCGGTCAAGGGCCTGTGGGGCAAGCCCACCCTGCTCAACAACGTGGAGACCTATGCCAACATCTGCCAGATCATCCTCAACGGGCCGGAATGGTTCGCCTCCATGGGCACGGAGAAGAGCAAGGGCACCAAGGTGTTCGCCCTGGGCGGCAAGATCAACAACACCGGCCTGGTGGAGATCCCCATGGGCACCACCCTGCGGGAGGTCATCTACGATATCGGCGGCGGCATCCCCAATGGCAAGAAGTTCAAGGCCGCCCAGACCGGCGGCCCCTCCGGCGGCTGCATCCCGGCGGAGCATCTGGATATCCCCATCGACTATGATAACCTGATCGCCATCGGCTCCATGATGGGCTCCGGCGGTATGATCGTCATGGACGAGGACAACTGCATGGTGAACATTGCCAAGTTCTTCCTGGAGTTCACCGTGGATGAGAGCTGCGGCAAGTGCCCGCCCTGCCGGATCGGCACCCGGCGTATGCTGGAGATGCTCACCCGCATCACCGAGGGCAAGGGCGAACCCGGGGACATTGAAAAGCTGGAGACCCTGGCCAAGAACATCAAGGCGTCCGCCCTGTGCGGCCTGGGCCAGACAGCCCCCAACCCGGTGCTTTCCACCATCCGGTATTTCCGGGATGAGTACGAGGCCCATATTAACGAAAAGCGCTGCCCCGCTGGGGTGTGCAAGGCCCTGCTCAACTATACCATCGATCCGGAGAAGTGCAAAGGCTGCACCATGTGCGCCCGCCAGTGCCCCGCCGGCGCCATCAGCGGCAAGGTGCGGGAGGCCCATACCATCGACAACAGCAAGTGCGTCAAGTGCGGCGCCTGTATGGAAGCGTGCAAATTCGGCGCCATCAGCCGGAAATAATCCCTTTGCTGGCAAAAGAAACAGAATGCCGGCGCCTACTTTGGGCGCCGGCGCTTTTTTATGCCCGCTGGGTCAAGGCCGGTGGCATTGGCCGGAACAGGGACATCCGCTACAGCCGCCGCTACAGCCGCAGGCGGATTTCCCCTTTTTGCGGTTGCGGATCATCACGGCGATTGCCCAGGCCAGGGCGGCCAATACTAGGCCGCCAACCAATAGATTGGCCCAGTTTTGCACCAAAAACGACAATACAGCCACGTTGAACCCCCTCCTAAAATACAATATGGGGAGAGCCTCCGAAAGGAAATAGTTCAGGCAATGCGGGAGGAAAGGAGGCTCCCTTTCCGGCCAGAGACCGGTCTCGCAAGGGCGGAACCGCCTGTGCCGGGGCGATGGCCCTTGCGCCCTGCTATATGGCGAAGGAATGGTTAGAGTTGACTAACTTCCTTCTGGAAATAGTGTAACCCTTTGCTGGCGGTTTGTCAAGGAGGGGCGGGAAAAAATTTTTGTTAGCTATTGCGGGGGATCATGCGCTATGATATAATTATTTAAATAAAACATATTTTCCGTCTGTTTTTTAACGTTAAGGAGCTTGACAGGGAATGCTATACCGGAATACACTTTCAGACAGACAGACAGACAGACAGACAGACAGACAGACAGACAGACAGACAGACTAACTGAGCCTGTCCGTTTTTGCTGCGTTCCTAGCATTCGCTTCCTATCCCTGGGCGCGTTCCGTCCGCGGTTGTTCCGCGGACGGGATGCGCCTGTTTTTGTTTGCTGTTGAACAAGTTTGCTATGTTTAGGAGGAAAAACCATGAAACAAAGAATAAGAACGCGCATCGTAAGCATGGCCCTTGCCCTGCTTTTGCTCCTGGCGCTGCCCGTTCCCGCTTTGGCGAATGGAGGCGTTGTTCAGAACGATCAGGATTATAAAGACATGGTAGAATGGGCAGAAACACAATCTTCACCCATTACATTGACAGACCAGTATTTTTCTGTGGTCGATACATTCGCAGGCAAAAGTAACTTCAAATTTGAACTGAGCACCGATAGCGAGGAGGAAATCCAGGCATTTTTCTGTGTGCTGTTGCGGGGCACTCCGATTGAGATCCAAGCATCAGCCTTGGGCATGGCCATACCCATGTCATCCAATGAACAAACTGTGTCTTTTTCACAAAGCGACTCACGTATAATTGAGCTGAAAGGCAGCGATTCTAGCAAGGCTTGTCTACAAATGGGTGCGCGTATCGGCTTAAACGTACTGACGAAGGTCGAGAAAGCAACAACAATCACACTTAAAATATACGCAAAAAATACACAAATCAGCGCAACCGACGCACCTTCCGAAATCGTGACCTTTACCGTTCAGCCGAAAACGCCAACTCCCGCCGGCGCAATAACACTAAACATCACGGGTGAGGATGAGGATCGGTCTGCAGCCGAGGGGCTACAGGTATATGCCGCAGATAAGGTAACGGTCGGCTTCACGGTGCCGGAAAACTATACTGGAACAAATCTTACCTTCACCTATAACGATGATGTGTTCAGCGTAGGCGCTGTCCCCGGTGGCTGGAAAGCAGAAGCTGACGGCAGCTATTCTTATAGCGGGGCTGTGACGGCCGACGCGTTGGGTGAATTTACGTTCCAAGCAATAGCACAAAGCGACGACAATCAAACTGGAAAATTTACGATAGCAGACGGCACAAATACGCAGGAAGAGAGCGTCACCGTAATTCATAAAACCATCCAGTATACCATTCAAGATGCGAATAAGGTTTCTGACCATTATCAGCTAACCGTTACCTACAATGGCAAGCCGCAAGGCATTAATATCCAAGTGACAGAGCCTGCTGCGGATTATATCATACTATACGCTGAAGCGGATGGTGATACCCCAACTCAGCCGGGAGAATATGGGGGCGCTTCTCCCGTGTACATTGACACAAAAAAAGGTGCCACAGGCTATGAATCACGATATATTTATTACGAAATAAAGGCTACGGGCTATAAGACTGTTAATGATTTTGCCGTGTTTTTCATGAAGCCCGCCGAGGTAACGATAACGCCCAAGGAAACCACGATTTATGTGGGGGACACTGCTCCGACAACCTTCGGGTACGATGTAACGGGGCTGCTTGCGCCCGACACCATTACAACTCCGCCGAATTTCATCATTGAGAACGGGCCCGTGGACACCAGCAAGCCCGGCACATATACCATAACGGCAACAGGCGCCAGCGCAGATGATAATTATAAGATACTATATAAACCCGGCACCCTGACCGTGAAGGAAAAAACCGTTACGCCGGGCGGCGGCTCTGGCGGCGGGACGCACGCCTACTACACCCTTTACTTTGTCACCAACGGCGGCAGCGCCATTGGCTCTGTCACCGGCAGCGCGGGGAGTTTGGTCGACCTGGGCGGCTATGTGCCGGTGCGTTCGGGCTATGCCTTTACGGGGTGGTACGCGGATCCGGCGCTGACAAAGCCGGTCTATAGCGTGCGGCTTACGGGCAGCACCACGGTATATGCAGGCTGGCGGCCCCTGATGACCCCGCCCAAGACCGGCGACGGGCCGAGCGCCTGGGGCTGGGTCTGTCTCCTACCCCTTGGTTGTCTGGGGCTGGCGGCCCTTTGGCGGCGCAGGGCGCGCTAACCGTTCCAACGTAAAAAAGCGGCAAATTGCCGCTTTTTTTAATGCCGGATGAAGGGGGGCTAGAAATAGCTCACCTGAACCCGTTTTCCCATCTCCTCCAGGAGTTTGGAGAGGCGTTCGGCGATCTGCATCTTCACGTTGAAGGTGATGGGGAGGCCTTCCTTTTGATGGGCCTCGTTGACGGCCCGGCCCACATAGAAATTCACGTCCGTGGCGTCCTCGAAGAGCATCCGGGCGATCTGGGAAGCGCCGTCTTTTTTGCAGCTCCAGTCCATATAAAGGCGGTTTTCCTTCACATAGTCCTCGGCATATTCCAGCACCTTTGCCATGGTGATGACCCCTTCGGTCACCAGGTCTACCCCCTGGAGCTTGGAGGTGGGGGGGATCTTGGGATCCAGGTACAGGGGCATGGAGGTATCCAGGGGCTTGCCCAAGTAGGCGGCCGCCAGCTCGCTGGTGGTGCCGCCGCAGACGATCCGCTTGCCCTCCTTGGCGAAGAAAAGGGAAAGCATTTTGTTGGTATCCTCCCGTTTTTCGGGGGGGCCGAAGAGCAGGTTTACCACCTGCCGCCGCCGCAGGCGGATGACGCAGGCGGAGGTATCGTCCCCGGGCTGGCCCCCATAGAGGCGTTCGCATTCCTCCACCAGCATGGCCGCCCAGGTTTTGGCGGTAAAGCTATCGTTGTACATGGTTTCCAGGAAGTCGATGATGGCCGCCCGATCCCAGCCCATGTTCAGGGTATTGCCCTGGCTGGCGTTCAGGGCCCCGTCGCTCATGGCCACCAGCACGTCCCCTTCCCAAAGGCGCATACGGGACTTGTAGATGTTTTTTCCATCGATGTTTTCGCAGATCTCCGGGTAATCCACATGCTTACCCCGCCGCAGCAGGATGGTGTGGGGGTTATCGTATTGGATCAGCTCCGCTTCCGCGCAATCCACAATGCGCAGGATGGTGAAGGTGGAATAGGCCACCTTGCGCTCTGCGCATACCGGCAGCGTGGCGGCGATGGTGCTGACGCAATCCTCCAGGGTAAGGCCGTTGGCGATCATGGTGGAGATGATCTTGCTGGTGAGGGTGGAAAGGATATTGGCCTTTACGCCGCTGCCCAGACCATCCGCCAGCACCAGCACCACGGAGCCATCCGCCTGCTGGACCAGCTCCACATGGTCGCCGCAAAGCTGTTCCCCTGTTTTGGTAAGGGTCACATAGCCGATATCCGTACAAAGCTCATACATTCTCCAGCGACTCCTTTAGCTTGGTCAGGGCCACCTTGGTCTCCGCTGTGGTCTCGCCCAAGAGGGAGGCGATCTCCTGCACGGCCCGCATCTGCTTTTCAATGACCTTGTCCGTGATCTCGATGGTGGTACGGCTCAATTCGGCCTTTTGCACCTTGGCCTTTTCGTCCTCGGTCACATCCCGCATGGTACAGATGAGGATATGGTAGCTCTTGGCGTAGATCACGTTGATGTCTACGTATTTTTTATAATCCGCCAGATACATGCCCTTTTGGGCGATGTTTTTCTCCTGGGTGTAGGCTTGGATAAAGGGCATGGGGTCCATGATATGCACCACCTGATCCCCCAATACGTTCCGGGGGTCGCTCACATTGAACAGCTTGCAGGCGGAGGCATTGATCTGCTGCACCTCCATGGCCTCGTTGACCACCAGGATGGCGTTGGGGGTATTTTTGATGATGGTATCCGAGAAGGATTCCGCCTTGCTCAGCAGGAAGGGGAGGCACATATTCAGGTCCGCCTTGCCGGAAAGGACGGCGATGGCCTTTTCCCGGCAGGTATCGTAGCCGCAGCAGCCGCAGTTGAGCTCATCGGCGGGGCTGGACTTCCCGATCTTGGACAGCACCTCCCGTATGGAGGTTTCGCCGGGCACAAAGGATCTGCGCTTTAGGCTGGTATAATCGTGGAACAAGACCTGAGGGTCGGGCTGGGGGATATCGAAATCCACCGGCCGGGTATAGCGGTCCACCGCCTGGTAATCGCTGAGCAGCAGGCTGTGGCGCTTATCCAGGATGGGGCCGGATACGCAGCTGCCCGCGCAGGCGGACATCTCCACAAAGGCGCCCAGGCCGCCGCCCTTTGTCACATCCTCCAGCACCCGCATGCAGTTTTCGATGCCGTCCACCGCAAAGTAGGTATAGTCCCGGTTTTTGCAATCCATGGAGCGGATGATGCCGCCGCAGGTGGGGAAGGAGCGGGCGCGGCCGGCCTGATCGTTGGAGGTTTCCCTTTCGATCTGGATGCCCGCTTCGTTCAGCCAGGCGGTCAGCTCCTCATAGGTGAGCACGCAGTCCACCAGGCCGGGCACATCGTCGGCCTCGGCCTTTTTGGAAATGCAGGGCCCGATGAATATGGTCTTGGCCTCCGGATGCCGGGTCTTGATGTCCGTGCAATGGGCCTGCATGGGGGTTTTAACCTTTGCCAGGTAGGGCAGGGCTTCGGGGTAATATTTGCGGATCAAAAGGTTGACCGTGGGGCAGCAGGAGGTGATGATGGTATCCATATTCCCCGCCTCCGCCATGCGGTCGTATTCCCGCTTCACCTGGGTGGCGCCCAGGGCGGTCTCCTCCACGCCGGCAAAGCCCAGCTGCTTCAGGGCCCGCTCCATGGTTTCTATTGTGGCGCCCTCATAGTTGGCCACAAAGCTGGGGGCGACGCTGGCATAGACGGGGGCGCTACCCTGCAAAATGGCCTTGGCAGCGGGCAGGTCGTCCCGCACCTGTTTGGCGTCCTGGGGGCATACCACGAAGCAATGTCCGCACAGGATGCAGTCCTCTTCCAGGATGTGGGCCTGGTCGTCGGAAAACTTAATGGATTTCACCGGGCAGTGCCGTATGCACTTATAACAATTTTTACAATTGGACTTTTTTAGCTTTAAATAATCTCCCATGACATGCGCTCCTTTACGGATAGGCTACTGATATATTTTAATTGTAAAGCCTGGCATTGTGCCTGTCAAGGCAGGCTTCCCAGGGGGTTATAGGAAGCGCTTCTTTTTGCACAGCCACAGCAGCAATAGGGCAGTGGCGGTACACAGCAAGCATATGGCCCCATAGCCATATTTCCAATGGATGGCCACCATATTGGGAAAATTCATACCATACCAGCCGGTGATCAGGGTCAGGGGCATGAAAATGGTGGTCACCACGGTAAGCAGCTGCATCACCCGATTTTGCCGGATATCGATGGCAGCCTGGTAGGTCTCCCAGATCTGCGCCGCATATTCCCGTAGATGTTCCGCCTGATCCTCCAGCCGGGCAGCCCGGTTTCCAAACCCCTGAAAGGCCAGCGTTTCGGTTTTGGAAAAATAAGCGTCTCCGGCCTGGGCGAGCTGCTCTCCCAGATCCGACAAGCGGCCGTATTGCAGCAGCAGCCGGCCGATCTGCTTGCGCAGCGGCAGCATCCGCTCGCTCAAACCATCCAGCTTTTCTCCCAGCACATCTTCTTCCAGGGCTTCCAGGCTAGACTCCGCCTCCCGCAGCAAGGCGCCGTCTCCGTCGGCTAGGCCTTCTAGCAGCCGGCAAAACACCTGGGCCGGGCTGGCGGGATGCTTCCAGATCGCATGATCCGCCATGTTGGAAAGGATCTGGCTGGCGGCGCCGCTTTCATCCAATAGTAGAAGTCCCTTGGGCCATAAGCCAAAGGAGATCCGAGGGCCTGCTTCGCCCTTTTCCCGCTGGGCCAAGGCCAGGCTGCCGGAAACGTGCCCCGCGCCAAAGGAGAGCCTGGGCGTCCAGGCAGCTTCGCCGGCCGGCAGGCTGCTAAGATCCATTCCGCCGGGGAGGACGCAGGGCTCTTGGTCCGCCCGTTCCAATACCACTACTTGGGCCGTATCCCCTTCGCCTGCGGGGATAAGCCGGTCTGCGATCCGATATTGTAGCATCTTCTCTCGCTCCCTTCTTGCTGGGCAATGGCCCATACATACATAACTATATCATAGCGCGGGCAAAAGACAACCCCAGCCGGCCAATGGCCGCCGGCAAAAGGGGTTGCCGGGGGGAAGGGCGGCTCCAGCCTCCGATTGCCCGGCCCTGGAGGACGGTGCAGCCGATGGCCTGGCCCGGGGGAAGGGGAGACGGGCCTTTCGGGATTTTACATAGGTTTGATTAAGGCGGTATTTCAACTTGACCAAGACCGGGTATCCTAAACTCGTAAAAAAGAAATGTGCAACATCAAGGAGGAAAACACAGAATGAAGAACATTCGCAAATTTGCAGCCATCCTGATGGCCGCCCTTATGCTGGTCATCGCCGGCGCTTGCGCCGCCCAGCCTGCGGAAACCCCCGCTGCGGAGACCCCCGCTACGGAAGCCCCCGCTGCGGAAACCCCTGCTACGGAAGCCCCTGCCGCTGCCAGCGACTTTGACACCAACGAACTGATCACCGTTGTTTCTCGGGAAGAGGGCAGCGGTACCCGGAGCGCCTTTATCGAGCTGTTCGGGGTAGAACAGGAAGACGCGTCTGGCAATAAGGTGGATATGACCACCGTAGAAGCCAACATCAGCAACAGTACCTCTGTGGTCATGACCACGGTTGGCGGCAATGAATATGCCATCGGCTATATCTCCCTTGGCTCCCTGAACGACACCGTGAAGGCCGTTCAGATCGAGGGGGTAGACGCCACGGTAGAAAACATTAAGAACGGCAGCTACGCCGTATCCCGTCCCTTCAACATCGCCACCAAGGAAGGCCTGAGCGAAGTGGCTGCGGACTTTGTGGCCTACATCATGAGCGCGGAAGGCCAGGCCATCGTAGCGGAGAACGGCTACATCACCGTAGCGGATGACGCGGCCGCCTACGCCGGGTCCGCCCCGGCTGGCAACGTGGTTGTGGCTGGTTCCTCCTCCGTCACCCCTGTGATGGAGAAGCTGGCGGAAGGCTATCAGGCAGTCAACCCCAACGCCACCATCGAAGTGCAGCAGAGCGACTCTTCCACCGGCATGAACATGGCCATGGAAGGCACCTGCGACATCGGCATGGCCTCCCGGGCCCTGAAGGACAGCGAGCTGGAAGCTGGCTTGACCCCCACGGTAATCGCCATGGACGGCATCGCGGTGATCGTGAACAACGCTAGCCCGGTTTCCAACCTGAGCGTAGAGCAGGTACGCAGCATCTTCACCGGCGAGGTCACCGAGTGGAGCGAGATCCTGGGCTAACCCAGTCAACCACAAACCGGGGGCGGCGTGCAGCCGTCCCCATCTGTGCGTAATGCAATGCCTGGAAAGGAGCATCCATGAATTCCATCAAAGAGACGTTGGCAAAGATCGTTTTTCTGCTGGTGGCCTGCGTATCCATTCTGGCCGTGGCGTTGATCTGTATTTTCCTCTTTGCCAACGGCATACCCGCCATGGCGGAGATCGGCCTGGGGGACTTTCTGCTGGGCACCACCTGGCGGCCCAGCAACGGCCTATACGGCATCTTCCCCATGATATTGGGCAGCGTGTACGTAACTGCGGGCGCCGTATTGCTGGGGGTACCCGTTGGGGTTATGACGGCCATGTATATGGCGTTCTTTGCCAGCAAGCGTACCCTTAGGGTTCTACAGCCCGCCGTGGAACTGTTGGCGGGCATCCCTTCTGTGGTATACGGCTTTTTCGGCCTGGTGGTCATCGTTCCCCTGGTGGATCAGCTGCCCCGCAGCAACGGCAGCTGCATCCTTACCGCTTCCATCCTGCTGGGGATCATGATCCTGCCCACCATCATCACCGTGAGCAAATCCGCCCTGGACGCGGTTTCCCAAAGCTATTATGAAGGCTCCCTGGCCCTGGGCGCCACCCATGAGCGCAGCGTGTTCGCCATCATGCTGCCCGCGGCGAAGAGCGGCGTGCTGGCAGGGGTGATCCTGGGCATCGGCCGGGCCATCGGCGAGACGATGGCGGTGAACATGGTGGCGGGCAACCAGCCCCGCATCCCCGATAGCATCCTCAAAGGCGTGCGGACCCTGACCGCCAACATCGTCATCGAGATGGGCTATGCGGCGGACCTGCACCGGGAGGCCCTGATCGCTACGGCGGTGGTGCTCTTCACCTTTATCCTCATCATCAACGTGAGCTTCTCCCTGCTTAAAAGGAGGAAACAGGTATGAAGAAAGCCCTACAACATGGCTCCCCACGGCCCTTCGCGGCCATAAGGCGTGGATTGGGCCGGCTGTTCCAGCGGCTGCTGGATCAGCGCACAGTATCCCGGATTTTAAAGTTCCTGGTACGCTTTGCCGCCGCCCTCACCTGCTTTGTGCTGGTGTTCCTGGTGGGGTATATCCTGTTCAAAGGCGTTCCCCATCTTTCCCCCAGCCTGTTTGCCTGGGAATATACCAGCGAAAATGTGTCCCTGATGCCCGCCCTCATCAACACCCTTCTGATGATCCTGCTGGCCCTTTTGGTCAGCCTGCCCCTGGGCATTGGCGCGGCCATTTACCTTACGGAATATACCGGCCGGGGCAATAAGCTGGTATCCTTGATCCGCATTACAGCGGAGACCCTTTCGGGCATTCCTTCCATCGTATACGGCCTGTTCGGCATGCTGTTTTTCGTGACCGCCCTTAAGCTGAAGCTTAGCCTAATTTCCGGCGCCCTGACCCTGTCCATCATGGTGCTGCCCACCATTTTGCGCACCACCGAGGAAGCCCTGTTGGCGGTGCCGGAAAGCTACCGGGAAGGCAGCTTCGGCCTGGGCGCGGGCAGGCTGCGCACCGTGTGGAAGATCGTGCTGCCATCGGCCCTGCCGGGTATCTTTGCCGGGGTGATCCTGGCCATGGGTAGGATCGTGGGGGAAAGCGCCGCCCTGATTTACACCGCGGGCACGGTGGCTAAGGTGCCGGATAGCCTCTTTAGCTCCACCCGGACCCTGGCAGTGCATATGTACGCTTTATCCAGCGAAGGGCTCTATATCGACCAAACCTATGCCACCGCCGTGGTGTTGCTGCTGATCGTGGTGGGCATCAACGCCCTTTCCAGCAGGCTGGCTAAAAGCATAACGAAAGGATAAACCATGGATAAATTCACCATTCAAGATCTGAACCTCTACTATGGGGATTTCCACGCCCTCAAGGACGTGGAACTGCACCTGGGGGAAAAGGAGATCACCGCCTTTATCGGGCCCTCGGGCTGCGGAAAATCCACCCTGCTCAAGACCCTCAACCGGATGAACGACCTGGTGGAGGGCTGCCGCATCACCGGGAAGGTGCTGCTGGACGAGGCGGATATTTACGGCAACATGGACGTGAACCTGCTGCGCAAGCGGGTGGGCATGGTGTTTCAAAAGCCCAATCCCTTCCCCATGAGCGTATACGACAACATCGCCTACGGCCCCCGCACCCACGGGGTCCGATCCAAGCTGAAGCTGGACGACATCGTGGAGCAGGCGCTGCGCAACGCCGCCATCTGGGACGAGGTGAAGGACCGGCTGAAAAAGAGCGCCCTGGGCCTATCCGGCGGCCAGCAGCAGCGGCTATGCATTGCCCGGGCCCTGGCGGTACAGCCGGAGGTGCTGCTCATGGACGAACCCACCAGCGCCCTGGACCCCATTTCCACCTCCAAGATCGAAGACCTGGCGGTGGAGCTGAAAAAGGATTATACTATCATCATAGTGACCCACAATATGCAGCAGGCAGCCCGAATCTCCGACAAAACCGCCTTTTTCCTGCTGGGCGAGGTGATCGAATACGGAGAGACCGGCCAGGTATTTTCCCTGCCCCGGGATAAGCGGACGGAAGATTACATTACAGGGAGGTTTGGATAATGCGTAGAGGGTTTGACGCACAGCTGCAGGAACTGAACACGGAGCTGATCGAGATGGGGGCGCTCATCGAGCACGCCATCAAGAGCAGCGTGGAAGCCCTGGTGGAACAGGACGCCCAAAAGGCCCGGCGGGCCATCGCCTTTGACCGGGAGGTGGACCAGAAGGAGAAGGACATCGAGGCCCTTTGCCTGAAGCTGCTGTTGCAGCAGCAGCCAGTGGCCCGGGACCTTCGCCTCATCTCTGCGGCCCTGAAAATGATCACGGATATGGAGCGGATCGGGGACCAGAGCGCGGATATTTCCGAGATCGTGATCTTCCTTTCCGGCGCCCCCTATATCAAGCCCCTGGACCTATTGCCCAAGATGGCGGATGCCACCATGGGCATGGTCACCCGGAGCATCGACGCTTTTGTGCGGCGGGATTTGGAAATGGCCCAGGGGGTGATCCAGGCGGACGACGTGGTGGACGGCCTGTTCAGCGCCGTGCGGGAGGAGCTGACCGGGCTGATCCGGGAGGACCCTGCCAATGGTTCCCAGGCCCTGGATTTTCTGATGATCGCCAAGTATTTTGAGCGCATCGGCGACCATGCCGTCAACATTGCGGAATGGGTGGTATACGCCATAACCGGCGTCCATCGCACCGCGGAAGAAAACAAGGAGGACGTATGATCTATTATGTGGAGGACGATGTCAATATCCGGGAGCTGGTGATCTACACCCTGGAAAAAAGCGGCCTCCCTGCCCAGGGTTTTACCGATGGGACGGCGTTTTGGCAGGCCATGCAGGCCAAGCGGCCGGACCTGGTCCTGCTGGACATCATGCTGCCCGGGGAGGATGGGTTGACCATCTTACAGCGGCTGCGCCGGGACCCGGATACCGCTCAGCTGCCCATCATCATGCTCACCGCCAAGGGGGCCGAATACGATAAGGTGATCGGCCTGGATAGCGGTGCGGACGATTATGTATCCAAGCCCTTCGGCATGATGGAGCTGGTCTCCCGGGTACGGGCCCTGTTGCGGCGCACGGTTCCCCAGCCGGGGGAAGGGGTGCTTTCCTGCGGGCCGGTGACGGTGGACGACGGCCGGCATCAGGTGACGGTAAACGGCCAGCCCATAACCCTTACCTTGAAGGAGTACGATTTGTTGCATTTTCTGCTGCGCAACCGGGGCATGGTATTTTCCAGGGAAAGGCTGCTGCGGGACGTGTGGGGATACGACTATGAAGGCGGCACCCGGACGGTGGATGTGCATGTGCAGACCCTGCGCCAGAAACTAGGCGAAGGCGCCAGCATTGTGGAGACGGTTCGCGGGGTAGGCTACCGGGCCGGGGAGGGACAGGCATGACCAAACGCATCTTTCGCACCATCCTGCTGGTGGCGCTACTGGTGCTGCTGGTATGTATGGGCCTTATCACCGGGGTAATGTACGGTTCCTTTGAGGAAAACATGCTGGGGGAGCTGAAAAACGGCACGTCCTATATTGCGGCTGGGGTCCAGCAAAACGGTCTCGACTATCTTTCCACCCTGCCTTCCAGCGGCAACCGGATCACTTGGGTGGCGGCGGACGGCACGGTGCTGTACGATAGCAAGGTGGATGCCAGCACCCTGGAAAACCATAGCGACCGGGAAGAAATATATGAAGCCCTGACCGGGCAAGAGGGGGAAAGCTACCGCTATTCCGATACCCTGAGCGAAAAGACCCTGTATTATGCCCTGCGTCTGGATGACGGCACGGTTTTGCGGATCTCCAGTACCCAAAGCTCCCTGCTGACCGTACTATGGGGGATGTTGCAGCCCATGCTGCTCATCGGCCTGGCGGCGGCCCTGCTCTCCGGGATATTGGCTTCCAAGCTTTCCAAGCGGATCGTAGCCCCCATCAACGGCCTTGACCTGGAGCATCCGGAATCCTGCGAGGCCTATGACGAATTGGCCCCCTTATTCCATAAGCTACAGCATCAAAAAATAGAGATCCAGGAGCGGATCTGCGCCCTGCGCAACAGCCAAAACGAGCTGGCGGCTATTACCGCCAACATGAACGAAGGGCTGATCGTCCTAAGCCAGGGCGGGGATATCCTTTCCATCAATGCCAGCGCAGCCCGGCTATTTCAGGTATCCGGGGAACAACTCCAGGGCCAGAAGCTGATCGCCCTAAACCGCAGCGACCAGTTGGCCCAGGTGGCGGAGCAGGCCCTGGCGGGCAAGCCGGCCAGCGCCATCCTGGA
>ERZ809224.1981-NODE-1981-length-13539-cov-6.622441_pt1 | contig 13539 bp, 8 predicted proteins | sample MGYA00520513_ERZ809224 | MGnify/ENA primary metagenome ERZ809224 (study PRJEB31576, sample SAMEA3212658) | Homo sapiens | biome: human-gut; feature: human gut; material: fecal | place: Sweden | collected 2012 ...
CGGTTGAAAAACCGGTGGTCGTGATGATAGACGCAACCTGAAACAGGGAATGGTGGAAGCTCTCGCGCAGCGAACCGAAGCAGCCGCGCACGTTGAAGGCGATCAGCGTGGTAAATACGGCAATCACGCCGAGGTACACGCGAATCTCCTCGATTTTGAACAATTGCTTGAATTTACGGGTCAAAAGCAGAAAATACGCGTTGAAATTGATGCCAAAAAGAATCATAAAGACCGAGATGACATTCTGCAGGTAGGCGCTGTTGTAGTGCGCGATGGAATTATTCCAGTTGCCGAAGCCGCCGGTGCCTGCCGTGCCGAGCGAAACGCAGATGGCGTCGAACATCGGCATGCCGCCGAACAGCAGCAGAATGATCTGCAGAACGGTCAGTCCAAAGTAAATCGCGTACAGGATAAGCGCGGTATCGCGCATGTGCGGCGATATTTTGGAGACCGAGGGTCCCGGGCTTTCCGCGCGCATCAGATAAATGGTCTGACCGCCTGCCAGCGGCAGGACGATCAGCATGAACACCAGAATGCCCATGCCGCCGACCCAGTGCATCAGGCAGCGCCATAGCATAGAGGCATGCGAAAGCGCCTCCACATCGCCGAGAATGGTAGCGCCGGTGGTGGTAAAGCCGGATGCGGCCTCGAAAATCGCATCTACTGCGAACGGAATCTCGCGGCTGAGCACGAACGGCAGGGCACCGGTCACGGCCAGCACCAGCCAGCACAGCGCGACTGCCACAAAGCCTTCGCGTGCGTAGAACTTGGTGTTTTTCGGCTTGTATTCACACAGAATGCCTGCGCCGACCATACAAATCAGTGCGGTAGCGATATAGGCAGGCAGCTCGGGTTCACGGTAAATGACCGCGGTAAACGCGGGCAGCAGCAGGAACAGGGACTCAATGCCCATCAGCCAGCCGATCAGATAGCGGACGATTGCGAAATTCATTTTTCGCGCCCTCCGGCTGTCGGCAGGAAGATATCCTGAAGGTCGTTCATGCCCTCGAAGGTGGAAACGACGATAACCGTATCGCCTTCATGCAGCACATCGTGGCCACGCGGAATGATACGCTTGCCCTTGCGGTTGATGCAGCACAGCAGAACATCCGGACGAATCGGCATATACTGCAGGGGAACACCGGTGAGATGGTGCGCCGCAACACGGAACTCAAGCGCTTCTGCGCCGTCCAGCTGATGCAGGGTCTCCACGTTGGAGCCCATCGAGTTCTGCATCGCGCGGGTGTACTGGCTGATCAGCTCGGCGGTGGTCTGCTTGGGGCGAATCACCTTGCCGATCGGCATGCTGGCAATGACTTCCTCGAAGTTCACACGGTTGACCTTGGTGAACAGCTTCGCACGGGAATGACGGCCAGCGTGCAGCGCAAGCAGGATGTTCTCCTCGTCCATGCCGGTGAGAGCCGCGAAGGCCTCACAGGTTGCCAGACCCTCCTCATCGAGCAGGTTGCGGTCGGTGCCGTCGCCGTAGATGATGGTCGCGTGCGGGAGCATTTCGGACAGTGCTTCGCAGCGCTCGAGTTTGTTTTCGATAATCTTGACTGCAATGCCGGAATTCAGCAGGATTTTCGCAAGAAAGTACGAGATTTTGCCGCCGCCGACCAGCATCGCGGAGGAAATGCGCTTGACCGGCAAACCGACCTTCTCGAAAAATTCGCTCTGCTCGTGCGGCGGAATGATAACCGTGATGTTGTCGTTTTCGCGCAGGATGAAGTCGCCCTTGGGAATATAGGTCTGACCGTCGCGGCGGACCATACACAGCAGCACGTCCGTGCGGAGCAGCGGATTGACCTCGCAGACCGCCATGCCGTCCAGGCGGGACTCGTGCGGGATTTTGAGGTCGAGCAGCTCGATGCGTCCGCGGGCAAACGTGCTGACGCGGATGGCCGATGGGAAGCGGATCAGACGCGAAACAACACGCGCGGTGGACAGCTCGGGGTTGATGACCATCGAAATACCCAGCTCATCGCGGATAAAGCCGAGGTCGGATACATATTCCGGATCGCGCACACGCGCAATGGCGTGGCAGCCGGATGCTTTACGAGCGATCAGGCAGGAAAGCAGATTGATTTCGTCATGGGTGGTAACGGCGATTAGCAGGTCGGTATCCTGCACGCCGGCTTCCCGCAGAACGTGATAGCTGGTGCCGCTGCCCTTTACTGTAGCAAGGTCGTATGTGTTGGACAGTTCATCCAGACGGCGTTCGGACAGGTCAATCAGTGTCAGGTCGTGTCCGGCCGCGCTGAGCTGTCCTGCCAGCTCCGAGCCGACTTTGCCGCAGCCTACAATAATGATGCGCATAGCGCACCTCCGATCTATTTCTCTATAGCTGTGCTCTGTTGACACAGTCTTGATACGCATATAGCGATTATAGCTGTTTGACCGAGAAAAAGCAATATCCAGACAGGAATTTTGCAGGAGTTTAGCGGAAAACCGACAAATAGGGAGAAATGGTCGGTGTATAGCTGATAATAGTATGCCCGAAAAAAAGGAAAAACCACCCGAACGGGTGGTTTTCACTGCGGATTAAAGTTCCGCGACAGGTCACTTAAACTGTGTATAAGTGGTATCGCTTGCGTAGCCGTCGCTGTCGGTCTGGTGCATGGAGACCAGATTGCCGTTATCATCAAAGGTACGGGTATCGGTCGAGAGGGTGCCGCCTTCGATGGTCGAGCGGGTGGTCTGCGTTTTGCCGTCCACCGAGTACACGGTGAGCACCTCGAACACGACGCCGCTCTCGTCTACGGTGACCGACTGGATGAGCCGCCCCTGACTGTCGTAGCGGTTGTCGGTGGAGGAGGTGATATTGTCCTCGCCCTCGTAGGTGCGGGAGGACAGCACGTCGCCGTTGGTGTTCATGCCCATGCGGACGACCATCAGCTCGTTGCCGTCTGCGTCGTAAACCGTGTTGACGGCAGAGGACTGACCGTTGTCAACCTCGGTGTAAACCGTCTCAGAGGAGGCCGAAAGTTCGCCGCCCTCGTAGTTTTCCGTGCGCAGAACACGGTTTTTGTCGTCATAGCTGCGGCGATACTCCGAGGTGGAGTTGTTGGTCTTGTCGGTGGTGACAGCATCTGTGCAGTTGCCGTTTTCATCGTAGGTGTAGTCTGTGTAGGTGAAGTTGAGCGGCTCCTCCTGACCTTCCACGGTCTGCATGGTGTAGGAGCGGAAGGTGCTGCCGTCCTTGTCATGGCAGTTGACCGTGTAGCTGCGGTTGCCTTCCTCCGTGCGCAGCTCCAGTTCGTAGGAGGCAGCACGCGGCAGAACGGAAGCCAGCTGTGTCGGCACCTGCTCCATCACGGCAATGCGGCATGCAGGCGTGCGGTCATACGCGATGGTGGCGCCGAGCACGATGACCGTGCTTACAATACAGGAAATAATGCGTTTGATCATATTTTTGTTCCCCTAAAATAATTAAGGTATAATAATTTCGGTAATCAAGATGATTCCGGAAAAATGCAGCCGAACCGGAATTCGGCTGCATTCAGCGTTGCTGGATTTTTACTGCGGTGTTGCCTCAGTTACTTTACGATTTCCTTCGCTGCAGCGGTCAGAGCCTCGACCTTTTCTGCGGCCTCGGCCTTGTTCTCGCCCTTGGCCATGATGTAAACCTTGACCTTCGGCTCGGTGCCGGACGGACGGATGATAAAGGTTGTGCCGCCCTCGAGCTCGTAGTACATCACGTTCTGACCCTTAAGCTCCATCGGCTCGGACTTGCTGTCTGCCATGCAGGTGCGGGTGCCCGGCATATAGTCGCGGGTGTAATCGATCTTGTGGGTGCCGATCTGGGTCAGCGGCTTGTCGCGCAGCTCCTGCATGAGCTCCTTCATGCGCTGCAGGCCGGAAACGCCCGGCATAACGATCGAAATGGTCTGCTCGCAGTAGCAGCCGTACTTTTCGTACATCTCTTCCATTGCGTCGTACAGGGTCTTGCCCTGGGTGCGGTAGTAAGCCGCCATCTCGGCGATCAGCATGGAAGCGGTAACGGCATCCTTGTCGCGGGCATAATCGCCGCACAGGTAGCCGTAGGACTCCTCGAATGCGAAAATGTACTCGTGCGAGCCGTCCTGCTCGAACTGCTTGATCTTCTCGGCAAGGAACTTGAAGCCGGTGAAGGTGTCGAAGCACTCAACGCCGTTCTTTTCAGCCGCCGCGCGTGCCATCTCGGTGGTAACGATGGATTTGAGCACCGCCGGATGTGCAGGCATGGTGTTCGTCAGCTTCTTTGCGGTGATGATGTAATCGGTGAGCAGCACGCCGACCTGATTGCCGGACAGGGTGACATACTCGCCGGACTTGTCCTTGAGGACGATGCCGGTACGGTCGGAGTCCGGGTCGGTGCCGATGATCAGATCAACATCGTTCTGCTTTGCCAGCTCGATGGCGAGCGTAAAGCCTTCCTTGTACTCCGGATTCGGGTTCTTAACGGTCGGGAAGTCGCCGTCGATCTTCATCTGCTCCGGCTCACAGATAATGTGCTTGTAGCCCAGACGGCGCAGGATCTCGGGCACCAGACGGTAGCCGGCACCGTGGAACGGCGTGTACACCAGCTTGAACTCATCGGCAACCTGCTTTACGCAGTCCGGATTTACCGCAACCTTAATGACTTCGCCGAGGTAAGCCTCGTCGGTCTCCTTAGACAGAATACGGATCAGACCGTTTTTGACGGACTCATCGTAGTCTGCAGTTTTTACACCGGTGAAGATATCGGTCTTTGCCATTTCGCTGGCAACCACGTCTGCCTCGGCCGGAGGAAGCTGTGCGCCGTCCTCCCAGTAAACCTTGTAGCCGTTGTACTCCTTCGGGTTGTGGGAAGCCGTGATGTTGATGCCTGCGATGCAGCCGTAGTGACGGACAGCGAAGGACAGCTCCGGGGTCGGACGCAGCTCATCGAACAGCAGCGACTGGATGCCGTTTGCGGCCATGATGCACGCAGACTGCTTGGCGAACTCGGCCGAGAAATGGCGGGAGTCGTATGCGATGGCAACGCCGCGGTCCATTGCGGCCTGACCGTTCGATACGATCAGGTTTGCCAGACCCTGTGCAGCCTGACCGACGGTAAAGCGGTTCATGCGGTTGAGGCCGACGCCCAGTACACCGCGCAGACCGGCCGTGCCGAACGACAGCGGCGCAAAGAAACGGCTTTCGATCTCTTCCTGATTATCTGCAACAGCAGCCAGCTCGGCATGCTCGTCCGCAGAGAGGGCAGAGCAGTCCAGCCAACGCTTGTATTCCGACATATAATCCATTGGTATCACCTCATCGTGTTAGTTGGCGCATCGCCGCTTTCAGCCGACGGATTGCCACTATCTAAATTATACAATATCCGGCTGTCAATGCAAGGGGTTTTGCGCGAATTTGTGAAAAGATTCCATGAAGCGGAGTAATGATATACAAAACGGCAGAGCAGAAATTGTACGTTCTGTGAGAACACCGGAAAATTCTGCGAAAATGCGAAACCAAAACCGGCAGCAGGCCGCCTCTTTAGACAAAAGCCCTGTCTCGAGATAAAAATAACAGTACACAAATAAACAAAAGAATGGTAGAATAAAGGTAAATTATAATAAGAGGTGATAGCTTTGAAAAAAGTCCTTTCCGCCGTACTGACAGCGGCGCTGCTGGTCAGTACCGTGCCGGCTGCCTTTGCGGCTTCGGATATTGATGGCCACTGGGCAAAGTCCTACATTACCGAGCTGCATGAAAACGGCATTATCAATCCGTCTGCCAGCACGGGCAACTACGGCCCGGATGACAAGGTAACGCGCTGGGAGTTCATGCGCTATATCAACCGCGCGTTCGGCTTTACCGAAAAGGCGGATATCAGCTTCTCGGATGTCAATTCGAGCGATGTTTTCTACGAAACCGTGCAGATTGCAGTCAAGCAGGGTTATATCAACGGTGTCGGCAACAACCGTATGGCGCCGGAGGGCACGCTGACCCGTGAGCAGGCGGCAACCATCCTCGGCCGACTGCACAAGTACACGCCGACGGCTGACCTGTCTGCGCTGGATATGTTCTCTGATCGGGCCAAGCTGAGCGATTACAGCAAATCCTACGTTGCGGAAGCGGTCAAGCAGGGTTATATCAACGGCTACACGAACGGTACCTTTAAGCCGCAGGGCACGCTCAGCCGAGGCGAAATCGCCAAAATGCTGTACGGCTATATGGGCACCTCGCTGAATAAGAACGGCAACGTGTATTCGCAGGCTACGCTCAAGAGCGATACCAAAAACGTTACGATTTCCGTACCGTGCACGCTGGCCGATGCGGATATCAAGGGCAATCTGTACATCACCGAGGGCGTTCTGGCGGGCAATGTAACGCTTGAGGATGTCACCGTTGCGGGCGATATCATCGTCAGCGGCGGCAATGTAACGCTGGACGGTGTTTCCGCACTCGAGATGGTCGTCTCCAACCCGACCGGACTGACCCCGCAGGTCATTGCGACCGGCAACACCAACATCGGCACCACCGAGGTAAAAACCTCTGCAACGCTGACCGAGAGCAATCTGGCAGCGACTGCAGGCGGCTTCTCCGATCTTAAAATGAACGGCAGCAGCGTCAGCCTGACGCTGGATGCAGCTGTCTGGGACGTTGCCAATGAGCAGACCGGCACCATCCTGACGACCGGCAGTACCTCCATCAGCACGCTTACCGCAAACGGAAGAACCACTGTCACCGGCGGCGGCTCGGTCCAGAAGGCGGTGCTCAACTCCAACGGCTGTGAGCTGACCATGCAGCCGACCAGCGTTGAGCTGGCGAGCGGCGTCACCGCGAAGATTGCCGGCAAGGACGTTGCGGCGTCCACCAGCGTTTCGGTTTCTCCGTCCACGCTGTCCATCGACGTAAACAACAAGGACGCGATCGCGTTCGCCTACGAATTCACCTTCAACGCGGACAAGAACGATCTGACCCGTGTTTCGGTCAACGGCACCAATCTCAAGCAGGGCACGGATTACAACCTGCTGAGCGACAAGAACGGCATTCGCGTGTACAAAACCTATCTGTCCACGCTCAAGGCGGGCACTTACACCGCAGAACTGACCTTTGAGGACGGCTCCAAGGCAGCCATCGGTCTGGCGGTCAGCAACTCGGCGCAGAGCGCAGTCAGCCCGAGCCAGATTACCTTTGATAAGTACGAGCAGTCCGCAAACTATGCCGATCAGACGGTAAACGTCGTTCTTCCGGCGGGCACGCGTCTGGATTCCATCAAAATCGGCAGTACGGTGCTCGAGCGCGGCACGGATTACACCTATAATGCAACGAACGGCACGATCCGTCTGCTCAAGGAGACGCTTGCCAAGAAGAGCAAGGGCACTTATACGGTTACATTCGTACCCAATCAGGGTTCGTCCTTTACCTGCTCGCTGAGCGTGGTAGATACCGCGCCGGTGAACGAAGTGGTTCCGGGTACGGTCGATTTTGACGCGAACACCTCGTCCGGCGGCTACGCCGATCTGGTGGTAACGCTTAACATGGTAGACGGCGCAGCGCTCAAGAATATCCGCTCGAACGGCAAGACGCTCGAGGAGAACTGGCAGTACAAGATCAAGGGCAGCAAGGTTACGATCAACAAGTCTGCGGTTGCGGAATTCGGCAAGAGCGGCGCATCCTACGCGGATTTCGTTTTTGTGATGAGCAAGGGTCAAAGCCCGACGCTGCGTGTCAACTACGTTACCACTTACGCGCTGACGGCTTCCGTGGTCGATGATCTCGGTCTGCCGATTTCGGGCGCGTCCGTCACCTTCACGCCTTCGGACGCGGAGAGCGGCACGGCAGCGCAGACGCTGACCACCGGCTCGGACGGCACGGCAACCGTTTATGTCAAGCGCGGCTCGTACGTTGTAACGGCAACGCATTCGCGCTTTACCGCGGCGGTTACGCAGACGGTCAAAATCTCTGCAGGCCGCACGGTCAAGCTGACCGGCGAGATTCTCGAGAATGTACAGCTGGTTGTCACCAACGCGTACGGCGCACCGCTGTCCGGTGCGGTTGTCACGGTCGGCGGCAAGAGCATCACCACCGGCACGGACGGCACGGCGTCGTTCAGCCTCAAGCGCGGCAGCTATGTGGCGCAGGTGGCGTGCACCGGCTACTCCGCACAGAGCGTACAGCTTTCCGTAACCGATTCGATTCGTGAGCGCGTACAGCTCAAGTAATTTCTCCAAAATGCAAGCCGCCCGGTTTAGGGCGGTGTTCGTAAAACAGTTATAATCAAAAAAATCTGAAAACGATGTGTTTTCAGGGGACGGCGTGACTTCAGTCACGCCGTTTCCTTTTGTATCAGTTCATTCAGAGGGATAAACCCAATGCCGTCATACTTGATGTGAATATTCTGACTGCGCTTACCGCTGGACTTGCCCGGTGCGTCCACATAGATTGCCTGTACAAGCTCTCTGAGGGCGTAAGGGTCAAGTTCTTCAATGTCCACATATTTGTGTGCGGTCTGAATGAACTTCTCAATATTTTCGTTCTGTCGTTCCTGTACTTGAATTTCCTCTCGCGAGGTAATGACCTCGGCTTCAAGCTGCTTCTGCTCCGTTTCATAGCTCTGGCTCATCATGTCAAAGCGTTCGTCACTCAGCTTGCCTTTGGCATTATCCTCGTAGATTTTGATGAACAGTCTTTTCAGTTCAGCGATACGCTTTTCGTTGCGTTCCAACTGTTTTCTGCTGATCTGGATTTTCTCTGCGGACTCCACACGCATTTTCTGTCCCATGACGGAGATAAAATGCTGTCTGTGATTGAGAATATACCCGGTCACTAACTGGATGTGACGAAGCACCATGTGGTTTAGAACGGACTCACGGATGAAATGTGTGCCGCACTTGTCCTTGCGCTTCCAATGCAGAGAACAGTCGAAGAATGCACCTTCGGTCTTGCCGTTGTTGGTAGCTCCGTAGTACAGCTTCTCGCCGCAGTCAGAGCAGAATACCAAACCGGAAAACATACTGGTTCTGCCGGACTTGGTCTTGCGGTGACGCTGTTGGCGGATCTCCTGAACCTTTTCAAACACATCTTCTGTAATGATGGCTTCATGGGTATCATAAAAGACTGCCTGATTTTCAATCGGATTGTCCCTTTGTTTTTTATCCCAGATGGAATTGGTGTAAGTCTTGAAATTGACAATGCACCCGGTGTACTCTCTGCGTTCCAGAACATGAACCACGGTGCTACTGTTCCATCCGCAAGGATTTTCCGGTATAGCATTGGGGCAGTTCCTGCCCTGGCTTTTCTTATACGCCGTTGGGGTCAGAATCTCCTTTTCTCGCAGCACATTGGCAATCTGCGACGGGCCTCGTCCCTCCATGCACAGCTCAAAGATATATTTCACAACCTTGGCTGCTTCAGGGTCAATGATCCAGTGCTTCGGATTCTCTGGGTCTTTCACATAACCGTAAGGGACATTGGTAGTCAGCGGAACACCACGCTCACCCTTTGCCTTATTGACAGCACGGATTTTGCGACTGGTATCACGGGCGTAAAACTCATTGAACCAGTTCTTGATGCCTGCAAAATCGTTGTTCACGCTGTTCGGGTCAGAGGAGTCAAAGTCATCATTGATGGCAATGAAGCGGACGCCGTTCTGCGGAAAGGTAAAGTTGGTGTACAGTCCGGTCAATGCAGAGTTTCTGCCAAGTCTGGAAAGGTCTTTGCAGAGAATAGCGGCAACCCTACCGGACTCCACTTCCGTCAGCATACTCTGAAAGCCGGGGCGGTCATAATTCGTACCACTGTAACCGTCATCCACAAAGAATACCGGATTGGTAAAGTGGTGTTCCTTGGCATACTGCAAGAGAATGGATTTCTGATTTTCGATGGACAGGGACTCACCAAGTCTCTCGTCCTCCTGAGATAATCTGCAATAAAGGGCAGTAATTTTTTCTGTTGCTCCTAACATTTCTGTTTCCTCCTTGATTGGAGCAACTGTCAGTACAGGATTGGTTGCGTTTATTGTATCAAAAATTTGCGTATTTGTCATTCCTGTCCCTCCATCTTTTCTGTGAACTTTTTAGCGGTGATGCGCTCCAATTTCCGTAAAAAGGATTCTTCCCCCTCATAGCTTCCGGTGACGGTGTAGATCGTGCCGTCGATTTCTTCTGTCAGTGTCAGTTCGGGAATCCAGTAGGCAGAAATATTCTTCACATGGATGTGTCCGTCCTCACCGAACCGGAAATTCCGGGACTTCGGCTCGGCAGAGGGTGTGATTTTGAAATAAGGATCGGGATTGTAAAAATGAAATTCCGGGATGCTGTCATCCTCGGTTTCCAGAGAATCGATCCATTGCTCCAATTCCTCCGGTGTCATGTCGATTGCAAGTTTCTTATCGCTCATAATAAAAATCCTTTCTTGTGAATGATTGAATGAAGGAAAGGATAGGAATGGAACGGATCAGAGTTCCTGCTCCTGTCGTTTCCGGTTGGTTTGTTCCTGTTTGCGCTCCATGTTCTGACGGGCAGTATCCACATGGGATTTGATTTTCCAAAGGGTCTGAGAATCAGAACGGACAGTCTTGAACTGTTCATAGACGGCAGCGTATTCCTGTTCCAGTTTTGCATGTTCTTCATCCAGAACACGGCTGTCATATTTACCGTCCGGGAATTTGGCTGTGATCTTGCGTCTGGCTTCATAGAAGCGTTTCAGATCGTTGGCGTGTTCTGTCTTGTATTTTTCTTTTGCCTTGTCGAATTTGATTTTCTTCAAACCGTCAGCTACGGGTTTGAGCTGCTTATAAGCAGCAAGGTAATCCGGGAGCTTCTGCAATTCCTTCATCTGTTTGCTCTTGCTGTCCATCGCTGCTTTCAATTCATCCAGGGTGGCGTGGAGCGCATCTACACGGCTTTCCAATGTTTCGAGATCATAGATACCATTGGCTTTCATGAAGTTGTACAGCTCCGTCATTTCCTTCAGATTGTTGGTCTTGGCTTTCTGGGAATAGGCGTTGGCGCTGCGCTGAGTGTAGTAGGCTTGGAACAATTCGATCAGGCCTGGAGCCTTGGGTTTGGACAATTCCTCTTTCGCTTCCTTGAGCCAGTCCATCAGTGCAAGGATGGTTTTCTTGATTTCACGGATGGCATTGTTGGTGGCTTTAATCCAGCGGTTGAACTCGCCCTTTTCGGTGCGGATGCCTTTCTTCTCCATCGCTCGAACTGTCGGCCCTTCATGGATCGTCGGCAGAATGTCCAGCCCCTGACGCTCATAGCTGCGGTGATCGATGCGAACGGACAAGCCTTTTTCTTCAAACTTGGCGTTGCACATCTGCGCCCATTGCTCACGCCAGAACTCCAAGGTTTCAGGACTGCCCCAGTCGGTGGTAGGAACAGCGTTGAATACATAATCGCCTTTGCCATCAGGGATGCGGTTGCCATGCTCGTCCAGTTCATAAACTCGGCGCTGTTTGTAACCCCATTTCCCGTTTTCTTCGATGGGACGGATGGGAGCCATAATATGAAAGTGGGGATTTTCGATACCGCCATCATCTTTGTCCGGGAGATGAACGGCGAAGTCCACGATCATGCCACGGCTCACAAAATGCTCCATTAAAAAATGCCTTGCAAGTGCGATGTTCTCATCCATAGAGAACTCGTTTTGCAAGGCAACATCAAAACTGTATGCGAGCTGAGCGTTCTTACCACGCTCCACTTTTTCAACGGCGTTCCAGAGGGTTTCACGGTCTAAGTACTCTCTGGGAACATGGTCAGGCAAAAGAATTTCAGAGCAGATTACGCCGCCCTTGTGGGTGTAGTCTGCAATTTCTCCGTAGTATTCGCTGCTGAGTTTTTCTCCGGCTCGATAGGCAGCGGAAGCGATAGCGGACTGCCCCTGGCTTCGTTTAATCTGTTTTACGTTCAGATGGAATAGTGCCAATATTCTGTTCCTCCTTTGCTCGGTTGATATTGGAAATGTGGGTGATTGCCATGTGGGACACGGCTCGTTTTACTTCCTCCAGACCGAAGATATATTCCATCAGTTCGGTCATTTCGGTGCGGGTGAGATCTTTGACCTGCGGAGCAATGCTTTCAACTGTGCCGCCCAGATTGCAAAGGCGGTGGGTGCGCTTGGATCGCTCGCCGTCCTCGTAATATTTCTTTCGGTTTTCCAGACGCTGTATCTTGTGACGGTACTGCTCGATTTTCTTTTCGGCAGCTTCCTTTTCTTTGCGGAGTTTTTCAATCTCCGGGTTGGGTGTATACATGATGTGACCTCCTTTGTTTTGGATATAAAAAGACCGCCTACATTTTCAGCAGACGGCCTATGTAACGATATGGGATTTTCATACTTGCCGATGGGGAATGATTTGAAAAATCGTTTCCCGTTGGCAAGTGGGCAAGGATAGCCGTAAAGCGGCGCAAGGGGTGCAGCCCCTTGTACGGAACGAAGTGACGCAAAACGGCCCGGACATTCAGGTGTCCGGGATGTTAGCCTCGCAGAGCGCACAATACAGGGTCGCAGACCCATGTATAGAAGTGCGCCCTTAGTAAACTAAGGGCTTTATGCTATCCCCCTCTTATACAGTCAATGAATACTGTGGTAGTAGAAACTGGTTGAGCAATCTAACATTTCCGGCATTATTGCAAAGAAATTTCATCATTGTTTCGTCAAAGGATATTAGATATGAACTCTGGTCAACCAAGATATGTAGCGAAGAATTAATTTCCGTCTTGTCCAATGCTCCTACACACAGCATATCGAAAATGTCGTTCTTGATAAGCTTTTGTCCTCGCTCCAACCATGCCTTCAGCATAGATTTCAAGTAATCCGCTTGATGCTTTGAATACCCCTTTCTCTGAAAAATAGATGGGATTTCATTTTCGGCAATCTGCAAAAATGCCGAATCGGTATTAAGTGAAGCCTTGATAATTTGCATTATTCCATCATCCGTAAACCCATTATTCCGTGCATCGGTTGCGGATTTGCACATTACCTCATACAGATCTTCTTCATCTTCCAGAAATTTAACTGTTGTATCAATAATCATCTGAAAAATAACGCAGTTTTGAACAAGCAACTCGATATATTTTTTCTTAAGCGCCTGCTGAGATCTGTTGCTGTCTGCGTATCCAGCTCGCAATGCGAAAGTAAGTTGAGCACAGAAATCATCTTTCAATTCATTAGACATCTCTCTCCCTAAATATGACAAAATCTTTTCTCGTGCTTCATTGTTTAGGGAACGACAAACTTTAAGATAATAGTCCGCATAAAGTAAGCTCACAATTTGCAAAAACACATATGCATGTTTAACCTCAACATCGATTTTTTCATCGAGTAATTTATATGCATACTGGCTCAGAATAGAATTATCTTTTGTCATATGGAGAACAGTAAGCTCATCTGGAGAAAAACAATGATCACGGAAATTATTGAAAACCTTGATACCCTTATCTTCACGAAACTTTATGATTTTCATAATTGCATCTGAGTCATCTCGGAAATGGACAATCATTTCCATGAAAGCAGAAGCAGGGATGCTCTTATCATCTCGAGCATCTAAAAAACTGTTTAATGCTTCAACATCATGTT
>ERZ809224.1984-NODE-1984-length-13526-cov-42.527207_pt1 | contig 13526 bp, 19 predicted proteins | sample MGYA00520513_ERZ809224 | MGnify/ENA primary metagenome ERZ809224 (study PRJEB31576, sample SAMEA3212658) | Homo sapiens | biome: human-gut; feature: human gut; material: fecal | place: Sweden | collected 2012 ...
GAAAAGATAATGGCACTTATATCCGTGTAGCAGGTACATCAAGACAGGCATTTCCAGAGAAGATAAAAGAGCTGGAAATGGAAGGTGCCAGAATCTCATGGGATGAGCTTACTTGTGTGGGTTATCCTGTTTCAGAGGAAGCAACAGAGAAACTTTGTCTGGATATCGAAAAGTTCCGGAAGAAAGCAGGAATGTCAGAACATTCTGTAAAGAAAGAGCAGCTGATAAACTGGAAAATCTTAAAGCAGAGTGAGGGACAGCTTCTGGCAACGAATGCCTATGCATTGCTGACATCAGATTATTTCTCATTTTCTAAAACACAATGTGCGGTATTCAAGGGAACAGATCGTGCAGTGTTTCTGGATAAGAGAGAATTTACAGGACCGATTTACACACAAATCGAAGAAGCAGTAGATTTTGTATTGAGAAATATTCGGCTTGGAGCAACGATTGATGGATTGGTGCGAAAAGAGAAATATGAGCTACCGCCGGAAGCAATTAGGGAAATGATTATTAATGCCCATTGTCACCGTAACCTGTTAGACGAATCCTGTATTCAGGTCGCAGTTTATGATGACAGACTGGAGGTGACTTCTCCGGGTGGATTATATAACGGATTGACTTATGAGGAAGTCATGAATGGTCATTCGAAGATCCGGAATAAAGGCATTGCCAATATATTCAGTCAGATGGGACTTGTAGAGGCATGGGGAAGCGGAATAAAAAGAATCCTTAATGCAGCAGAAGAGTATGGACTTTTGAAGCCGAGATTTCAGGAATTCGATAATATGTTTCGGGTAGAGCTGTTCCGTAATTCATTTCCGATGACAAATGAAAAAGAAAACATCAGAGAAACATCGGAGAAGCATCGGAGAAGCATCGGAGAAGCATCGGAGGTAGTGTGGAGAACAGACCTCAACGATACACAGCAAAAGATTATAAAGTTACTTTCAGAAGATCATCAATTATCAGCAGTTAAGTTAGCTGAAAAAATTGGGGTTGCCAGTCGAAATATTGAGAACAATATTAAGAAGTTAAAAGAGTATGGTATTCTTATAAGACATGGATCTCCAAAGAATGGTTACTGGGAGATTGTAGATAAAGATCTACAGGAGTGAGAAGTAAATTAGTCCAAGACTAGTCCAAGATATCTCAAGATTAGTCCAAGGGAATATATATATAAATAACAAAAACAGATTGACATTTTGTAGTAATCAGTAGTAAACTGTACTTGTGGAAGGGAAGTGATATGTTTGGCTAGAAAAACACCAAAAGATGGCAAAGAAGAAAACATACGAGTACGGGTGACTCCAGAACAAAAACAGAGACTTGTTGAGTATGCAGAAAGACACTATCAGAGCATGAGTGGTGTTGTATGTCAGGCATTGGATCTCCTGTACGCAAGAGAAGAACAACAAAATAACAAAGAGTAGAATGGAGTTATTTTGGAGTTTATTTCTTCATAAGCTGTGCGAAAAGTACAAAATCAGAACACATGTTCGAAGCGTAAGTCTCTAATAACAGCCTTTGCGTGTCATGAAATGCTGTCCGCAAAGGAATTCGAATAATCCACACAATCACGAGAAACCAGTATTCATGCGGGTTACAAACAAATTTGTTTAGTGATTGGCAACAAAATGGCAACATTTTGTGATTATTCAAGAGATAAAAATTTTATTTCATAACGTATATAAAGAAACCTTACTGATTTTCAGAAGTAAAAAACTGAATATCGGTAAGGTTTTTCTTTTCTCTTATTTTTCTTTTTTAGTCAATTCTTTTACGAGGTAATCACTTAGTTCCTGAGATGGTACCTTGGCACGTTTCTGGTAAGTATCCAGTTCCGGGTACTTATATCTCCATTCATCATATTCTTCCTTGCTGATTTCACCGTTTTCCAGTTTGTCAGATTGTTCCATCCATGCACGAAACATTTCATCGACAGATGAGCCGGGAGCAGATATGGAAGAGTCAAGGCAGAGATGAGGCTGTCCATCTACATTTTTTACCTTCAGACCATACATATCTTCCAGTGCAAATAGTGTATGCATCAGACCTATGTGAGTATCAATATCTGGAACTGTTAAAGCATGAGTATTGACATTGAAGATCTGAGACATTTGTTTTACAAGATCGATTTTAGGAACTCTGGCTTCAGATTCATACTGAGCCATGCGGACATCTGAGGTTTTTCCTTTGAATCCCAGTTGCTCTCCGAGTTGCTTTTGTGTCATGCCTTTGCGGTTGCGAAAAAATTTGATACGTTGTCCGATTGCCATTTTTGTTTGCCTCCTTATAGTGGTCATTCGTGTTGCCATAATTAATTGTGAAGAAAATAAAACAATTCTGTTTAGGTTCAGTATAGCATGAGCAATTTTAGATAGCAAGAAGAACTTAAACAAAAAAATTTAATATTCTTATAAAACTGCTTGACTTAAATTAAAATGTTTAGTATCATGCAAATGTAACGACTTAAACAAATTACGTTAAGACAGAGAGGAGAGATGCGATGTGACGAACAGAACTTTTATGACAGTAGAAGAAGTTGCAGCGGAACTGGGAGTTTCCAAGTCTTATGCTTATAAGATTGTCAAACAATTAAATGATGAATTACAGAAGCTGGGTTATCTTACGGTAGCTGGCAGAGTAAACACCAATTATTTCCGCAAAAAAGTATGTTACAGCGAAGTGTAAGAGAGAGGAGAATTTGTATGAGTATTTACAAAGATAATGTCACTGGGAAGTGGCGAGTGGTTTATCGGTATACCGACTGGACAGGGAAAACGAAACAGACTTCAAAACGAGGATTTCCTACGAAGCGAGAAGCGCAGATGTGGGAACACGAACAAATGTTAAAGCATGATGCAAAACTGGATATGACTTTCGCAAGTTTTTATGAAATCTATGTAGAAGATAAAAAGGAACGAATCCGGGATAACACATGGGGAACTAAGAATAATATTGCCAGAACAAAAATTCTTCCATACTTTGGGGAGAGAAAGATTGCAGAAATTGAACCAAAAGATGTGATTGCATGGCAGAATCATTTGCTTGCATTTAAGAGAGCGAATGGAAAAGGGTATTCTGCTTCATATCTGCGGAAAATCCACAGCCAGTTAAGTGCCATTTTCAATCATGCAGTTGATTTTTATCATTTGTCTTCTAATCCGGCACAGAAAGCTGGAAATATAGCAATAGAGGAATATAAGGAAATGTTGTTCTGGACGAAAGAAGAGTATTTGAAATTTGCAGATGTGATGATGGATAAACCAGTTTCTTACTACGCTTTTGAAATGCTTTACTGGTGTGGTATCCGTGAAGGAGAGTTGCTTGCCCTGACACCAGCGGATTTTGACTTTACAACGCATACACTGCGAATTAACAAATCATATCAAAGATTAAACCGGGAAGATGTGATTACCCCACCAAAGACATTTAAAAGTAACAGATTTATCAAGATGCCACAATTTATATGTGATGAGATGCAGGATTATATGGAAATGCTTTACGGTCTGAAGGAAGACGAAAGAATTTTCACAATTTCCAAATCTTATCTGCATCATGAAATGAACAGAGGATCAAAGGTGTCTGGGGTGAAGCGAATCCGTGTGCATGATTTGAGACATTCCCATGTATCGTTATTGATCAATATGGGATTTACGGTATTAGCAATTGCAAATCGAATGGGACATGAGAGCATTGATATCACTTACCGATATGCACATCTGTTTCCAAGTGAGCAGACACAGATGGCAGAACAGTTGGATATTGAAAGGATGGAAAAATTAAATGGAGAAAAATCTGGACAGTAAAGGAAGATGGAGAAACAAAATCGTAGCATTCCGGGTATCACCGGAAGAAGCAGAGCAGATTGATGCATGTGTCCGATTGTCAGGACTTAGCAAGCAGGACTATATCACAAAACGATTAACTGATCGGCAAATTGTGGTACAGGGAAATCCAAGAGTGTATAAAGCATTGTGAAATCAGATGGCAGAGATTTATGAAGAATTGAAACATCTGGAAAAATGCAGTGAGGAAAACGAAGAGTTGCTGAGTACCCTGAGATTGGTCGCAGAGACATTGTATGGATTGAAAGGGGAAAATGAATGACAGCAAAAGAAAAAATGACTGCTCCGATTGCATCTGTTGGCGCAGATGTGGAACAGTCATTAAGTAATAAATTAACCAACCAAAGTATAGCAGATTTGCCCGGTAAGGGCAATCTGCAAGCCACAAATAATGCGGAAAATACAGCAAAATCAGCAAATAAAAAGAATCCAGATGATCTGGAAACAGTTTCCATGATGGAATTATACGACACCGCATATCCACCAAAACTGCCGATTATAGATGGACTTCTGTATAACGGAACTTACCTGTTTGTTGGTTCGCCGAAAATTGGGAAATCATTCTTTATGGCACAGATCGGGTATCACATCAGTAAAGGACTTCCATTGTGGGGATTTTCAGTCAGACAGGGAACGGTTCTGTATCTGGCATTGGAAGATGATTATGCAAGGTTGCAAAAGCGGTTATCACAGATGTTTGGAATGGAAGGCAGTGAGAACTTTTATTTTGCTACAAAGTCTAAATCATTAAATGCCGGATTGGAACAGCAGCTTGTGCAGTTTGTAACAAATCATAAAGACGCAAGGCTCATTATTATTGATACGCTTCAGAAAGTCCGGGAAGTCGGTGGAGATAAATTCAGCTACGCCAGTGACTATGAGATTGTGACGAAGCTGAAAGCATTCAGTGACCATTATGGAATTTGCTTTCTGGTGGTGCATCACACAAGAAAAATGGAATCCTCAGACAGTTTTGATATGATTTCCGGCACAAACGGACTGCTGGGAGCTGCGGATGGAGCATTCGTTATGCAGAAAGAAAAAAGGACAGATAACAAGGCAGTGCTGGAGGTGGCAGGTCGTGACCAGCAGGATCAGAAGCTGTGGCTGAATTTTAATCGGGAAAGATGTGTCTGGGAGTTAACTAAGACAGAAACAGAACTCTGGAAAGAACCGGAAGATCCCTTGCTTGAAAAAATCAAAGAACTTGTAACAGAGATTACGCCAGAGTGGGCAGGAACAGCAACAGAGCTTGTGGAAGTATTGCAGGTGGAAATGCAGCCGAACGCATTATCACGAAAATTAAATGTCAGCCTGGAACGATTGATTCTGGAATATGGAATCCAGTATAAAACAGAGCGGGGACACGACGGAAGAAAAATTAGATTAACCTTTGTCGGAAAACAAGCGTGACGATATGTGACGGTTGTGACGGTATTTTATATAGCATGTCGGTAGTGAAAATATCGTCACTATCGTCACGACCGTCACGGAAAGGAGAAACATGGAAAGAAAATCACAGGTGCAGATACCAAAAGATTTATTACTGACATTGTTCCAGTATCATCTTGCCGGGAATGAGGAATATCAGCCGGAGATAGAAAAAGCATTGATGGAAAAATTAGACAGTATGGTAAAACGTCAGTTGTATACAACATTCAAAACAGCACCAACCGAGGAAGAACGGGAAAAGGCAAGACAAGAATATTTGGATAAGTGCGGAATGCATAAAGATTTTCGATGGTAAAGGTTCTGCTTGATTACCTAATGACAGGAGCGTGGCACGCACCTGTAGATAGCAAACAGGGAGAAAGTCGGTAAGGTGCAGTCGGGAGTTGGCTGGCGAGGCAAAGAGATTTTCAAAAGGGGGCCCTGATTCAGGGCGCCCTTGCAGGAACGATAAATGAAGGGAGAATGACACCATGAGAGAAGGAAGATTAGGTTACAACAGTTATAACAAAAGATACGGATTATTGTCATCAGACTTATGGATTGATCCAGGATTTCACTGCGGAGAATGTCTGGAAGTTCTAGTTGATGATCAGTGGGTAAAGACACGAATGGAAATGAATCTGGCGAGAGAATGGTATTTGGTTGGAACACCATATTGTGGAGATCTGGAGTATGTACGGGCAAGGATACCGGAATAAAGCAGAAAGGAAGAGTAATAGTCGGTTTGTTGTTAGTGAAAAAAATAAGCCCAGATACGGGCAGAAAAAGAGGGCGGATACGCCCAAAATGAAAAGCGAAAGCCAAGTTGTGGTAGATGTAAGAAGCATCTCACAAAGCCCTCGGCGTTTGAGAGCGAAATACACCCATCGCACAAATCAAAGATTTGTACTCAGGATATTTCGCCCTGCCGGGAGCTGTTCCGCCGACAGGCGGATAGTTCGTAAACAGATGCAGATGCATCCACTTACAAATGATATGGCAGAATTTATTTTGCCGAAGACAAGGAGGGAGTGCCTATCGGAAGAAATTCATTTATTCAAATGACAAAACTAAGCAATGTAAAAGGCAGAATCACTTATATATCCAGTCACGCAAAACAGGAAAATCTTTATGCAGTTTATGAAACCACAGAACGGAAATTTTGGCGGGAACTTGCAAAATGTAATCAGGAAGAATTTGTAAAAAGCGGGACAGAAGGAAAATGTATTGAGGCAAGAGAATTGATTATTGCTTTGCCAGAGAGTTTTACAGAATATCAGCCAGACAGATTGTTGCAACTTTTTACAAATCATTTTAAACAGAGTTATGGAACAGAGTGTATTGCTGCTTTGCACCACAATAAAAGAAGGACCAATTATCACATTCATTTGATATTTGCAGAACGGAAACTACTGGATGAACCAATCATTAAGATTGCCAGCAGAAATATGTTTTATGATGAAAATGGAAAACATGTCCGAACCAAGAAAGAGATATTAGGAGAATATGGCGAGATCCGAGAAGGTTGCCACATTGTGAAAAAAGGCGAATTCTATGAAAAGGAGCTGTTTACAGCGAAAGATGAACGCTTCAAGAGTCATTCATTTCTGGATGAGGTAAAGCATTCTTATACAGATTTAATTAATATTTACGTGAAAGATGAGAATCAGAAGTTGCAAGTGTTTGAACGTGGCAGTGTTTATCTTGCAACAAAGAAAATCGGAAAAAATAATCCGAAAGCACAGGAAATAGAAGCGGATAATCAAAAACGCCGGGAATGGAACAGAGCTGTTGATATGGCATTGATTAGTGGAGTGCCGGAACCGAAGATAATGGAAGTGAAGCGGAAAGAAATCACGGAGCCGATTAGGGCAATTTCCTGGCGTGGAAACAGACCACGATTATTTTCCAGAGTTGTAACAGTGGCGGTCGAGGCATTGGAGTTTTTGATAGCAAGTGTGCTGTTTAAGAAACCAAGGGAAGTGCCAGAGCAAATTAAAACAGTACAGGCAGGGCGAACGGAAGCTGAACACCAAGAGTATATTGCTGAAAATAGTATGACATGTATGGCAGCGGTCAAAGCAACAAAAGAAGGAAATGCAGAACCGGAACAACCTAAAATGACAAGGCTTGCATTAAAGTATCCGAAACTATTTAAAGTGAATAAAGAACTAGAAGAACAAAATGGTGCAATTCAACAGAAACAAAACTGCTTTCTGCAAAGAAGAAAGAATTGTCAGAGGTCAAGGGATGGTTTAAAGGAAGAAAGAAAAAAGAATTGCAGAAAGAAATTGATGAACTGAAAAGCCAGATCAGAGATATGAAAGATTACCTTCCAAGGATTGTGCAGAAGATCGGTTATAGAAGTGTACAGGATTTTTTAAAGGATTTTAAGGCTTCTCAAACTGAGTATAGTCAGTATCGAAATGCAATAGAAAAATGGAAGAAAGAAACAGGAAAAGAGCCAGTAGCGCATGGTATTAGGGCGAAGCTGGCAGAAAAGAAACAGGAAATACAGAATAAACAGAAAAATAAACAGTATACCCGTAGTCAGAACAAAGATCGGGGAGCAAGGTAGGAGGACAATCATGGAGAAACACATTATGGGAGAAAATGGAATCAGTTATACTTTAGGAGAGGACGGTCTGTATTATCCAGACTTGTACCTCCCGGAAGAAACAGAGTATCCGATTGGAAAGTATGGAATGCTGAGAAAGTCATATTTGCAGGAGCATCGGAAAGGATTATATCTGGAGTTGGTGCTTGCAGGGAAGTTGAATGAGCATCTGCATCAGATTGATGAGGAGTGTAATCAGATGATGGACAGACTGGTGGAGCAGATGAAAGAAGTGCATGGAGTGACGGAAGAACTGAAGATGCAGGATCAGATGGCATGGGTCGGGGGAATGAATAATATCCGGGCTTGTGCGGAAGAAGTTGTGTTGCAAGAGTATGTATATAAAGATATAGGAGCTTTTTAACAGTGAAAGGATAAAATATAGAAATGTCGATAGATATTGATTAAAGAGTCAGCATTGAAATAATAGTAACGTCATGATAAAATTATATCCAGCTATCTGTTCTGATATTTTCTAAATAGCTAGTGGAGACAGTGTATTTAGATAAATTAAACGATATAGGACTAGAAAAAGGAGCATACATGTATAAAACAATAGATTTATTTGCTGGAGCTGGAGGCATAACAGAGGGATTCCGTAAAGCGGGATATAAATGTATATGTGCAAATGATGTGGATGAAGAAGCAAAGCATACATTTACGTTCAATCATCCGGACATTCCTTATCTTTTAAAGGATATTCGTGAGTTGACAGCTAAGGAAATTCTTGATATGGGTAAATGTTATGCCTCAGATATTGATGTAATAACAGGTGGACCGCCATGCCAGGGGTTCAGCTTGGCAGGACAGAGAATTTCAGATGATCCGAGAAATATTTTATTTCGTGAATATATTAGAATAACTAAAGATATACAACCCAAAGTTATTTTTTTCGAGAATGTACATGGAATAATGAATATGCAAGCAGGAAAAGTATTACAGGCGATTGTTACGGAATTTGGGGAAATAGGATATCAATGCAAATATGCATTAGTTAATGCTGCTGATTATGGAGTACCTCAAGCTCGTCCTAGGTTTGTTTTAATTGGTGTTAGAGGGGAGGATAAAAAAATCACATTTCCAAAACCGACACATGGTAAAAAGATGGAAAATAATGGTCAAATGAATTTGTTTGAGACGACATTATTACCATATGTAACCGTAGAGGAGGCACTTTCAAATTTGCCGGACATTGAACAAGGAGAAGGTTTGGAAGAGATAAAAGTAAAACCATATTGGAATAATGAATTTCAACATGATAGGATAGGCGTGCGTAGCCCCGGCATATTATATAACCATCGTGCAACAAAACATTCTAGGAAAGTACAGGAAAGGTATGCTATGATACCGCAAGGTTGTAACAATTCTGTATTACCTATAGAAATAAGGACAAAAAAACAAAATGCATATAAGTTAGACATGTCACAACCAGCGAGAACGGTAACTTGTAATTTTAGAACAGATTTAATTCATCCAATAATGAATAGAGGTTTAACGGTTAGAGAAGCAGCACGTTTACAATCTTTTGATGATGATTATTGTTTCTTTGGAAATTTAACAAGAAAAGCAAAATGGTTGACTCAGGATGATCAAGTAGGTAATGCCGTTCCACCATTACTGGCATATGCATTTGCTGAACATATTAAAAAGAATATTCTTACACAATTTGAAAAGGAGTGATCAAAATGGCAACATCACCATCTCATCAAGTAGGAGAATGGATAGGAGATTTTTTTGAAAATTCCATAATTAATTATTTAAAGCCGATTATTATGAAAAAAGGATTTTATCTTGATTATAGACATCCTCGTGCAGCTAGAAACTATCGCAAAGAAGTTATTGGCATAGATAAAGAAGGGAATAAGCATAAATTAGACATTGTAATTGAAAAAAATGGTTCTGAAAATATATTTGGAATACCAAGGGCATATATTGAGATGGCATGGAGAAGATACGTAAAACATTCCAAAAATAAAGTTCAAGAAATTGCGGGGGCAATTCGCCCGTTAGTGGCAACAAATGCACAATCTATGCCTTTTTATGCAGCTGTACTTGCAGGGGAATTTACTCAAAATTCGATAAATCAATTGAGATCGCAAGGCTTTTATGTTATTTACTTTAATTATGATGACATATGTGCGTTATTTGAAAAGCATGGCATTTCTATTCGTTGGGAAGAGTCAACAAGTGAAGCAACTTTAAATCAAATAGTTGAAGTATTATATAGCTTGCCAGATACAATAAAGCAGGATATACAAAATAGTTTTTATTGTATATATCGGGAAAAACTTATTGATTTAACAAATGCTCTGCTTGAAGCATTAGATACGGTTATAGAACAAATTATTGTAGTTCCTATACATGGTTTTGTTACGACTTTACAATCAATTGAGGATGCAATTGGATTTATTATGAATTATGATGAAAATACAAAAGCCCCTATATTGAGTTATGAGATAACTATACGTTATAATAACGGCGAAGAATATATAATGAAATGCAAGGATAAAACGAAGGCTATTCAGTTTTTGAATCAATATAGAGGAAAATGAGATGCAAGAGAAATACTGGAAATATATGGTTCAAATTAAAGCATGGATATTCTATTTGGATGTGTATACGGAAGATTCTTACAGATGGGATAAAGCAATTAATATTTTTGTAGCAATTGCATCGTCAACAAGTATTGCGGCGTGGGCTGTATGGCAGAAATATTCGTTTGTCTGGTCTATTATAATAGCAATTTCGCAGGTGTTAACAACGATTAAAGGTTTTTTGCCGTATAGTAAGCGGTTAAAGATGTTAGTTCCATTTATGGAAGATTTAAAATTTCTATACAACAAAATAGAATATAATTGGTTTAAGGTAGCGTCGGGAGATTTGTCAGAGGACGAGATAAATGAATTATTATATTCTTTTAAGGATGAGTTTGCCAATATAGAAAATAAAAACTTAAAAGAAGAGACATTATTAGAAAAAGATAATTTTAGAGAAATTGCCGATAGGAAAAATGATGCATATTTTGCAAATAATTTTTAAGAGGTGTAAGTATGGACGAAAATAATAAACAAAACAAACCAACTGAAGAAAAAAAAGGAGGGAAAAGGGGGTTTTCACTTCCTCCGACAACTTCGAAACCACCAATGCCACCGGTAAAACCGCCTAAAAAGAAATAAAAGATAATCAGTTGTGTGGAGTAGTAATGTAGATGTATACTTAGAGAAGGGGGGATGAAAATGAGAAAAGCATTGTGTGTAGGAATTGATTGTTATGAGCATGCGGATGATTTGCATGGTTGTGTAAATGATGCTAATTCAGTAAAAGCAGCTTTAGAGCGAAATGGAGATGGAACTTTAAATTTTGAAGTAAAACTTATGTGTGCTACCAGTGAGGCATCATATATAAACAGAAATGATTTAAGGGATGCTATAGAAAATTTATTTAAAACTGATTCGGAAATAGCAGTTTTATATTATTCAGGTCATGGCTCATTCGATGCATTAGGAGGATATTTATGTACGAGTGAAATACAACGTCCTGATGAAGGCGTGTCATTAAATGAAGTGATGGGATTTGTGGCACAATCGAAAGCAAGAAATAAGATTATTATACTAGATAGTTGTTTTAGTGGAGCAATTTCTAACCCTGTAGAAATGCAGAATTATTCAGTGTTACATAATGGGACAACGATACTTGCAGCTTGTGGTCCATCAGAATATGCTTCAGAAGAAAATGGACATGGTATTTTTACTTCTCTTTTAGTTGAAGCATTGTATGGTGGTGCTATGAATTTATTAGGCGAAGTGTCACCGGGTAGCATTTATTCTTATATTGATCGTTCATTGGGAGCTTGGGATGAGCAAAGACCATTATTTAAGGCTAATATTAGTAGCTTTGTTTCATTAAGAAAAAACGCACCGCCGATTCCTATTGCAGAATTACGGCAAATAACAGAAATATTTACTTCACAATATGATGAGTATCCATTAGATCCGACCTATGAACCTGATAAACATGAAGCGGATGTTAAAGATGTAAACAAAGAGCATGAAGCTATATTCGCAACTTTGCAAAGATTTGTAAAATTGAATTTGGTAATTCCGGTGGGAGAAGAACATATGTATTATGCTGCAATTCATCATAAAGCTTGTAAGTTAACGGCACAGGGACAACATTATTGGCAATTGGTAAATAAAAATACCATCTAAGTGAAAGTAATGAAGGGAGAAGATTTAAATGATAAATGTATTTATACCACATCGTTGGAACAATGATGACTATGAAGCAATTACTGTATTATTGGATAGAACAAAATACAATGTAAGAGATTATTCTGTCCCAAGTAGCGCGCCGTTTGACAGTATTGATAGGCGATATAATGTAGATCCGAAAATTCAAAGACAGATAAAATATGCAAATGTTGTTGTTTGTTCAAATCGTCCAGCAAATAATTACGGAATGTCGATTGAGGAAATAAAATATGCAATAGCAATTGGAAAACCAGTGGTAGCGGTAAAAATCACCGACAGTACAAGCAGTCAGATTTCTAATATGGGGATTGATGTGATTCCATATCGGAAAGATAGCTTAGAAGTATGGATAAGGTTGCATATATAAATCATTGATATTAAAAGGTTGAAATTGCCTGTATAGAGGGGCAAAGTGTATTTGTAGTAGTTATCAAAAATGATAATAGAAAAGAATTTATGTAATAGAAATAGAACTCGGTAAAAGAACAGGAAACTTAAATGCGTATATTTAAGGGCATCTTTTCACTTGCCGATGGAGGGTGATCGTGGATGAAAGTATTTATTTCTCATAAACAAGAAGATGCAGTTACTGCTAATCAAATAGCAAATGAATTAGATTCAATACATGTCGATTATTATCTTGATTTATTGGATCCGACAGTAACGAAAAGTGGAAAAATGCTTACAGAACATATACGAAAAAATCTTAATACTTGTACTGACATAATTGTTATTATGTCAGAAATAACAAGATATTCTCAGTGGGTGCCATTTGAAGTTGGAATGGCTGCACAAGTAGACTTGCCGACAGCAACATTTTTGAAAGATTCCGTTTTATTGCCAGATTTTTTGCAATATTGGCCTCGTTTAAAGAGACCCTCTGATATTCGGAAATATGTGTCAGTGAGAAAAGAAGTAGATCAAGAATATCGAAATTATCGGTCTATTTTTGAAAATTCGGCTTATCAAAAAACGAAAACAGAAAGATTTTATGATGTACTCAAACAACAATTGTAAAAATTAAAGTGGCAACAAATTGGCAACAGAAAATCAGTGAGCCAAAATAATATATGCAACAGAAATAAAATAACGGCTAAAAAGATATAAAACTTAAACAAATATATTTAGGAATATCTTTGGACTTGCCGAGTTTGAGTAAAGGGTTAAATCCCTACAAAGCCTGTATTTATGGGCTTTGTAGGGATTTTTTAGATGGTATTGGGTACGATTTGGGTACAAAATATTTATTTACGTTTAGATACAGTAGTTTTATTGCCTAATTTTGAAATCGCATTTGCACATATTTCTGTTAAAGGCTCTCCGATGAATATTCTTGTGCGATAACACCGCAAGTCCGGCAGACGGGAAACCGCCTGT
>ERZ809224.1988-NODE-1988-length-13516-cov-12.858109_pt1 | contig 13516 bp, 21 predicted proteins | sample MGYA00520513_ERZ809224 | MGnify/ENA primary metagenome ERZ809224 (study PRJEB31576, sample SAMEA3212658) | Homo sapiens | biome: human-gut; feature: human gut; material: fecal | place: Sweden | collected 2012 ...
TACTGCCTGCTTCATATCCGCTCCTTACTCCGGATTTACCGGTATTTCTATTTTTGCAACTGTTTCTTTCTGCCGGGTATCCCTGACATAAAACGTTATTGTGTAAATACCGCTCTGTGGAAATGTAATGCTTTTCTGCGCTTCATCATATAGCTGTATAATACTATTATTATTTTTGTCCGTAATTTCCCGCACCTGTAATAATTCATAACTGTTCGCAGGAATCGCTTCGGTTTCGGCTGTATTTACGACAAAATAATCAAGTAGTTTTACAGTATTTCCAACAGTAATATCCGACTGTCCGTTCCACACTATTTCCGGAGCTGGAAGCTGCACTATTTCTTTTACAATTTCCTTATTATCTTCTGGTATATTATCTGCAGCCTGTAGCTGCAAGATTTTACCCATAATTGGAAATATTCCCTGTGTTCTGTTTCCTGCCTGGTCTACAAGCACAACAGCGGATAATATTACAAATACAAGTGCAATAATAAAATGGTCTTTTATACTACCAAAAATATCACCTGTTATGTCTTTTAACATAATTCACCTCTTTAACAAAAGCTATTTGCAATAAGCATTATTGCATTTCCCAATACACCGGAAAATAAAATACCACCTGCAAGAATTACAAACAGTATTGAAACTACAATATCCTGTGTTGCTGCTCCGAAATCGTCCATTATTTCTTTCATTGGTATCCTATCCTCCCTAAAATGATGTAACTGCCTGTAATACGGCCGCAAAAAAACTAAATAGCAGTATACCTACAACATACAAATATGCTGCTTCTGAAAAATCTTCAAAAATATGTTCCATAAATTTTTCCTCTTTCTTTTGGTGCTATTTATAGCACCGGTTATTTTTCTATCTTGCATAACCACATTTTTGATGTTCATCTTCTACATTCAAAAATGCGATTCTGTATTTATATTTAAGAATTACTTCTACGGCAACTGTTTTTCCCGTTGAATCTACAATCTTATCTGTCTGCAATACATATCTGTCCGCGGTTGCCTTTGCCTTACAGGTATCTATAACCGAATCTGATAAATTTCCTGCTTCTATCTCTGCAATAATATTCTGGTGATACCGTTCTGCCGTTGTAACCTGTGTATCCGCAAAAATAATGCCGTTGCTTATTCCTATCTGCACCAGTAATAGAAACATCATGAAAAATGCTGTAACTATCTGTTTCATATCCAATCCTCCATTCTACATAAACGTATTGGTTATATTCATAAACGACAACATCAGAATAATTCCGTCAACTATCATTTTTAGTGATCCGGCCAACGTTGGTGAAAAAATCATCTGTTTATATAAAGTTACAGTATCATCATTTTTAGCTTTCTCTGTCAAATCGGTAAACTGTAAGTTTTTAATAATAAGTTCTTTAAACTGTTCTTCCGCTGTGTCTTCCCTTCTCTGAGATATAGTATAGAGCGTTATTACTGCCTCTGTTACATCGCCAGCTCCTTCAATACCGTTTAAAAATTCCTTAAAGGGTTCTGCATCATCTGGATTTATATCCAGTTTCTGAAGCATTTCCCGGATTGGTATTTTTAATATTCCAGGCGCAGTTTCATAGCTTTTAGCAATTGCCATTTGAACATTTTCATATTGGAGCAGTAATGATATCTGGATAAGCCAGAGTGGAAATGCTGCTTTAATTTCCCTTATTACACGTCTGCTAAGTGCCATATATGCCAGCTTATATAACATTGCAGCAACAATGCTTATACCAAATCCAATAACCAATAACGGCTTTGATTTTGTTATACAGTATAAAATTACCGTAATCAGGAATACGATAAACGCATATATTATGCTTTTTGTCCGCTGCTTATTCATATCATAGTAAACATATTTATTATATGTTTGTTCCCATTTTTCATCACTCGCTGAGGAATCTTCCCCTATCCAGTTAATAATCATCTTTTTTGTTAGGTTTTTATAAAACCATAACATGAACACAATAAGCATCACTGCAGTAACCTGTGCAATAATATTTGAACTTATATTAATGTAGTCTTGTATCTGTGGAATAAAAGTATCAATGTTGGTAAGCAGCGCACACAGTATTAGCGTTAGAATAATTCCAACTTTATTTACTGTCCTGCTCATTTTTATTTTCTGCTGGAATTCCTGAATCCGTCTATCCAGCATATTTTTATCCATAGTAAGCACTTCTACCCCCATTGCCGGATTCCCTCCCTGGTAATCCGTCTGAATCAAAAATCTGTGCATATACCTTATGCGTTCAACCGGATAGGCATCTTCAATAAGCTGCAATGCTTTTTCTTCAATTCTTCCAGTTTCATTCGTAGATTCTATGTAATCTATAGCAGCCTGTATTACCTGTTTCATTTCTCCTTCCGGAAAAAGTTTCTCCGTTTCAATCAGTGCCGTATATATTTTCTGCTCATGCCGAAAATTTGCCAGCATTTTTTCATAGTAGCGCATTACATCGTGATACCGTTTTGTTTCATACATTGATTTTACATTGTTTAGCATTATACATGGCACAAAAAGCAGTGCCACCGCTATAATAATTGCATACCCCCACAATGGAAGCCGGTATATATATCCTGTAATAAGGCAGATTACTGTCATTTTGAAATATTCTACCATTAATTTTTTTAATGTGAGTTTTTCTCCATATGCTGCCATTTCTGCGGCCAAATTTTTATACAACAGTAACCCTATTGCACTTTTTTTCTTATTCATTAGTTTCCTCCGTTTCGACTGCCTGTTTTTCACACAACTTTAATTCAGAAGAAATCTTAAAGAAATCTTCTATGCCGTTTCTCCTGAATCTTTTTACATCATTTTCAGAAAAAATAATATCGTTCACAAACTCTTCTGAATCATACAACAGTCTTGCTTTATTTTCACCGGCAGTACGTTCAAACATTGCCACCTGGTCAATACAACGCTGTTCCTTCTCTCCCTGTTCGCCTTTGACCTTTCTGGTATTTATAAGCACTGCAATATCCAATGAATCGTAAATATTATTTTCCAAACGTACCGCCTCTGTTTTTGTCGGCATCATATTCATAAGTCGTTCAACAACTTTTAATACGTCATCTGTGTGTATCGTTGATATCCCGGATACGCCTGTAGTCCAGCACTCAACCAGTGATTTTGCCTCCACTGAACGTACCTCGGATAACATAAGTCGCTTTGGATTCAGTCGTAGAGAGGCCTTTATAGCCTCAGTATATGAAAAATTTTTGTTGACCTGTATCTCTATTCCGTCTGCCTGCGGTTTGCACGTTGTATAATGCCACTCCAGATTATCTTCTATAGTAACTACACGTTGTTCGTTCGGAATGTAAAGTGACAGGAATTTTGCAAATTCCGTTTTTCCTGCTCCGGGTTCTCCGCAGACAATAATATTAAATCCACAATAAACCGCATTAATTAAAAAGTTAAGCAGCCTTTCATCACAGTATTCATGCTCTACAAGCTGCTTATATGTCATACGTGGAAATTTAGTTGTCTTCCGGATGCAGATACTGCGTCCGGATATGGCAACAGATTCATGCAAGGCTTCAATCCGGTAATCTTCTGTTTCTGCCTCCAGACAAGGGATTTCCTTGTTGAAACGCTTTGAAACGGAATTTGCAATATGCTGTGTAATTGCAACAATGTACTCCGGTGTAACATTATGTTCTTCTTTTGGAACTTTTATTTTTTCGGAATATATATTTTTTAACCACAAATCTTTTCCATTCCAGTCTACATCGGTTATTTCTTCTTCTTTAAGATATTTAAGAAATGGCTGTAATCGTTCTTCTGTAAGAACTCCTGTAAGTATATCCGGCATTTAATCCTTCCTCCTTCTTTAAAACAAGAGCTTTAGACATCTGCCTAAAGCTCTTGTTTTGCTATTCTTTTGGCAATTAGAATCCTGCAATGTTTTTACAGTTTTCAAAAAAATCTGTTATAAGTGTTGTAAAATTCTGTGCAACAACACCATTGGTTGCTAACAAAACGACACCTAATGTAATTAACAGAAAAATAACAACTCCTTTCTTTGATGCTCCACCAAATTCCTCAAAAACATCTTGTAACACGTTTTTTCCTCCTTTAAAAAATGAAACTATTTATATTTTTTAAACAACATAATGAATTGTATCTATTAAATTTTTTGTTTTCAATATCACATATGATATTGATTTTTGATTTGATTTGTGGTATAGGGATAAAAAAATCGAGGCGTGTATGCCTCGATTTTTCATATTTTTTTGCTACTCCCTTTTTATATAATTTCCGCAGATGGGTATTCAGAAGAAGTTGCATCTGTAATTTTTTCTATAGTCAAATCGCTATTACTTGGATTAATTAGAAGACCGAAAATCACCATTGCTACACTGATTACAATAACTGTTACAATAGTGATTCTATCAATTTCAAAAAATCGATCTAATACAAATATTAGAATCATTAAACCCATTCCTACAAATAATAATACATTACCTGACATATAGCACCTCTCTTATCTGTTATCACTTATCTACCATAATTGTTCTGTCTGCGCTGCGATAATGCTTAAACCCGGGTATCTTTCCCCGTAACGTTTGCAGATACCATCTGCTATCCATTCATCTTCTGTGTAAATATTCGCACAATTAACAATGCCTTCATGCTCATCCGGAAGGTTTTTCCTATAGATTTGAACAGCCTCTGTATAACTGTGTGCCATTATCACTATATAATCACTATTTTCACATGGGAAATTTAAATCCGCATCAATGGTATCAAAAGTAAAATAGTATTTTTCCATAATAAAAAAACTCGTTAACTGTATGTCCTTATATTTTCTTTTCTAAATTTTGCATTAGCTGCGGAATCGTTGGATTAAGTCCGCAGCTATACATTTTGTCCGACTGTTCGATTATTTTTTTGTACTAATCTTCATAATGTCCTCGACACGCAATAATCCACAAAAATCCATTTTCATCTATATTATAGACTAATCTGTTGGTTTCATCTATTCTTCTACTCCATGCTTTTCTGTGTTTCAGCGGTTCAGGCTTTCCAATCCCTTCAGACAATCCTTCTCTCTCAATAGACTTTATAAGTTCATTGATTCGCTTTAGTGTCTTTTTATCTTGTGTTTGCCAATACAAATAATCATCCCATGCCCTGTCTGCCCATAATTTTTTCATTCGTCTACCTCAATCAGTTCGTGTTCTTGACCATGACCAGCCTCAAGCTGTGCAATTCCTCTGTCAACCATAGCAAGATATTCATTATTTCTAGCTGCTCTTTCCAACTGATTATATTTATCAAGGCTCATTAAAACCACGTTTTTTTCATTCTTTCTTGTAACAATTACTGTTTCCTGAAAGTCTGAAGCCTTGTCGCAATAATCTTTTAAATGGTTTCTAATTGTTGAATAATTTACTGCCAACATCTTTAACACCTCGCTTTTATATTGTTCAATTTTTTGTTCATTTTATTGTACAATAATTATACTATATTATTCTGCACAAGTCAATTAAATTTAATTACCATTGCTCGGCAAATCTTACACAAAATTACTATTTCTTTTCTAAATTTTGCATAAGCTGTGGAATTGTTGGATTAAATCCACCGCTATATATTTTATCCGAACATTCAATTATTTTTTTTGACAAGCACAAATATTCGGTCATGATTTGCTTCCATTCACCATCAAGAATTACTTTTCCACCTTCACACTTAATCATATTTTTCCTTTCCAGTTATAAATTACACTTTTTGCTTTTCCATTTCCAGCCGTTCTAAAAGTTCCAACGACTGTTCCAATGTTTCCGGTATAAGTCTTGTGACCGGTATATTTAATGCAATACTTATCTTGATTAGAGTTGAAACACTTATTGGATTTGTTCCTTTTTCAATTCGGCACAGGTGCAGACTGCTAATATTAGCCCGTTCACACAGTTGCGAAATTGAGTAATTTTTACTTTCTCTCTCAACTTTTACATTTTTGCCGATATTTATAATTAGATTTTTTAACTGTTCTTCATCGTATACCAGTTCATGCCACTCGTTTTCCTTCACGCAATCATCACCTCGATTTTATGCAGCATATTTTTTATGCTGTCTGGAAATTCCAGAAGCATTTTGTACTGCTCCGGAAATTCGTTATATAATAATGAAAGAAGAATTAAAATTGCTATTAGTACAATACATATCCATATTGCTTTGTACAGACATTCTTTTACACGTACATTAGATTTTTTTTCGCTTATATTATGTGCAAGCTGCTTCTTTATTTCTACCCGTACCTGTTGCATCTTCTCACTTTTTTCTTTTTCCTGCTCTTTTTTTAACAGGATTGAATTGTATTTATTTTTCATGTTTTTTCCTCTTAAACCTTGTAAAAAATCCTGTTTTTTCCTCTGTTGTTACGTCCTCTAACGTTAATAACTTATCGTAATTACACTGCACATAATCAAACGGATCAAAGCATGTTGCTGCAAATATTACGCTATCTTGCTTTTCACACATCATTTCCAGAATGTCCTTCTGGTCTGATTCTGGAACAAACGAAAATATATATGCTGCTTCAGTATATATTGGTGACTGCAGTGTGTTTTGCACTGCAGTTATTTCACCCGGTTTTGTACCGGCCACAAGGAATTTTATCTGTTGGGTTGCAAAAGAAATCTTATTAAATGATGGCGAAGTAATTGATCCATAATCGCAAATTAAAATATCAAATTTTTTTAATACTTCTGCAAGCTTGTCTGATTTAAACATATACAAGTCATTATATATAATACCGTTATCTCCTTCTTCTTTTACGTCTGCATATAACTCATGGCAGCTTTCTATAAAATTTGTATCATTTATTTCTACATAGGCTACTTTATATCCTTTTGACATACAGTATCTTACAAGCTGCAATGCCTGTGTCGTTGTTCCAATGCGGTTCATTGTTCCGGCGACAGCGATTGAAATAATTTTCTCCTGCTGTTTTTCCTGTTCCTGCTCTGCTTCTGCATTTTCTCTTAAATCCTGCTCTATAGTATTTTTTGTATAATACCCTGTAATGCACTTTTCCCACTCATCTGCCTGTGTGGCAAGTCCCGTTGCAAGAATGAAGTTCGTAAATCCTTTGGAAAGTAGTTCTTCTATAAGCCGGGAACGATATGTAAAACCCTCTGCGAAAATTACAATCCGACTTGTCTTTGCCTTTTTTATTCTGCAAATATAATCTGTAATTACCTGTGTGTCATCAATGAGCTGCGTTACATCGATGACAATTACTTCATACTGTCCGGTAAATATTTTCGTATCATATTCGTTAATATGATTTTTACTTCCGGTAAATTCAATTTTATCTTTCTTTCTTCTGCAGTATTCTGCTATAACATTTCCACGGATTTCTGATCCGCAATATAATACATTCATATTTTTATCCTTTCCCTTTTAATCATTTCCTGTAGCTGCATATGCATTTTTTATTGCTTCATAATCAGCAATATTTTTCTGTATTTCAGTAATTTGCGTTTTATACTGTTGTATTTTTGTATTTAACTCTATAAGCTGCTTATTAACATCTGCAATTTGGCTGTTTATACTGCTTTTTTCATCGCCTGCAGCATAACTAAGCTTTAAATTAAGCTCCTGTATCAGTTCATCAGCCGCCTGCTGTTTCTTTTCCTGTTCTGAAATATTTCTTTGTATTTCATTAATTTCATTTTGATAATTAGCAATGTATGTATTTAATTTTGCAATATAGTATTCTTCAGTCGTGTTGTAATCTACAATCTTATCTACTCTTTCTACCTTTTCTGCATTGGTATAAAATTTTGCCATTTCCTTGGATACCGTTCCGGCATAATCAACCTGTAGTGCAAGTCTTAATTCAGAAAACTCCTGTTCTTCGACATTTTTGATTCGTATGACCTGCATTGTCGGTGAACTAAGCACAACAGATGTTGCATACTGTCTTTTCTGCCTGTCACAAGCAGTTACTTTATATGTATCTATCCCATCGTAGGTTGCATTTACAACATCAAATTCAACTTCCATTTCCTGCGTATCCGGGCAGTATACCCATTTATTTAATGTAATCTCACGCTGTTCCTGTTCCAATGTTTCTTTACTGTTTATTTCTGTATATTTCAAATCACTTTTTTCATGAAAGATGTTTTTTGAAAAAATGAAAAAGAAATATCCTGATATAACAAAAATTACAAAAACAGACATTGAAACATTTTGATGTTTTTTAAGAAATTTTTGTATCTTTTTTAACGTTTCCATTTGCATTTCCTTCCTTATTAAGTATTACAGTTACACAGTTCTGCCTCTCTGCACAACGGAGACAGTTTTTATATTTTCCAAAGTTACCGGCGCATTTTTTCATTTTCTTCTCCTTTTCCGGTGCTATATATAGCACTACTATTCTCCAATGTATGTGTAATCCATTGCATCAACCCATTCTCCGTCTACAGTAATACCAAAATGCAGATGTGGTCCGGTAGACTGTCCGGTAGAACCTACAAGCATAATTACATCTCCAGCCTCCACTATATCGCCCACCTCTGCAATTAACTGTGATGAATGATAGTAATAGGTTTTAATGCCATTGCCATGATCAATAATAATGTGATATCCCGCACTGGATGAATATGAAGCATCTACCACTTCCCCTGCATCTGCCGCGACAACTTCTGTTCCTGTCGGTGCTGCAATATCTGTCCCTCTGTGGGCTTCTACAACCCCTGTTACAGGATTAGTTCTGTCTGGCTGAAACGGACTTGATATATTACTTCGTGTGTAGCCGGGAAGCGGCCACACCATACCGTCCATTTTATTTCCAAGAAGCCGCACAAGGACTGCCGGAGTAGCAAAATTATAAAAATCTTGAACACAGCCATATTCAGTCATATGTACAACTCTGCTGTTTCCGATATATACTCCTGCTGTTACATAATTTCCTTCTGAATCAGCATAGATAATAACATCACCTTCATACATAATTTGTGGTCTTATCTGTTTTTCAACATCGTTGATATACGACACATATTTACAGCTTATAATATCCTCAAAAGAATCTGTCGGTATGTTAAAATAGTCCTCATCGTAACTTGTAAACGAGCTGAAGACGTTGTAAATAAATCCTATCTCATCACAACCTGTAGCTGATGTACCGCCCTCAACATAGGACATGTTATCAACACAGTTTTTGGCATACTCGGCAATCATCTGTCCTTCTTCGATACTTGCATCATCGAGTGGTTCTCGTTCAATTTCCAGTTTGTCCAGCCATTCTTCCGGATTTACTGTTTCATCATTTTGTGTCATATAGAATTTCATTCCATAATCTTCAAAATCTTCAAGATACATTACCATTCCTAATGTATCTCCTTGCTTAACAGTATCTCCGATCGCAACTACGATATTTGTTATGTAATCATAATGCAGCGTATATTCATCTGTTGTAATAGTAATATTGCTGTAGTCAGAAAACGTTTCAATATCTGTAACTTCTCCATCCGAACAGCTTATTACAACCTGTCTAAGTACACCGCCGTATATTATATACGGTTCATCATCGTTATAAGCGCTTAAAACAGAATGTATGGCAAGCGGGTAAATAAACCGTTTAAATCCATTAGTAACCAAACTCATATACATAGATACCTGTATTGCAAAGTTTGTGTTACGTGAACGCAGTTGCTCTTTTGATTCCTGCTCCATGTATTCTTTTGCGCTTTGAGCTGTATATCCCCCATGCTCAAACGCATATGTTACATATTCCCGGTCAAGCTCATACGCCTGGTACATAATTGATAAATGTGCTGTGTCATACAAATCAACAACTCCGGCCATATCTATCAATTTTTTTATTTCTGTTACACCGCATTTTATGGAATAAGACACACTCTGTATGTCACCACGATTTTTTCCATATAAAGTGTTAGATTCTTTTTCAGATGCGTTCATTGGGTCACTTGTTTGTCCGCCTGTTGTACACTGCATTATTGCAAGTACAACATCTGTATAATATTCAATTCCTTGTGCTGCACACTCACTTTGTACCATCGTCCGGTACTGTTCCACTTCCGCAGAAAATTTTGTATAATCATTGGAAGTGGAAAATCCCTGGCGGTGTGTAACTACTGCAAAGATAATAATTATTACAAGAAGCACATTAAGAAGTAATGCACTTGAAAAAACTCCTGAGAGGATTTTAACTGCTTTAATTATTATCTTTTTTGTAATTTGGTATTTTTCATAATCCTGTATTAGTTCTTCAGCAGGACTTGAACCTGTACTGCTTGTACCTATCATTAAGCGCCACCTCTGAAAAGATTAAGTTCTCGATCAGATGCAAACACTTTAAATTCAATATTTTTATCTCCCTGAATTGAAAGTATAAAATTTCCCTGCTGCAGTTTTGGAATTTTTGCGTACTCTGCATCTGTAAGAGATGCTCCAAAAGCCTGTTTAAGCTTCGGTACAAGTGATTCATCTTGAATGCCTATGAACTTGTAATTGCTAAACGCAAACAGGTCTTTAATCTGCTGGACATTTTCCGCTGAAGCATTATCCGGCATACATTCGCTAATACTTTGTGTTGCAAGAATAAGGCCGCCAAAAACTTTTCTCATTTCACGCTGCATATCGGTAAGCTGCTGTACTGCAACCGGAAAACGTGCGTTCATGATTTTATGTGCTTCATCGAATTCTACAAGAAAATGCACAATATCATCAGCACTTATTCGGCCTTCTTCATACAGATTTTTCATTACCATGCCGTTTCGTGTACAGTTATCCCAGCAAATAGACAGTGTTGAATATAAAATAGTATTAGCAATATGCGCGGGTAATGAAGCGATATTCTTAATGTTAAAAACAACTCCCGGTAAGTCCATAATGTTATCGATAGTTGTATGTCCATCTAACATTTTTCCGTAGTCGTCACGAACACTCTCAAACACTCTTTTTACATTATTAAGTCTTCTCACTTCATCAATCAGCAGGCTTTCTTCTGCCGCTGTTTTGGCTTTTGTTGTTGTTATTTCTTTAATTTCTTTTTTTACGTACTCAATGAAATCTGTAACAGTCGGATATGCGCTTGATGCGTATGCTGTTATTATTTCATTTTCAATTTTTTCCGGAACAATTTCCATATCAAGATACATTCGGCGGACACACTGGTTAAATGTAATAATTTCCTGTGTGTCGTTTTCTCCGGACAAAATCTCATAGATAATATCCAACTTTGCGATATGTCGGCTGTAGCAGATGCTTTCATTTACATCTGTTTTTAAAATTTGAAAAATATTAAATATTCCGTCTGTGCCATCCAGGTTGATTCGTTTCCAGCCGCAGATTTCAGACATATATTCCAATTCTCCGGTAACATCAAACAGTCGGACAAAATCACCCAAAATGAACGCATTATGTCCTAATTTTTTAAGCAGCGTGGATTTTCCAGACCCCATGTTTCCAAGAATAAGAACGTTATAATATGTACGAATCTGTGTCTTAAAAAACTGATTAAATATTACAGACCCGCCGCATGACGTAGAGCCGAGATACAAGCCATTTGGATCATGCAGATACGAAAAATGAAATGGATCACCAGCCGCTAACGCTTCATCGAGCATTGGTATTCCTATTCGTGCATTTGGAAATTCCTGCTGTTCTTTATATGGAAGATACATTGATTTCCATTCATAATGCTGCTCATTGAGCATTATCATTCCTTTAAAATCATCCAGCTTAGTTAAAATCTGTTCTTCTCTTTTTTCCAGTTCTGCCAAGGTGCGGGATTTGATATATATTCTTACCGTAATAGATTTTAGGACTTTTTGATACCTTTTAATCTGATCATACATATCATGCAAATCTGTATATGTATCTGCCGCATCTTTAATACCTGTATCATTTCTTTCCGCAGCTCCCCGACCTTTATATTCTCGTAAACTCTTATTAATATTCTGCAAAGCGGCAGATTCATTTTCTGTAGTAACATCTATAGTTGTTATAGCACCTTCGTAGTAACACACATTAGTTATCCAGTGTGCTTCTATATATGTAGGAAAGTTATATATCTGTATACACGCTTCATAGCCTGTGCCGGTACGGACATGGTCTATATACGCTTTAATTCCTCCCTGAGGTTGTATGTATTCCAGTATTTCACTATCATATTTTTCTAATTCAGGCTTATTTTTATCCGCTTTATATTCTCTTTTCTGCTTTGGCTTTTTTCCATTCATTTTAAAAAACATTTTTTCTCACCTCACGATTTTATATTTTTATTTGCCATTTTCATCAGAACAATATCCTTATGCCGTTTTGTAATATCCACAAGAAGATTATTATTTCTTAGACATTCTTCTATCTGCAATCTGTGTTTTTTGTGTTCCTCTATATCCCTGGAAAAATACATTATGTAAAATTCCTTGTTTAACCTGTTTTTCTGTATCCATTCCATTTCTGAATTTTTAATTTCCAGTTCTTTTTTACGATATTCATTCTTACAACCGGCAATTTTATGTCCAATAAAATGCATCTGTTCTTCACAAGATGTTGGAATATTTATGGAAATAATTTTTATTTCATCTTTATACAACCGGAAAAACGATGTAAGCGCGAGGATATCTCTTTCGATATCCCCTTCAGACTGCGCATTGAAGTCTTTACACTTAATACATACTAGATCCATTACAGTTCCATTTGCATATACATAACAGTTATTATTCCAGTCATACCGCCGTATTGGAATAAGTTTCAAAATTGTATTTTTAACTTTCTTCTTCATTTTCTATCTCCCGCAAAAAATTTTTAGTGTATTCGTTCTGGCTTGCATTTTTTAATGGATAATATATATCCGTAATAGAAGACATATATAAATATAAGGACTGCCAGTATTTCTTCTTGGCATTAAACCTGGACGGCTTAACAAGCATTACTGCGACAAACCCATTAAATATCTCAAATGGAATAAATAATGGGCCGTAAATAGAATCTTGTAATAAAAAACCTGCAAACATGATTCCTCCGATAAACAAAATATCCTGTATATACAGCCAGCTTGACTGACGCATCTTTGTACCGGATTTTAAAGTCGAAACAACTAAATATCTGTTATTCATTATTTATCATTCCTTTCATTTGTTTCATTATTAAACGGATTAATATTGAATTTACGTTTAGACATCATTTCTCCTTGTGTCGGCGCTACTGCCACTTCAACCGGATGTTGTCCAGTCGGCACTCCGTTTCCTGGATTTATATTTGGTACACTGCCGCTTCCGGCTTCCGGATTTACCGGTGCTGCATTGTGTCCCGCTTCTGTCGGCTGCATTTGTTCTCCGGTTGGCGCTCCGCTTTCCGGATTTATATTTGGTACACTGCCGCTTCCGGTTTCTGGATTTACCGGTGCTGCATTGTGTCCCGCTTCTGTCGGCTGCATTTGTTCTCCGGTTGGCGCTCCGCTTTCCGGATTTATATTTGGTACACTGCCGCTTCCGGTTTCTGGATTTACCGGTGCTGC
>ERZ809224.1994-NODE-1994-length-13492-cov-3.564561_pt1 | contig 13492 bp, 4 predicted proteins | sample MGYA00520513_ERZ809224 | MGnify/ENA primary metagenome ERZ809224 (study PRJEB31576, sample SAMEA3212658) | Homo sapiens | biome: human-gut; feature: human gut; material: fecal | place: Sweden | collected 2012 ...
GAGATCAGCGGCTATTTCGATACGCCGGACGATTTTGACGGCGGCTCGATAAGAATAGTGAGCGAGAATACAAATGCGGATTTCTATGTTGATGATGTTACGATGCAGCTTGCGACTGAGGTCGGAGTTGATATAGTAACGAACGGCGGCTTTGAGGATGGATTGTCGCCGTGGACAGGACGCTACGGAGATGTGAAAGTTGAGTTGAGCAGTGACGCGCACAGCGGCAGTAACAGCGCGTATGTTTCAAATCGTACGGATACCGGTCAGGGTGCGAAACTTGATATTGCCGAGGGGCTGATGGAAACTCCGCGTGAATATACCGTAAGCGCTTGGATCAAATACGATGAAGGACCGGACGAAAAGACCTTCAACCTCACTGTTGAAAGTGACAGTGCGACTTCTCCGTATACGGTGCTTGCTTCAGGTACAGTAAAGAAGGGCGAATGGTGCGAGATCACCGGTACGGCCACTCTCGGCAGTGAGATCGGAACGGTAAAGAGCATATATATCGAAACGCCTTGGAGCGCGTCGCCGACAGCCGACGATCTGATATCATATTACGTTGACGACGTATCGGTGATAAAGCAGCCCGAGGTCGAATGGGAGACTGTTCAGGAGGGTGAGAACGACTATAACGGCTCGAACCTCAAGCTCGTATGGCAGTGGAACCATAATCCCGACAACAGATATTGGTCGCTTACAGAGCGTCCGGGCTACCTAAGACTCGGAACGGCTAAGGTGGTTGAGAATATCCAGCAGGCGAAGAACACTCTCACGCAGAGGACATTCGGCCCGGTATGCTCAGGCTGGACTAAACTTGACGTTTCAAATATGCGCAACGGCGACTATGCAGGCCTAGGCGCTCTGCAGGAGGGATACGGATTGCTTGCGGTAAAGAAGTACGGCGGGCAGAAGACGATAGTTATAGTAGAGCCGGAGAGCGAGCCTGACGAAGCCGCGCTCATGATGGATGTTCCGACAAAGGAAACATTCATAGCGAACCTTGATCAGGACGAGGTATATTTCAAAACGGAGTACGAGTTCCACGGCGAGGAATATAACGATTATGTACGGTTCTATTACAGCCTTGACGGAGTGAACTGGACATTCGCATACGAGAAGAATAACCTGAAATATCATCTCACACATTTTGCCGGATATAAGTTTGCGCTGTTCAATTACGCAACGAACTCTCTCGGCGGATATGTGGATTTCGATTACTTCCGCGTGGATGATAAGCTCACAGCCACAGGAAAAACGGAAAACATAAGCGTTGAGCTTGGTTCACCGGAGGAGGTAGCGGGAGTGCCCAACAAGGAATACACCGTGCCGGTAACTATGGACAGCGTGCCTGTGGGCAGCGAGAAGATCGAAGCGGTATTTACGATACCGGAAAATTCTGAGCTTTCAAAAGTGGTATTCGGAAGCGGAGTTTCGGATAAAGCAAAGTATGAGGTAAATAACGGAAAGGTAATAATAACCGTTGAGGGCGATGAGGAGCTGTACACAGCGGACGCTGCCAGAAAATTCGCCGATCTCGTGTTTAAAACGAAAGACTTTATTCAGGAGAGCGTAACGCTTAAGTTTGCTCCCGACTATATACGCGTATACGGCGCGGCAGACGGAAAGGAAATAGACGTCAGCACACAGAACGCTACTGCGGAGATAGTTATGAACAAGCTTGACTACGGTACGGTCATAAAGCATCCGGGTCTTGGAAATCCGCTCATAACTCATAAGTACGGCGCAGATCCGTTTGCGCTCGAATATAACGGAAGACTGTATCTGTATCTGACGGGCGACAACTATTACCTGGATGAAAACGGACAGATAACAGCATCTCCTGAGACCGGAAAGGTCAACAACGAGTATGCTAACGCGCAGAGCATAACAGTGATATCTACGACCGACATGGTCAACTGGACCGATCACGGTGAGATAAAGGCTGCGGGCCCGGACGGCGCGGCGACATTTGCAGATTACTCATGGGCGCCGTGTATAGCGGTCAAGGAGATAAACGGAGAGGATAAATTCTTCCTTTACTATACGGACAATACCGCGGGCATAGTCGTGCTCGAAGGAGACAGTCCTGTGGGACCGTTCACATCACCGCTCGATAAGCATCTTATCGGCTGGGAAAAGGATGAGGACGGGAACTATCTCGTGCCGGGAGTGGAGGACTGCGTATGGATATTCGATCCGGCAGTGCTTGTTGATGACGACGGCAGCGCATACCTCTATTTCGGCGGCGGTTCGGCAGGTGAGGGCGAGCCCGGAATGACGCCGGACTATGAAGATCCCGGCTCGGCAAGGGTAGTAAAGCTTGGAGACGATATGGTATCGCTCGACGGAGAGATGGAGAAAATAGACGCGCCGTGCATCCTTGAGGACAGCGGTATACATAAATACAATGGGAAGTATTATTATTCCTATTCGACTAATTGGTACTGCGAGAGTCTGCCTACTGTATCTATAGCATACCTTGTATCGGACAGCCCGATGGGACCGTTCGAGGCGCCGGAGGGTGAGGATAAAGCGGGTATCGTACTCCCGGCGATGGGCGATTATTTTGATATCTATTCAAATAATCATCATTCGATATTTGAATTTAAGGACGAGTGGTACATAGTATACCACTGCGGACTTGTTGACGCGGGTTACCATACGACAGCGGGTTATCTCGGCTACAGGAGCGCGCAGATAAACAAGATAATGCACAATGATAACGATACCATGGATATGACTATACCCGATCGCAAGGGGGTAGAGGCGGTGGACACGCTCGATCCGTATAAGCGTGTCGAGGCTGAGACTATCGCATGGCACAAGGAGAAGGTCGATGGTGAATATCAGACGGTAAACCGTGCGGGCAGCATGGATACTATCTGGATCGAGGATGACAGTCAGAAGATGAAGACGGCTGCATGCGAAGAGCCTGGCGGCGAGTATGACTTCAATAATCTCGCGCTCACAAATATCAAGACCGGCGATTGGTCCGCGGTCGCGAACGCCGATTTCGGAAACGGCGGGAAGCTGAGCTTTGTAGCAAATGTAAAGGGTATCGGCGGCGGCACGATCAAGGTATATCTTGACAGCCTTAACGGCGAGTGCATCGCTGAACTCAATGTGCCCGCTGATTCGGGGTACGGTCTGCTGAACACCGATATAACTGCCGATGTGAGCGGAGTACATAACATCTTCTTCGCGTACGAGGGCGGCGACGGACAGCTGTTCGATATTGACTACTGGCAGTTCGAGGATAACACGCCGCGCGACTGGCAGCTGAGAGCAGAGCTTGAAAACGGAGCCGTTAAGGCAGAGGTAACGAAGCTTTCCGGCGATGTGGAGACGGCTGTAGTTTACGCTGCCGCTTATGCCTCTAACGGCGCACTCATTTCTGTTTCAGCACAGGAGGTCGAGCCGGAAGCGGGAGGCAGCGTTAGTGTAGAGCTTGAGCTGGATACGGAAGAAGCGTCAGAGATAAAGGCATTCCTGTGGACTGACGGAATGGTAGCGCTCGACAGCGCAGTAAAAGTGAAATAAAGTAAATATCCGCTTGGTTCTGTGATGCGGAAGCGAGTGAAAGAGCCGCTGCAAGGCGAGTCGTTCTTGTAGCGGCTCAAATTATATTTGATGAGGAAGTGAAAAATATATGAAGCTGATCTTTACGGCGCGAAACACAGCGCCGGACAGTATATATGAGCCGATCGAAAGGCACGGGCTTCGCGCAGAGACCGAATGGCTCAACGGGAGCGGTGCGGCGGACGATCCGTACCTTGTGCGGCTCACGGTAAAAAATAGCTCAGAGGAGAGCTTTTGCGGGATCATCCATTCCGAGCTGTGCTTTGAGAAACAGGAACCGCGATTTTTTTTGCCTGCGTTCATGTACGGGCGCAACCGCGGCGAGTGTCCGCAGCACGTGGAAAATAAATTCCCGCGCCTGCGCGAGGACTCTAACGAGCTCCCGTCTTCTCCGTGGTGGATAGTGCGCGGCGACAGGCTCTCGCACCCGGCGGCGTTTGTGTTTGACAGCGGGAGGGTGTACGGACTGTGCGCGCCGCCGTATATAAAGGACGAGGACGGCGGGCTCGGACAGTTCTGCGGATATTCCTGTTCACTCGAGGGCGGAACGGTCGGCTGGACGCTGGGCTATGAGAACGCGCCGTATCTTTTTGTCTCATCGCACAATATAAGGGAGCGCGAGACAATGCCGTTTCGGCTCGGCGCAGGCGAGAACGTGCGTGCAGAGCTAAGGCTGTACGAGTATGCCGCGGCAGACGAAACTGGGATAAATGCGGCCGTTAAAAACGTGTATTACACATTCCGCAAGCCGCCGCGTAGCGGCGCGTCTGTTCCGGAGGCGGTACGCGAGCTTTCGGACGCGGTGGCGGAGTACGCGTGGATAGAGGAGGAGAACATGTATTCCTGCTTCGTTTTTGAAAGGAACGGAGGATATGAGTACAACAAGCTCGGCTCGCTCACGTGGACGAACGGGCTTTCGGTAGCTGTGCCGATGCTTGAGGCAGGACTCAGACTTGGGGACGGCAAAAAGCGTGATCAGGCGCTGCGCTTTATCGAAAACGTGATCGCAAACAGTATGGATTCATGCTCAGGACTGCCGTATGACGCGGTGGAGAACGGCAAATGGTCCGTGAGAGGCTGGTGGTTTGACGGGATGTATACTAAGGGACACAGCGCGTATCTTATGGGTCAGGCGATGTATTACATACTGAAGGCATACCTTGCAGAGAAAAAGCATGCCGGAATCGAGCATAGTGACTGGCTCAGTTTTGTGTCACCGATCATACAAAGACTTGAAAAAACGCGGAACTCTGAGTCAGAATACCCGTATATCATTTCGGAGGAAACGGGCGCGGGACTCGAATATGACTCTATGGGCGGAGCTTGGTGTATGACGGCGGCGCTGATGTATATGAAGATAACCGGGGACAGGAAATATCTCGATCAGATAAGAGAGAGCGAGCGTCACTATTACGAAAAATATGTAAAGCACATGGAATGCTACGGAGGACCGCTTGACGTGAGCAAGGCGGTGGACAATGAAGGGATACTTGCGTATATCAGGGCTGTGAGGCTGCTGCACGAGCTGACAAGGGAGGCGGTATATCTTGAGCATATGTATGACGCGCTGTGCTACGAATTCACGTTCAAGTTCTGTTATGATCCGCCTGTACAGGTGCCGCCTTTGAGCAAGGTCGGCTGGTCTGCATGCGGCGGCAGTGTGACGTCGACGGCAAATCCGCATATACATCCGATGTCGTCGTCGATAGTCGATGAGATGCTGTATTACTGCATACAGACGGGCGATAGGTATGTGTTGGACAGGATGAATGATACGGTAAAATGGGGCTGCCAGACATATAACCGTTACGACGGCGAGTTTGATCACGGTAAAAAAGGCTGGATGAGCGAGCGGTTCTGTTATTCGCAGGGGCTGCTTGATGAAAAATACCCGGACGGATCCCCTGCGAGCACATGGTTCGCGCTCATGCCGTGGGGATCCTGTTCCATCATAGAGGGGCTTGCGGGAGATTATTATGAATATATCAAGGAGGTTTGAAATGGCTGAGGAACATATATATGTAAAAAAAGGCGATGTGGTCAAGGAGTTTCGAAACAATGTGGACTTCTGTGTCGGAACCGGACGCATGGGGCTTGCGCTGCATCAGGAGTATATGGACCAGCTGCGGCTGGTGCAGGAGCATATAGGCTTTAAGCATATACGCGGTCATGGTCTTTTCTGTGACGACATGGCTATATATCAGTTCCGTGAGGACGAGGAAGGGAATAAGGTACTCGAATATAATTTCACATATCTTGATCGTGTTTTCGACGGGTATCTGAAGCTCGGCATACGTCCATTTCTGGAGCTTGGCTTCATGCCGGAGGAGCTTGCAAGCGGCGGTCAGACGGTGTTCTATTGGAAGGGGAACGTCACCCCGCCGAAGGATCACAGCGGCTGGTGCGCGCTTGTCAAAGCGCTTCTGAGACATCTGATCGACCGCTACGGCAGGGATGAGGTAGTGTCATGGCCCATTGAGGTCTGGAATGAGCCAAATCTTACGGAGTTTTGGAAGGATGCCGATATGGAGGCGTATTTCAAGCTGTTCCGAGAGACCTTTTATGCGGTGAAGGAGGTAGATACGGATTTCCGTGTCGGAGGCCCTGCGGTCTGCGGCGGAACGGATGAGATATGGATCAAGGAGTTTCTTGATTTCTGTGACGAAAACGAGATAGATGTGGATTTCATAACGCGTCACCATTACACCTGCGGCATATCTGAACGTGTCGGACATTACACGTATCCGGACCCGGACGATCCGCAGTATGGCAGGGACAATTTGAAAACGACCCGCGATATAACGGATAGTTATGACCGATATCGAGGCAAAGAGATACATATAACAGAGTTCAACACCTCGTGGTATCCGAGGACGGTGATACACGATACGAACTTCAATGCCGCGTATATAGCGCATCAGCTGTCGTGGCTGGGCGATCTGAACGAATCGTATTCGTACTGGACGTTCGGAGATGTATTCGAGGAGACGGGCGTACCGTTTTCGATGTTTCACGGAGGGTTCGGGTTGGTGGCGAACGGATGTGTGCCTAAGCCGACCTTTTGGACCTTTAAATTTTACAAAAACTTAAAGGAGCGAGGAACAGAGTGCGCGTACCGATCTGAGAATACTGTCATAATGAGAAAAGCGGACGGGGGATTCTGCGGTACGGCATGGAATTTCAGTATGGGAGAAGCTGCGGAGGATCTTACGCTCGATATTACTGTTGAGGCTGAGGATGGTGAGTTCTCTCTTGTAACGCACAGTGTCGATCCTGAGACCTGTGATCCTCTCAAGGCATGGCACGATATAGGCGAGCCGAAGACACCGACGGAGATGCAGCTTGATATAATAAGGAGTGCCGCACGGCCGTTTACAAAAACCGAAAGGCTCAGAGCATCCGGCGGAAAACTTGAAAAGAAAATATTGATACGTGACTGCGGTGTTGTGTATTTTGAGTTGACCCCGTCAGAGCTTATAAGCGACAGGGGTTACGATTACAGCCGTGTCATAGAGATAAGATAAAAAACAATATATAAAAAGTTAATTTGATAATGGAAATACGGTCGTGGCGGTTGTATAATATTATCATAGTTTTTATACAAATATACTTTTCAAGAAGGGAATGAGAATGCTTATGAAAAAGATCAATGCAGTGCTGCTATCATGTGTGACGGCAGTGGGGATAATGCAGACAGTGGTCTGCGCGGACAATCCTGTGATCCAAACGCGTTACACGGCCGATCCCGCGCCTATGGTGAGCACGGACGGTGAAACGCTGTATCTGTTCACCTCGCACGATGAGCCTGAGGGCGGCGAGAACGGCGCCATGTACGTGATGAACGACTGGAATCTGTACTCGACTCAGGACATGGTGAACTGGACGGATCTCGGCGTTCCGGCAAGCTATAATGTATTCGAATGGTCGCAGGGCGATGCTTGGGCGATACAAACCGTCAGGGGCTTGGACGGCAGATATTATCTGTATGCACCTGTGAAAGGACAGAGCTCCACGGCTATCGGTGTCGCGGTCGCAGACAGACCTGAGGGACCTTATAAGGATGCTTTGGGCAAGCCGCTTACGGAAAAGCCTAATTTTATCGATCCGTCGGTATATGTTGACTACGAGAGCGGACGCGCGTTCATAGTGTGGGGAAACCCCGATCCGTATTTCGCAGAGCTCAATCCTGATATGGTAACTTTCAAAACACAGCCTGTACGGATAAATAAGACAACAACGGCCTTCGGTACCGCCGATGCAGACAGGGACAGGGAAACGAGATACGAGGAGGGTCCGTGGATATACGAGAAGAACGGCTATTGTTACCTCGTATATGCAGGCAACGGGATACCTGAGGATCTTGAGTATTCAGTGTGTGATAATGACACTTTCCTTGATTGGGTAGACACACTTCCTGAGGCTGACGGCACAGAAGAATATACGGCGGTAGACGGCCCGTGGACGTACGGGAATGTGCTGATGCCAACGTTTGAAAGCGGAACGTTTACCAATCATCCCGGACCGATCGACTTTAAGGGTAACTCGTATTTATTCTACCATACTGCACAGCTCCCGGGTGCAAACGGGTTCAGACGCTCGGTAGCGGTGGATGAGATGACATATAATGCCAATGGCTCGATCGAGGTCGTAGTTCCGACTGCATCTGGGCCGGCTGCATTAAAGAATCTTGATCCGTATTCGCGCACAGAGGCTGAAACGATAGCATTCTCGGAGGGGCTTGAAACGGATGAGTATTATACGAATACAGAGACCGGAGCAGTGACGGATACATTTACGAACGACGATACAAAAAATGTCTATGTGACCGGGGTCAGCAGCGGCGATTACATAAAGATCGCAAATGTTGATTTCGGCAGCGGAGCGGGAATGTTAACGGCGAGCGTCTCGTCTGCCGGAAAGGGCGGCGAGATTGAGCTCAGGCTTGACAGCAAGGATGGCAGCCTTATAGGGAAGATGCCTGTTTCGTACACCGGCGGCAAGGGCGTATGGCAGGAAAAGACGGCGGCAGTTTTAGGTGCCGAGGGCGTGCATGATCTATATCTCGTGTTCAAGGGAGAAGAAAGGGTCGAGGATCTGTTCGATGTGGATCATTGGAAATTCACGGAGAAAACGGATAATAAGACACTCACGGCCATCAATGCGTCGGTCGACGAGTACAAGATAGACACAAGGGAAGGTGCGAACACGGCGAATATGACCGTAACGGCCGTCTACAGCGACGGAACATCAGAGGATGTGACCTCGCAGGCTCAGGTAACGTCGGACAATGTAACATACGATAACGGAGTGATAACCGGCACGTCATACGGCGACGCGGTGATCAATGTAAGCTACAGAGGAGTGAGCGAGCAGATAAGACTTCAGGTCAAGGACATGGAGACCGAGGAAAAGGTGGCGAGCCTTTCGGTTGAACCGGAGTCTGTAAAGCTTGTCTACGGCGGCACGCCGGCAGACATAACGGTGACCGCGGTATACGAGGACGGACATACCGAGGATGTAACGCTCAAGGCTGACTACGCAGCGGCTGACACGTCTGTGGTATCGGCAGGGAACGGTATGATAGCTCCCTTAAAGGTCGGCAGCACGAATGTAACGGTAAGATTTGCAGGCAGACTCGGCGAGGCTAAGCAGGCGGTCATACCCGTAACGGTAACGAGCAATATAATACTTAACGGCGATTTCGAGACAGACTCAACAGAGCCGTGGGTGAACTATTATTCCAGACTCTCCGTTGAGGAGGAGAACGGCAATAAGATACTCAAGGTGTCAGACAGAGTTTCGGATGAGGAATTGCAGCAGGGTACGGCAAACGGAGCGCATTACACGCTCGGCTCGGAGCTGCAGACGGGAAAGACATACAGATTTTCCGCAAGGCTCAAGTATACCGACGGACCCGACACAAGGGATTTCGCAATGGTATTTTGGAACGGCTGGCAGAAGTATTTTGAGGATGCAAGCTGGGGCAACGTGTATGGCGGATATGATCTCCAGTTCGTAACGGCTTCAAAGGGTGAATGGGTAACGTTCTCCGGAACGGTAACGATACCTGAGGGCGCAAATCTGTCAGACGAGTTTGCGCTGGGCTTCGTGACGACATGGACGGCTGAGCCGACGGCGGAAAACGATCTCATGGATTATTATATCGATGATGTGACCTTTGCCGATGTTGATTCCGGTGATGTAACTGATCCGGAGGAGCGGATCACCACGGTATCGGCTGCTGAGCGCATAGACGGCAATATAGTGCTGACAACGACCGCGTCGGAGATCATAACCGACAAGGTGCTCCATATCGCGCTCTATGACGGAAATGACAGGCTCGTCAGGTATATACAGGTACCGGCTTCCGCATCGGAAAAGACCGCGTACGTTGTGTTTGAGGACGATACGGCCGCTGAATACACAAAGGTGTTCGTTTGGGATTCGATAGGACAGATGACGCCGAGCGCGGAGGCGGAAACAGTCGAGATACGATAAAAATATAAGCTTTTCAAGGGGCTGCCGCCGGCAGCTTCTTTTTGCGCGTAAAGTATCCGCCATATATTGTGTTTATCATATATTAAAAATTTACGCATAATTTTATAAATTTGATAATTTCAATAGATAAAAAAATGTAGTATAATTAAAATAATATAAATGAGTTTCATTATAAGAAAGGAGAAGACCATGATAAAGAGGATCATCAGCGCAGCTTTGTGCTGTGCCATGCTGGTACCCCTTGCGTCTATTAGCCCTGTAACGGCGGACGCTTATGGTATCGACATAATGAATTTTGACTATGACGATAATATCGGCTTTGAGGCTCTTGGCAGCGCTAATGTCGCGCTATCGGAGGACGGAGGACATTCCGGCGGCAGGAGCATACTTGTATCTGGAAGAAGATCGGAAAGTGACGGAGCCAAGATAAGCGTTGAGTCCAAAGGCGAACCTGCGTCATATACGGTGACGGTTTGGGTAAAGTCAAAAAGCGCGTGCAAACTGACTGCTACGCTGGGTGGGCAAAAAGCAAATTCGGCAAACGTAAGCCCTGATACATGGACAAAGATCAGCGGAAAGGTGAATATAGAGGGTACGGATCCGGAGCTTGAGCTGGAGATCTATGGTCTCAGCGGCACGGATGATTTTTACATAGATGATGTTTCCGTGCTTGCCGACGGACAGCAGATAACAACTCCGTATATGCCTGAGGGAATGAATATGCTTGAAAACAGCGATTTTGAGAGCGGCGAGCTTTCTCCGTTCGAGGAAAGAGGCTGCACGAACACGGTCACAGAGTCGGCGGCGCACGACGGGAAGTACGGTGTGAGCGTGACCGGCAGAGAGGCTGGCTGGACGGGAATACAGGTAGATATAAAGGATCTGATCGTGAGCGAATGTAACTACGAGGTGAAGGCATGGGTAAGGCTTGACGATACCACGGTGGACAGCGCGTCGTTCTATACGCAGCTTGAGATAGCCGAGCAGGGCTATGATGTGAGATATCCGGCAGTTACGCAGTTCACGGCAAAGTCCGGAGAATGGACAGAGGTGAGAGGAGTATTTTCAACAAAGGATTTCGCGTACCCCGTGAATTCTGTCAAGCTCTATATAGGCTCTGCTGATGACAACACATGTGATTTCTCGATCGATGATATATCTCTTTCGTATACGACCGATGAGGTGACCGGTTCAAGCTCAAGACCGGTAGATGCCGATCCGTGGGTGAACACGGAGCTTACACCTCTTAAAGATGTATACAAGGATTACTTCCTTATCGGCGCTGCAAGAAGCTCGGATGTGGGAGAGGCGTCACAGGTTGAGGACGATATGATAAAGTATCATTTTGACATCGTGACAGCCGGAAATGCCATGAAGCCGGACGCGCTCGAAAATGTTAAGGGAAGGTTCACCTGGGACACGGCAGATTATATAGTGAACAAGAGCATTGAGAACGGAGTAAAGGTACACGGTCATGTCCTCTGCTGGCATGAGCAGTCGCCTGACTGGCTCAACTATGAAGGAATAACGCGCGAGGAAGCGCTTGAGAATCTGCGTACATATATTTTTGACGTTATGGAACACTACAAGGGACAGTGCTACAGCTGGGACGTTGTAAACGAGGCGATCGACGGTATAACCGATACATCGACTGTTTCTGGCATTCTCCGTGACACGCCGTGGAGACGCGCGATAGGCGACGACTGGATCGAATACGCTTTCCAGTATGCGGCGGAAGCAGATCCGAGCGCGAAGCTCTATTATAACGACTTCAACCTTGACGATGCGACTAAGGCTGATGCTGTTGTAACGCTCGTGAAGAGCCTTCAGGAGAAGGGCATCAGGATAGACGGTATAGGAATGCAGGGACATTACAATACGACTACCTCGATAAAGGCTGTCGAGAATTCGATCAAGAAATTTGCCGAGCTGGGTGTGGAGATATCGGTAACGGAGCTTGATGTGGGTCATTACAGCATGACCGGCACGGAAATGACCGAGGAGGAGGAGATAGTCCAGGCGCAGAAATACGCGCAGCTGTTCCAGCTGTATCGGAAGTATTCAGATGTGATCGACAGAGTCACATTGTGGGGTATAGATGACGCCACGAGCTGGCGCGCAGAGAACTGCCCTCTGATATTCGATAAGGATTATCAGCCCAAAGAAGCCTATTACGCGTTACTGGATCCGGACAAGTATCTTGAGGAGCATCCGCTAACCGCAAAGACTACCACTCAGGGCGTCGCTATAAAGGGCACGCCTGCTATTGACGGTACTGCCGAGGCGCTGTGGGACAATGTTCCGGAGTACAATATAAACAAATACGTAATGGCATGGCAGGGCGCTACGGCAACGATGAAGTGCATGTGGGACGAGAACAATTTGTACGTACTCATGAACGTAAAGGACAGTCTGCTTTCGACTGCGGCCGGCGAGGCGCATATGCAGGACAGCGTTGAGGTATTCGTGGACGAGAATAACGGAAAAACCACGTATTATGAGGATGACGACGCACAATACCGCGTAAACTGCGAGAACGTGCAGTCCTTCGGAACAGGAGCCGTTGAGGACGGATTCAACACGGTGGTCACAAAAACGACGGGCGGTTACCTTGTAGAGATGGCTGTGCCGTTCAAGACACCGCGCACCGGAACCGGGATAATCGGCTTTGACGCGCAGGTAAACGACGATTCAAATGGTGACGGAAACAGGACGTCGGTAACCAAGTTCAATGATATGACCGACCTCTCATGGGGCAACACTGAGAACTGGGGCGAGATTTTCCTTACCATAAACGGAGAGAGGGACGATATACTCGTAAACCTCAACGGCAGAACGCTTTCGTTTGACGTGCCGCCTATGATAATAAATGACAGGACTATGGTGCCGTTCCGAAAGATATTAGAGGAGCTTGGCGCGACCGTGGAATATCAGGAGGACGGACAGTATATAACGGCAACACAGGGTGATACCGTTATAAGGATGCAGGTAAACAGCCCTGCCGCAACGGTGAACGGCGAGGAAGTAGCTCTCGATTCACCTCCGGTGATAATCGAGGGAAGAACGCTTGTTCCGGTGAGATTTATTTCAGAATCGCTCAGCGCGGTCGTAGACTGGAACGCGGAAACAAGGGTAGTATCGATTCTGCCGTAGTAAATAACTATTAGGAGAACACAGTATGGATCTGAAGAATAAAAAGTATATAAAAGGTGCAAATCCGTATATGCCGCTTTGGGAGCATGTACCGGATGGTGAGCCGAGAGTTTTTACCTACAACGGAGAGACGAGAGTTTATGTTTACGGCTCTCACGACACCCTCAGAACGGAGTATTGCGGACTTGACCAGGTGGTCTGGTCCGCGCCGGTCAGCGATCTTACGGACTGGCGCTATGACGGAGTCTGCTTTCAT
>ERZ809224.1996-NODE-1996-length-13490-cov-5.138147_pt1 | contig 13490 bp, 17 predicted proteins | sample MGYA00520513_ERZ809224 | MGnify/ENA primary metagenome ERZ809224 (study PRJEB31576, sample SAMEA3212658) | Homo sapiens | biome: human-gut; feature: human gut; material: fecal | place: Sweden | collected 2012 ...
GCTGCAGTTCCGTAGCCTTTATGTCCGGCAAAGCCATACTGAGGCAGCGCCTTATCATACTCCCTCATCAGGCGATCCCTGGTTACCTTTGCAATGACACTGGCTGCCGCTATAGAAAGGCTTTGGGCATCCCCTTTAACGATCGGCACCTGCGGGATCTCCATCTGCGGGATCATGACCGCGTCATTCAGCAAAATCTGCGGATATACAGAAAGCTTTCTGACAGCTTCGCGCATAGCCTCATAGGTTGCCTGCAGAATATTGATCTCGTCAATTCGCGCAGGAGATACCATGCCTACGGCCGCCGCAACTGCTTTCTCCATAATAACCTCATATAACTCCTCCCTTTTCTTCTCCGAGAGCTGCTTGGAATCATTCAGCCAGAGAATTTCGCAATCCTTCGGCAAAATCACAGCTCCTGCCACAACCGGACCTGCCAGAGGGCCTCTGCCGGCCTCATCGATGCCGCACACAAATCCCAGATGCTCATATTCATGCTCGAAACGGCGCATCGCTTCCAGTCGATGCCGCTCCTTATTCAAAATATCTTTTTTCTTTTTGTATCTCTGAATTATTCCCTGGACGCCGCTTCTTGTATCCTGTTCATATCGTTCAATCAGTGCGTCCCACTCCTTCTCGCAGGCAAGATCAAATTCCTGCCTGATTTGCGCTATACTTTTCAGACTTTTACCCATGTCATCTCCATTTTTCTGTTATTCGTAAAAACGGGAGCGCCGCTTGCGCAGCGCCCCCGCACTCCTTTTCCGCCGGTAATCTGCCGGACAAATGTACCTGCAATACATTTCACACTTGCTCTGCTATTGATGTTTCACAACACAAATACGGTTAAGCGGCCAGATGCGCACCCAGGCACGCCCAACTATTTTTTCCCGCTTCAGATTACCCACGTTTTCATAGCGGCTGTCATCACTCTTGTTTCGGTTATCACCCAGCACAAAATATTCGTCCTCGCCCAAGGTGATCTCCTGTGATGCTCTTCCTGCATCTACCATGGCCTCGGCTCCGTAATCTTCCTCAAGCTTCTCGCCATTTATGTAAATAGAGCCTTCAGCAATCCGGATACTTTCGCCCGGAAGGGCGATAATGCGCTTGATATAGTACTCTTCTTTGCCATCCCGCATCACTGGAAATACCACGATATCAAATCGCTCCGGATCGTGGAAACGATAGGACAGCTTATCCATCATAAGCTGATCTTTGTCATGCAAATACGGATACATAGATTCTCCGCTCACCATAGTACGCTGCACTACAAACGTATTGATCAAAAATACTGCCGCCAGCAGGCAGACAAAATATACTATCCAACTAATTATCTCTTTTGCTTTCACGTAAACCTCCTCTGCAGCTTTACACCGCTGTTCACTTATGCTTCATAAAGCCTATTCTGCTCAACGGCCAGATACGCACCCAGGCCTTACCGATAATATCTTTGCGTTTAATATTACCAACATCCGGAAAACGGCTGTCCTCGCTGGCATTTCGGTTATCGCCAAGCACAAAATATTCGTCTTCACCCAAAGTAATTTCCTCAGAGGCCAGCACTGCATCCTCCATAACCTCTCTGCCGTAATCCTCATCAAGTTTCTCGCCGTTTATATAAACATAACCGTCTATAATCTGCACTTTTTCACCAGGCAAACCGATAATGCGTTTGATATAATATGTTTTTTCCTTGTACTGATACGGAAAAACTATAATATCATAGCGCTCAGGATTATGAAAACGATAGCTTAATTTGTCCACAATCAAATTGTCTCTGTCATATAGTGTCGGGTACATGGACTCCCCGTTCACCTGTGTTCTCTGCCCTACAAATGTGATCACTAAAAATGTCACCGCAAGCACAACGACCACATATAGTGCCATGCCAAAAAGCTCATGCAATATGCTTTTCGTCTCCGTATCCCCGGATGCCCCGCTTTTCGTTTCAGGGGGTCCGGAGGACACCTTTTTCCATTTCATAAGCCTCATGCTCCGAATTTTGAACCCTGCTTTCCCCTCGCTTTATACTCATACTGTGCCCTCCATCTGCGCTGCCCCTCCGCAGCCTACTGCACCGCTTAAGTTTCCTTCTTCGGAAACTCAAGCGTGATTTTCCCCAGTTTTCCGCTTCTGAAATCGTCAATCAACAGCACACCCGCTTTTGCGTAATCCAACTCCTGCCCCCTCGTGATACAGCCGCGATTTCTGGCAATCTCCTCATACACAGCCAACGGCTTTTGATCCTCCGTACATCTATAACGCTCCTCTAAACGTCCGGAATAATTCTCCAGAAGGAATCCAATAAGGCTTAATGCCAGCTCGTCTGTATTCAGGATCTCATCCCGAATAGAACCGATCATTGCAAGCCGCATGCCTACCTCCTGATCCTCAAATTTAGGCCACAAAATTCCCGGCGTATCCAGCAGCTCCAACCCTTTGTTCAGCCGAATCCACTGTTTTCCCTTCGTTACACCCGGCTTGTTGCCTGTCTTCGTACATGCCTTCCCTGCATAAGAATTAATAAAAGTGGATTTCCCCACATTTGGTATTCCCACAACCATCGCGCGGACCGGACGATTTTTAATCCCCTTTCTTCTGTCACGCTCTATTTTTTCTCTGCAGGCTTCCTGTACGACACCATTGATCGCTTTCAGTCCAGCGCCGCTTCTGGAATTTACCTTAAGCACGTAAAACCCCTTTTTTTCAAAAAAACGCATCCAAGCTTCATTGCATTTTTCATCCGCCAGATCTGACTTGTTCAGAAGGATCAGCCTCGCCCTGCTTTTTCCCATCTCGTCAATGTCCGGATTGCGGCTGGAAAGAGGCGCCCGCGCATCTACAAGCTCTATAACAAGGTCAATCAGTTTTATGTCCTCCTGCATCATACGCCTGGCTCTCGTCATATGGCCTGGATACCACTGATAGTTCATATTCATTACCTTTCTATTTTACAAGGCCCATGTGTTCCCGCGGTGAGACAACTGCCCAGACTTTCCCTTCAATGTCTTTAAGCTCTACGTTGCCAATATCGGCAAAACGGCTGTCCTCACTGTTGTTGCGATTATCACCGAGCACAAAATATTCATCTTCACCTAATGTAATCGGATTCTCAGCAATCCCTGCATTTTCCATCTCAGGATAAGCCTTATCCTCCAGATAGACACTATCATTAATATAGATCATGCCGTCCTTAATTTGGATTGTCTCACCCGGAAGGCCGATTACACGCTTTATATAAGAATGACTGCTTTGACTCCCATTCAGTTTAAAAGCAATCACATCGTTTCTCGAAGGCCCCCCAAAACGATAAGACAATCCATTTAACAGGACTACATCACCTCCGGAAAGTGTGGCGTCCATGGATTGACCGATATTGGTGCGGGACTGCCCAAAGAAATATACAATTACATAAGCAAACAGAATCACCACTACAATCTGAAATGCCCATCCGAAAATAACCTGTATCAGGCTTTTTCGCTCTCTCTCTCTGCGTTCCTTACGCCTTTGTCTACGGTTCATGCTAACCTCCCGCCAGGTAAAGAAACAGGGACAATTACCTAAGTACTTGTCCCTGGTCATCTGGCCGACTCGAACAAGTCAAACTTGTTCACGAATCCCATGGATAACGTCTGCACGCTAACCATTATTTTACTAATTCTTTTACCTTTGCTTTCTTACCAACGCGATCTCTCAGGTAATTCAGTTTTGCTCTTCTTACTTTACCTCTTCTTACAACTTCAATATTCTCCACGTTCGGGGAATGCAGCGGCCATGTCTTCTCAACGCCAATGCCATTGGAGTTCTTTCTTACAGTAAAGGTAGCACGGTTGCTTCCGCCCTGTTTCTTCAGAACAGTTCCCTCAAAAACCTGAATACGCTCGCGGTTACCCTCTTTGATCTTTGCATAAACCTTAACGGTATCACCTACATTAAATGCAGGCACCTCAGCCTTCAGCTGAGCAGCTTCGATATTTTTAATAATCTCGTTCATTGTGTTGTTCCTCCTTATATTTTCGGATGTTCTTAATACCGCCTCGGTAACAGAGGACCATCTCCTTCTCACAACGTGGATAATTTTATCATAAAAGATGTGCAAAAGCAAGGACTTTTTTCGTATCAGACATTTATGATACATCTAATCGTTACTGTTCTCTCCGTTCACAGTAACATCCAATCAGACTGAATGATGATGGGATCGCACGCCCTTCTTCTCCTTTTCTCCTACCGCATAGAAAACAGATGGAAATATTCACACCACAGCCGGCCGCTGGAGAGCTGCGATGCACTCTTCCAGTTACCGTAAATACTGGTAGGTCTGCTTCCGCTCACCGCAGAATCCAGCACCAGATATTTTCCGTCCGATTTGCGGTATGCTACAATCGCAATATAATGTCCAGGTACCAGTGCCACTGCGGTTCCTTTTTTCTGAAGATGCTTTTTCAGTGTCGTAAAAGAGGTCGTCTTGCCGGCATGGCGGAAATGGTAGGTTTTCCCCCACTGACGCGCAATATCGGGGTATAAAGTATCTGCTGTCCCTGAATTATAAAAATAATGTCCCCTGGATACGGAAAATTTTACCAGATCATTCGGCGGAAGATATTCCCCATTCAGCGCATAGATCGCATTCACCAGCGCAATCAGTCCGCATCCGGAGCTGGATACGGTTCTGGCTCCGTCATAGCCGTTCTGATAAATCATGCTTCCAAAATCAGGATCATACTGTGAGTAGATGACTGCATTTTTCTTCGTCGGCGTGGAATAAACCTTTTTCAGTGTCCATTGCTGATTCTTGGAGTTTTTTGCTTTAACTGCCATGCCCCGATAATCAATTCCTTCTGTGCCGTCTGCCGAGCGCAGATAAAAATATGCACCCTTCCTCACAAGCTGCAGATTTTTCTCTTCGGAGGTCTCAAGATACCGTTTATCCTTGGTGCTGCACAGTGTGTAAAGTCCTTCACCCTGATACTTAACGTTATATTTCTCTGTTTTTGCACTGTTTGTTTTCTGTGTGCGCGGTGCCAATGTATAAGCGCCGTCCGCCAGAATTTGATCTGAGTGCAGCATGGAACGGTAAATAGTTTTCCGGAAGGTGTCAAAAGACACCCATCCCAGATAAAAATTACCCTTTTTCTTCATCATCATCTGCACATAATTACCTTTCACACCCAGTGTAACCCCTCCGCTTCGATAAGGCGCCAGGACAAACCTTTTGCTTTTTGCCGTGGATGGGCTTTTATACAGATACATCCCCGCATTCTTTGTCACAAAGGCTCCTGTCCTTTTATATGAAGGGTTATAAATAAATTTATCTATAGAAACATAACCTGTTTTCTTCCCCGAATCACTCCTGTAACGCACCTTTGCCAGTGAACCTGTCATTTCAAGAATCTCATATTGGCAATAGGAAACCTTATCAAGCTCTTCTGTCATTCCTTCATCACTGTAAATAATCAGTTTTGCTTTTGAAAGCGGCCATGCATACATTTTTGTACCATTTCCAATCTTGCCGTAAACGGCTGCTCTGGAATGTACCGGTAAAAGCAACATTACCAGCAACAATACCAGTATGCCGCCTGCCATCATACGTATTGACCGCTTTTTATCAATCACATGCTCTTTTGTATTTTTCCCTGCTCTATCTCTTTCCATTTTTCCTCCTAATGCTGCGCTGCAAATTCAACGCCCTATAGCTTACTGCGCAATATTTGACACCTGTTCCTGCACTTCCCTTTGATATTCCTCCAGAAACGCACGTTCTTTTGCTGTCAGCTCCGCTTTTTCAAGCAGATCCGGCCGCCATTTCGCAGTGCGCATGATAGACTGCTCTCTGCGCCATCTGTCAATGTTTGCATGATGACCGGATAAAAGCACCTCAGGTACTCTTTTGTCATGCCATAATTCCGGCCTGCTGTACTGCGGATGCTCCAACAGATTTCCCTGAAAAGACTCAAATTCAGCAGATACCTCGTTGTGCAAAACTCCTGGTATAAGTCTGGCAATCGCATCCATCATAACCATAGCCGGAAGTTCTCCGCCTGTCAGAACATAGTCTCCGATCGAAACATAATCTGTAACGATCTCCTCAAGCACACGCTCGTCAATCCCTTCATAATGACCGCAGAGAAATACCAGATCCTGCTCTTTTGCAAAGTTCTGTGCCATCGTCTGACTAAAGACCTGCCCCTGCGGTGTCAGATAAATAACCCGGGGCGTATACCCTATTTCTTTTGTCACCGCTTCGTAGGCCCCGTATACAGGAGGCGCCTGCATCACCATACCTGCGCCGCCGCCGTAAGGTGTATCATCCACCTTATTATGCTTGTTTGCAGCAAAATCACGGATATTTGTAGTCTTTAAAGAGATCCGCCCCCGCTCCATAGCTCTTCCGAGAATGCTGGTATTCATCCCCTGCTCTATCATTTCCGGAAATAGTGTCAGCACATGAAATCTCATTCCTCCACCAGCCCTTCCAGCAGATGCACATCCATACGTTCTTTTTCTATGTCTACATTCAGAATGCATTGGCGGATGGCAGGTATGAGAATCTCCTTGCCATTTTCCATCTCAATCTCATAAACGTCATTCGCTCCCGTCCGAATCACATTTTTCAGGCTTCCCAGATACGCATCCTCTGTATATACCTGAATACCTATCAGATCTGCGATAAAATACTCATTCTTTTTGAGCTTTACCGCATTCTCTCTGGTCACAAGCAACGGCATTTTCCGATATTTTTCCATATCGTTGATGTCGTCAAAACCTTTAAACTTCAAAATCACGAATTGTTTAAAAAATTTTACCTGCTCTATTTCAAGTTCCTGCTTTCCTTTTCCCGTGTCCAGAAGTACTCTTTTAAGCTTTTTAAATCGGTTTGGGTCATCTGTCGTAGGGAATACCTTAACTTCACCGCGGATGCCATGCGTCGCCGTGATCACTCCCACCTGCAATAGTTCTTCCATATGTCCTCCCACGCCGTGCTTAATAGCCATATATTCTCATGCAGCGTACCATATAACGATTTCCATACTGTACCCGTTTAATGGTAATGCCTCCCATCGGATAAGTAGTTCCATAATGACCGGATGAATTAATCATATAGCCATTGCCAATGTAAATTCCCACATGGTCAATAGGACCATGATCATCCTCTTCAAAATAAAACAGCAAGTCTCCTGCTTTCATATAGCCAAGCTGCTTCTTCGTCAGTACTTTATTTTTCCTGTGCCAGAAAATCTCCCTGCAGACCTGCTGCAGATTATTTGTGTGCGCCCAGGAACAAAGATTCTTTCCTGCACGTCTGAAACACTGGACCACAAAATTTGCGCAGTCGATCCGACTCGAAAGAGAACTGCTTCCCAGATTAAACGGTGTACCCAGATAATACATACCTGTCTTGATGGCTTTGTTGATTGTCTTATTTTTTGAGAATGTATTTGTATTTATAATATCCAATTTCATTCTCTTGATGACCACATATGCCGTCACCGGACCCTTTTTCGTCTTACGATTGTTCAGATAAATCGGCAGCCAGGCATACTTTTTATCTTTTTTAAGCTTCGAGGTATTTACAATCACTGCATCTCCATATCCAAGGCTTCCATAACACTTTGATTTTGTATCTGCCTTTGCATAAATGTAAGCGCGCTGATGAGTATAATTGTACGCCAGAACTGTATATTTTTTACTTTTTCCTATGTAATCATTCAAAACCTTTTTGTAGGTCTTGGCAGATGCCGCCGAAGGTATCAGCATACACATGCACATAAACAGCAGAATGCCAGCAAAAATATGTCGTTTTCTACCTCTCATTTTCATTTCCTTTCCTTGAACTAACAAAAACCCCGTATCCACGAGGTTTTTTGCGCTGCAACATTCTGCAGCCTTTCAGCTACAGAATGTCCACTACAACTTTCTTATCTTCCTTTGAAGCCGCAGCTTTTACAACTGCACGAATTGCTTTCGCAATTCTGCCCTGTTTACCGATTACTTTTCCCATATCAGAGGGTGCAACCTTCAATTCCACTACCGTGGTCTTTCCGGACTGCTTTTCCGTAACGATAACTTCATCAGGATTTTCTACCAGTGACTTTGCGATTACTTCAACTAATTCTTTCATCCTGCCACCTCTTATTTCTCGATGCCGGCTAACTTGAAAAGCTTTCCGACAACCTCTGTCGGCTGTGCACCATTTGCCAGCCATTTTTTTGCCAGCTCCTCATCTACCTTAAATTCACTCGGCTCGATGTTAGGATTGTAGGTACCGATTTCCTCGATGAATCTTCCATCTCTCGGAGAACGGGAATCAGCTACAACGATTCTATAGAAAGGATTCTTTTTCTCACCCATTCTTCTTAATCTGATCTTTACTGCCATGTCTTTCACCTCCTTGGAGAACTTTGAATTTATACAAAAAGCTTGCCTTTGGCAACCCTTCTTGCACACTTAAACATTAAAAGGGAAGCTTAAATCTGCCCCTTTTTGCATTTTTACCTCCCATCATACCCGGAAACTGCTTCATCATCTTGCGTGTCTGTTCAAACTGTTTAACCAGCTTGTTGACCTCACTGATATCCACACCGGCTCCTTTCGCAATACGTTTCTTTCTGGAAGGACTCAATATATCCGGATTAGAACGCTCCTTCGGGGTCATGGAAAGAATAATCGCCTCGATGCGAGCCATCTTTTCCTCATCTACAGCAGCTTCAATATCTGCAGCTTTGTTTCCAATCCCCGGCATCATACTCAAAATGCTGGAAATACCGCCCATATTTTTGACCTGCGCCATACTCTCCAGATAATCGTCAAAGCCAAACTGTGCCTTTTTGAGCTTCTGCTCCATCTGTTTCGCTTTGTCCTCGTCAATATTTGCCTGCGCTTTCTCTATCAGGGTCATTACATCCCCCATCCCGAGAATCCTGGAAGCCATCCTCTCCGGATAAAACTGCTCCAAATCTGAAAGCTTTTCTCCCATACCCACGTAGAGAATCGGCTTTCCACAGGTTGCTTTGATGGAAAGTGCGGCACCGCCTCGTGTGTCACCGTCAAGCTTTGTCAGAATGACACCGTCCAATCCAAGCTTTTGATTAAAGCTGTCAGCCACATTAACTGCGTCCTGTCCGGTCATGGCATCCACCACCAGAATTGTCTGGTCTACCTGAACGGCCGCTTTAATATTCTGAACCTCTTCCATCATCGCCTCATCAATATGCAGACGTCCCGCCGTATCCAGAATCACAACATTGAATCCATGAAGCTTTGCATGCTCAACGGCGGCTTTAGCAATATTCACAGGGTTCTGCTTATCTCCCATGGAGAATACCTCTACGCCCTGCTTCTCGCCATTTATCTGAAGCTGCTGAATTGCCGCCGGACGATACACGTCGCAGGCTGCAAGCAGCGGCTTTCTGCCCTTTGCTTTTAATTTCCCTGCAATCTTTGCAGTGGTTGTTGTCTTGCCGGCGCCCTGGAGACCCGCCATCATAATGACCGTAACCTCACTTGCCGGACGCAGTGCAATCTCTGTGGTTTCAGAACCCATAAGACGCACCAATTCGTCATTGACGATCTTGATAACCATCTGTCCGGGATTCAGTCCGTTCATAACGTCCTGTCCGATTGCCCTCTCCTGCACTGCCTTGATAAACTGTTTTACTACCTTAAAACTGACATCTGCTTCCAGAAGCGCCAGCTTTACTTCCTTCAGTGCCGTTTTGACATCTGCTTCTGTCAGCCTTCCTTTGCCACGAAGGTTTTTAAATATGTTCTGCAGTTTATCTGATAAACTCTCAAATGCCATCGCAACCTCCAGTACCGCATTGCGGTATCACAACTCTTCCAATATCTCATCTGATATCCGTCTGACCTCATCCGGATTGTCTGCTGCTTCCCTGATCGCCTCTACCTTTTCCTTCAAGCTTATAAACTTCTCAACTAAATGCAGCTTTTCCTCATAACCATCCAAAATCCGTCCGCATCTCTTTATCAGATCGTGCACTCCCTGCCTGCTGATGCCTTGATTCTCGGCAACTTCGCTGCAGGAAATGTCATTTAAAATGACATCCTCATATATGCTCTGCTGATGCCCGGTGAGCAGCTCACCGTAAAAATCATACAATAATGTCTGCTCCAGAATTTTCTCCATTGCAATCACCTTGGTTATCATACACGAAAAGGGCAGGAGTGTCAAGTATTTTTTCTTGACACCCTGCCTTTTCTTTTAAATTTTTTGAATATATACCATTTATTCCCGGATCTTCCAACCAGCATTTTTCCAAAACTTCTCTTATTTCAATACTTCATATATTTCATCCTCTGGCATCTCCAGCAACACCGCAATATCAATAACGGAATATCCTTTGTCCATCATTCGCAGAATGATTTCCCGATTTCTTTGCTTTATTCCCTCTTGACGCCCATCCTGCAGCCCGATCTGATGCCCTTCCTTTAATCCGGCCTGATGCCCTTCCTTTAATCCGGCTTGACGTCCTTCCTTTAATCCGGCTTGATGTCCTTCCTTTAATCCGGCTTGACGTCCTTCCTTTAATCCGGCCTGATGCCCTTCCTGCAATCCTTTTTGTCTCCCTTCCTGCCAGCCCTCCTGTACTCCTTCCCGCCAACCTAGTTGGCGGCACTGCAATCTAAGATTTTCCAGTGCTGTACACATGTTCACCACCCCCTCGTTTTCCGGCGCTTTCCAGCATTCTCTGAAATCTGTTATCTCGCCGATCACTGCCGCCAGCTCTGAATCAATTCCTTTGTTTCTGTACTTTTCGGAGATTTTTCTAAAGTTTCCACGAAAGATTTCTCTTGATATCTCAAATACAGTCCTCACATCCTCGTTGTGAAATGTATATTTGTCGCTGTCCAATACCTGCACCAGATTCATTCGATAATCCGGAAATATCTTCTGAATTTCTTCCGGCATATCCTCAATCATATCCTTCAGTGAGAGAGGGCCATCCCACTCCTTCTCACCGTAGTAAACCACAATTGTAATAATCGGATGCAGACGGTCTTCTTTTCGCATTTTTGACAGAAATTCATCCTCCGTCCTTTTCGCACCATGCATTTTCCAAATCCGTGTGATTTCCTGATACTCTTTCAGATAGCCCAATCCATCGTATAACATGGTACGTAAAGGCATAGCATAATGAATCTTCTGTTGGTTCTCTATCCCGAGTACTGCAAATCTGACTCCATAAGCCGTCATTTTCATTACATCTCGTATCCGCACCACCGATTCCTCATAATCCTTCATCTTAATGATGCCAGACATATCAGTATCCATTTCCTGAAAGTCCTGCGGACTTATAATCTCTCTGCCCTCAAATATCACTGCATTAAACAAATCAGCAAATCTTTCGCTTTTTCTCCAAAAATTTTTTAGTCTTACATCTGCTTTAACCTTTTCTTTTCTCAAACTTATATCTATGCTCTCTTGCCATCCCGACTATATTCATTATACCACTTTTTCTTCTAAATGCAACATATATTCACATCTTTTTGCATGTAATATTCTCATTTTATATATTTAATTCTCATTTAATATGTTACTATCATATAAATCCAGGTGAAGCACACTTTGTGGATTTCATCTGCTATCGCAGCAGTCTAAACATGCAGGCACGTTCATTTGACCCGTTGTCCGCATAAATATGAGGCTGCTGCAGAATATCTCATTTATCCTGCAGCAGCCTCTCAAATCTTTCATCCCTTATACAGCGTATTGCTCACAATATTGCTCTCATCCTCATATCCATTCAGAACAATTGTTCCTGTCTCCTGATATTCCTTCCGGAGACGTTCATAATCACTTTTACGCTCCTGAATATGATCGTATATATTTTCTCTGGTCACATAGACCCCGAAACCTTCATAGGCATTTTTTCCTGTGATAGTGTCCACTACCAGATCCGATATCTCATAGAAAAAGTGCCCTTCATTATAATAATTGTAAGGATTCAGGTTAATCTCGTTGTAACCGCTGAAATCCCAGTAATCCGTAATCAACACCAATTCCTGCATATAATCCCAGTACGCCTCACAATCGTGCTCGCTCATCTCCCCGATGAAGGACGGTGCCAGCATAAGCTGAAATTCCACGCCTTTGGCATCGCACATCTGTTTGATTTCGCGGATCGCCGCCAAATTTTCGTCATAGGCTTCATTCACTATATCCCCCTCAAAAAGCCGCTTCATATGAGAGTCAAAGTCTTTCAGAACATACTTATTTGTAAATGCATCTTCATCTGCCATACGGGCGGTGTAATACTTCTCCAGATTACGTTCTCCCGTGGTCGGATTTCCATAAAACTTACGGGTATTCCCCGCCTTTTCCTCTTTATAAGTATCTATGGCAACACTGACATCCTTAAACAAAAACTCCAGATTCTCAAGGAAAACACTTTTTCCTGTCATCTGCGCCGGAATAATCGACACATCACTGTTCTGACGATCATAAGAACGAACCTCACCGCCGCTCAAATTAATCAGTATCTTTTTGGCGTTTGTATTCTCAAGAATATACTTCGCATAATAATAATAATTCTGCACGCTTCCGCCGCTGGCCCAAACATTATAGTAGCGATATCCATCCATCTCGGCAAGTTTTTCCGGACGGTAGCTTCCTGTTTTGGAACCGCCGATAATATAGGCATCGTAATCATCTGAAAAATTTTTGATATGTTCCGCCTTAAAAAACCTGAGATATTGCTCCGTACTTAACTGAAAATCTATCTTACTGTAATCGCCGCCCTTAAACCGAAAATATCCGAACGGATCCACAAAATAGTTCATACCCGTTATAAAGAGGACGATGCAGATTACCACGCTGACAATCGCTATATTCCATCTTTTAAATTTCTTCATATTTTTTAGTCCTCCTGTGCTGCTCTAAAACTGGAAATACAAAAACTGTACAACCTGATCCATCTTGCACAGACAGATAGCCAGCAGCACGCCTGTGTACAGCAAATATCCGAAATTCGGCTTGAATTTCTCCGACATTTTCTTAGTGGTAGGAGCAAAATAGCAAATAGCGAGACTTATAAGCACCAGGGCTCCAAGCTCCTTATGTACTGCCATGAAATGGTAAATCTGCGCCCAGGCTGCAGAGAGTCCCCCTGAAAACAGCTCTTTGAAATTAAACATACTCTTATACACGATCCATGCATCCGAAAGCTTCGTCACCACGAAAATTACCCGGGTGGTAACAATACAGATAAAGGTCAGGAAAACCGCAGGTATATACGGTGTCTTCATTTTGTGGTAGCTGCGATATGCGCCGATACACACAAGGATGCCATTCATAATACCCCAAATCACAAAATTCCAGCCTGCACCGTGCCAGATACCAGACACCAGAAAGGTTACCATGGTCGCCATGTAATAATTTCTCCACTTTGAGCCTTTACGGAAATAGCTCTTGAACACATAATTTCCAAGAAATCTGGACAAAGTCATGTGCTGCCGCTGCCAGTACTGCT
>ERZ809224.1997-NODE-1997-length-13483-cov-7.141123_pt1 | contig 13483 bp, 10 predicted proteins | sample MGYA00520513_ERZ809224 | MGnify/ENA primary metagenome ERZ809224 (study PRJEB31576, sample SAMEA3212658) | Homo sapiens | biome: human-gut; feature: human gut; material: fecal | place: Sweden | collected 2012 ...
AGCTAGGCCCTGTCAGCAGAGCTGCAGGGATGGATTGCGAATGTCCGCTTTACTCGGTATACAGACGAGGCAAACAAGGAATGGGATCTGACTGGAGAGCCGGCTTATTTTGGTGAATTTTACGATGATGTCAATCAGGATTATGTCGATTTTAGAGAGAAAATTCAACCGTATATAGATGAATATAATCAGGAATTTGTTTGACATTGGAGAATGAAGAGATTCCCGGAGCAGCATGCGTTGTTTCGGGGATTTTTTTACAGAAATTTACGTCCTCTAAAGCAAAAAACCTCCGCGAAAAGTAAAAATCCTCTTGAAAAAATCGTATAAAACGGCTATTCTAAATAAGGATTAGTCAAGACTAGCGAAAACGACGCAAGTATCTACTTTGATACGGCGGGTGGCTTGTCTGACGCAGGACTTCACGCTATGATGGACTGGATTGTTTGTAGTAATTTATGGAATTGCTATAAAATCAGATATCGTCCCGCAGCGTAGCGTATGATCCGTTGTCTGCGGGAATCAGAAAAGAAAGCAGGAGGTGTCTATGAAAGAGGCAGTTACTTTATTTATTCCATTTCTTGGTACTTCACTTGGAGCAGCGACGGTATTTCTGATGAAAAAGGAGATTGCACCGCAGGTGGAAAAAGCCCTGCTTGGATTTGCGGCGGGCGTCATGATTGCGGCGTCGGTCTGGTCACTTCTGATGCCGTCGATTGAGATGGCAGGGCAGCAAGGAGAGATTGCATGGCTTCCGGCAGCGGTCGGATTCTCACTAGGTATTGCCTTTTTGCTGTTGCTGGATGTGCTGATTCCGCATCTGCATCTGGACAGTGAGAAGCCGGAGGGCATTCCCGCGAGTCTGCCAAAAACAACGATGCTGCTCTTTGCTGTCACCTTACATAATATCCCGGAGGGGATGGCGGTTGGCGTCGCGTTCGCAGGTGCGGTGACGAGCGGGAGCGGTATTACGATGGCAGGCGCACTGGCACTCTCCCTTGGTATCGCAATCCAGAATTTTCCTGAGGGCGCCATCATCTCCATGCCCTTAAAAGGTGAAGGAATGAGCAAACCAAAGGCCTTTTTAATGGGAGTCCTCTCCGGTGTGGTGGAGCCGATCGGAGGGGCGATCACAGTCCTGCTGGCCGCGCAGGTCGTGCCATTGCTTCCGTATCTGTTATCCTTCGCCGCAGGCGCAATGCTCTATGTTGTCATCGAGGAACTGATTCCGGAATCCCAGATGGGAGAGCACAGCAATGTCGGTACAATCGGAGCTGCGTTTGGGTTTCTCGTGATGATGATCTTAGACGTGGCACTTGGTTAAAAATGACTGTCAGTCAATTATTACAAAAAAAGATTCGTTCCAACTATTTTCTTGTGCTTATTTAATATTGACCAAAAGTCAGTTTTGAATATAATGAAAGAGTAGAAAAGAAGTAGAGAGGTTGGGCGATGAGACGAATGGGGCGTTACCGGAACAACGGACAGAATTGGAAAACAGACAGAAGAGGAGATGATTGCATTGGTTAAGGTGGGAAAATGGATTGCAAAATACCGGGTATTGATTTTATTGCTCGGTGCATTGCTGCTCATTCCTTCTTTTTATGGAATGATCAAGACAAGAACAAACTATGACATACTAAGCTATTTGCCGGACACACTTGAGACCATAGAAGGCCAGGACATCATGGTGGACGAGTTTGGTATGGGTGCTTTCTCGATGGTGGTCGTGGAAGGCATGGATATGAAGGATGTACAGAAGCTGGAGGATAAGCTCAGCGAGGTCGATCATGTAAAGGATATCCTCTGGTATGACGACGTTGCGGATATCAGTCTTCCGGTTGACATGCTTCCTTCTAAAATAAAAGATGCATTTTTCAAAGGTGATGCTACGATGATGCTCGTACTGTTTGATAATACGACATCCTCGGACGAAGCAATGGGCGCTGTCGAGCAGATGCGTACCATGGTAAATAATCAGGTGTTTATCAGTGGTATGACCGGTATTGTCACAGATATCAAAAATATTGCGCTGCAGGAACTTCCGGCCTACGTTGTGATCGCGGCTGCACTGTGCTTCCTTATTTTATTGCTGACGACAGAGTCCTTCCTCGTGCCGGTATTCTTCCTTATGAGTATCGGGCTTGCAATTGTATACAACCTTGGAAGTAATATTTTCCTCGGAGAGATTTCCTATATTACAAAGGCACTGACCGCAGTCCTTCAGTTAGGTGTCACGATGGATTATTCTATTTTCCTTCTGGACAGCTTTGAGGAGAACAAAAAGCATTACCCGGATGACCGGAACCTTGCGATGGGTCATGCGATTGCGGCGACTTTTAAATCTATCATCGGAAGTTCTATCACAACGGTGGCAGGCTTTCTGGCACTGTGCAGTATGACCTTTGCGCTGGGCCGCGACATCGGTATTGTCATGTCAAAGGGTGTTATTATGGGTGTGGTGTGTTGCGTTACTTTTCTTCCGTCCATTATCCTTGTATTTGATAAGGCGATCGAGAAAACAAAGCACCGTCCGCTGATCAAGAATACGAATCGGGCATCGACGTTTCTGGTAAAGCATCACAAGCTCTGGATGGTCATTTTCCTGATTCTGATTTACCCGGCTTTTTATGGAAATAATCATACCGGAATTTACTACAATATTGCAAGATCACTTCCATCCACGCTTGGATCTAATGTAGCAAATGACAAGCTGAAGGAAGATTTTGATATGAGCACAATCCACATGATTATGATGGATAAAAACATGGATGCGAAAGACAAGCGCAACATGGTATCTGAAATCGATGATGTGGACGGCGTAAAGTGGACAATCAGCATGAGCTCTCTGCTCGGTCCGACGATTCCGGATTCGATGATCCCGGACGACATCAAGGGCATGCTGCAGGGCGGCGATTACGAGCTGGCGTTTGTATGCTCCCAGTATGAATCTGCGACAGAAGAGGTCAATGCGCAGATCGCGGCGATTGACAAGATCGTCAAGTCTTATGATGATAAAGCAATGGTCATCGGTGAAGCACCGATGATGAAGGACCTGGAAGATGTCACGAATGTGGACCTTGTAAATGTAAATACTCTTTCAATTGCAGCAATTTTCGTGATTATCATGCTTACGTTTAAATCGATTTCCCTACCGATCATCCTAGTGGCAGTCATCGAGTTTGCGATCATGGTCAATATGGCAGTTCCGTACTATCAGGGCGTCAGCCTTCCGTTCGTAGCCAGCATCGTCGTCGGTACGATTCAGCTCGGTGCGACGGTTGACTATGCAATTCTGATGACGAGCCGTTACCAGAAAGAGCGTCGGAGCGGCAAGGATAAAAAGGAAGCCGTGCTTGCAACACACAAAGCCTGCATGCTTTCGATTATTACAAGCGGTATCAGCTTTTTCGCCGCGACCTTCGGCGTAGCAGCTTACTCAAAGGTAGATATGATCGGTGCGATCTGCACGCTGCTTTCCAGAGGTGCGCTGATCAGTATGGTAGTTGTACTTAGCATCCTTCCGGCCATGTTCCTGATTTTCGACCGGGTGATCTGTGCGACGACGATAGATTTCCTTGGCAAGAAACAGAAAAAAGTGAAGAAAACAGCACAAAACGAAGCGTAAAACGCAGAAGTGGAGGATTTGTCATGAACAGAAATAGAAAATGCAGCAATAAGCTGGCAGCAGGACTGGCAGTCGGCATGGCAGCAGTAATGACAGCAGTACCAGTCTATGCGGCAGAGGAGACCGGGTCAGTATCCAAAGAAGAAACGGTCTATGTAAATGCAGATGCTTCCGGCAATCAGGAGAGCGTCACCGTATCAAGCTGGCTGAAAAATGCCGGATCAGAAAAAGAACTGAAGGATCAGAGTGATCTGCAGAATATCACAAATGTAAAAGGCGACGAGACATTCACACAGGATGGAGAGAATCTGACCTGGAATACGGACGGCGCAGACATTTATTATCAGGGGACGACTGACAAGGAGCTTCCGGTTGGCGTACAGCTCACCTACTATCTGGACGGCCAGGAGATTGCTCCGGAAGATCTGAAGGGCAAGAGCGGACACCTGGAGATCCATGTCAAGTATACAAATAAGACACAGACAACCGCGAAGATCAATGGAAAGGATGAAGAGATCTCCAATCCGTTCGTACTCGTGACCGGTATGATCCTTCCGGGAGAGCATTTCTCAAATGTAACGATCGACAATGGTAAAGTCGTTTCCGACGGCAACCGCGAGATCGTAGTCGGCTTTGGCGTACCGGGTCTGCAGGACAGCCTGAAGCTTGATGATCTGGATCTGAGTTCTCTGGACGATGATGAAGATGAGACGGAGGACAGCACAGAGGATGCAACCGAAGCAGCGGCAGAGACTGAGAACAGCACCGAAGAGGTAACCGAAGCGGCGACGGAGAAAGCTTCGGATTCCGATGATGAGACGAAAATTGACCTGCCGGAGAGCTTTGTTGTCAGCGCAGATGTGACTGATTTCAGCATGAGTTCTACATTTACCGTAGCTCTGACGGATATCCTCTCCGAGCTGGATCTGGATGAAACCGATGATTTTGACAAGATCAAAGATAAGCTGAACGACCTTGAGGATGCGGCACTGAAGCTCGTCGATGGTACGGAGGATCTCTCTGATGGTGTAGATACACTGGATGAGAAGTACGCTGAGTTCGACGACGGAGTAAAAGAACTGAAGAATGGTGCTTCCAAGCTGCTGGATGGCAGCAAGGATCTGAAAGATGGTGTCACTACCTTGAAGGACGGTACCTCCAGCCTGAAGACAGGTGCAGATAAGCTGGATTCCGGCGCAGGCACTCTGAAGACCGGCATCGATACATACACAAAGGGTACCGATCAGCTGAACAGCGGTATTCAGACCTACCTGAGCAAGAAGGGTGTCCTCTCCGGCAAGACCGGTGAGTTCAAGAAGGGTGTGGATACGCTGGCACAGGGTATTGAGCAGTATACGGATGGAGCATCGACCTTAAATGATGGTGTGAGCGCGTACGTAGATGGCGTCAACAAGCTCTCAGCGGGCGCGTCCCAGCTGCAGCCGCTGGTAGAGGGTCTGACGACTGTGAAGGGCGCAATTCAGCAGATGAATGCGGCGTTGGATGGAAAAGGCGATGTGACGGAGGATATCAATGCGGCGGCACAGGCACTGGCAGCAGGGACACAGCAGCTGCAGGATTCGGTGGATGCGATTGACATGGAAGCAATCCAGAAGCAGATCAAAGAGCTGACAGATACAGGGAAAAATCTGATTACCGAAGCAGGTCAGATGTCTGAGGTATTACAGAAGCAGATCAGCGCGCCGATGCAGGAACTTCTGGCAGAGGGTCAGGCACTTCAGACCACACTTGGAAGTCTGCCGACACAGATTCAGGAGCTGGCAACGGCGGCCAGTTCATTGCAGGAAGTAAGAAAACAGATCGTAGCGAGTGCAGATTCGGTTAACAGCCAGATCGATACGGCACAGGGAAAGCTGAATGAGACGAAAAATGCAGTTGACACAGCAAACGGAAAAATAAGCGATGCAAAGGCGCAGTTAGAGAGTGCAGCATCTCAGGTTGGTAGTGCGCAAAACCAGATCAATGCGGCGAACAATCAGCTTGGAGCTGCAAGATCTACGATTGACAGTGCAGTGGGCACTATGAGAAGTGCAGCGAATACAGCGAGAAATGCAGGTGATACTGCGACTGCTGATGCGCTGGAAAATGCAGCGAATACACTGGCGTCTCAGAAACCGTCGGATGCATCCGCCATCAGTGCATCGATTTCAGCAGAGGGGCTGTCAACTATTGATTATACAGCGCCGGATCTGTCAGGAGCGAAGATTGACACAAGTAAGATTCCTTCTGCAGATGTAAAGATTGATGTGCCGGATATAAATGCACTGAGTACATCGCTTAAAGCAATACAGAATAAGTATGAATCAATTGTAGAAACGGTAAATAAGCTGGATCTTAAAGGTATGCAAAAACAGCTGGATGAATTATCTGATCCGGACAACCTTCCGAATATAGATGTGTCCGAATTAAAGCCGAGTGTTACAAAGCTGAATGCGGGCATGAAAGCACTTTCCGCCGCCATCGGTACTCTGTCCACAAACGTAGCAACCCTCGACAGCAAGACCGACGGTTTTGCAGCTGCATCCGCTGGCATCCAGCAGATCATCTCCGGCTTTGCGGAACTTACAAAGAACAACGAAGCGCTGACTACCGGCGCAGCGACCCTTGCAAAGAACGGTCCGGTGCTGAATAATGGAATCAAGACGCTCCAGAGCGGTACGACACAGCTGCTTTCCGGCCTTGGTACGCTGAGCACACAGCTGACAAACGGTGCAGGACAGCTGGCAGCGAACAGCGGTACGCTTCGCGATGGCGCAAAAACGCTGAAGTCCGGTACAAGCGAGCTGGCAAGCGGCGCGAAGAAGCTCGATTCCGGAGCAGGCGAGCTGCTTGACGGTACAAACACACTGGAATCCGGCGTGAGTGAGCTTTACGATGGCGCAGAGACACTGGAATCCGGCAGCACGGAAGTCAAAGATGGCGTATCTGAGCTGAAGGATGGCGCGACCGAGCTGAAGGATGGTATGAAAGAATTTGACGAGAAGGGCACCAGCAAGCTGAAAGAGCTTACAGATGGTGATCTGAGCGATCTGTTCGAGCGTATCAAGGCACTGAGTTCTGACGATTACACTTACGAGACCTACAGCGGAAGAGCCGCCGGCATGGATGGCCGCGTGAAGTTCATTATCGAGACTGCTCCGATCGAGACAGAGGACGAATGATGTAGCGAAGCTAGGTCCTGTCAGCAGAGCTGCAGGGATGGATTGCGAATGTCCGCTTTAATGACAATACGCAAAAATAAAAAGAATGAAATAAAATAAAATGAATATCCCTTTATCAGATTCTGTATGAAAACGGATTATTTGATAGAGGGATATTTTTATATATTTTAACTGAATCGGAAAACAATTTTTGTGTAATCTGCCAGACGCGGCGGGCAGGATTTACTTGCGCCACCTCAGTATCTATGTTACTATTAAGGTATTGCCAGTAAAAAACAGAGGCTGTGCAAAAATAATCGGATGAATACCGGGGTAAAGTTATGAGCAGTAGCATGCAGGCACTATTTTTTGACATCGACGATACCTTATACAATCAGCTAGAGCCATATGAGCAGGCTTTTGAAGCTGTATTTGGAGGGAAGATCAGACTGGATATTTCCGATCTGTTTCGCAGAAGCCGCAAACACAGTGATATTTCTTATCAGCTGCTGCTGGAGGGGAAAATCAGCTCCGAGAGGATGTTCATTTACCGCATTCAAAAGGCGCTGGAAGAGCTTGGAATTCATGCTGACGATGCGTCCTGCCTGGAGTTTCAGCGCAGGTATGAGGAATATCAGTGGCAGATTCATGTACCGGAAGCGACGAAGCGGCTGCTGGATCGCTGCCTGCAGACGGGGATTTACCTTGGGGTGATTACGAACGGCGCACATGACCATCAGATGGACAAGGTGCGGACGATGCAGCTTGCACGATGGATTCCAGAGACACACATTCTCATCTCGGAGGATTGTGAGGCTGCGAAGCCGGATGCACGGATCTTTCGACAGGCAGAGGAGATCGCAGAAGCTCCGGCCAAGGCGTGCTGCTATGTGGGGGACTCCTGGAAAAATGATATCGTTGGAGCAAAGCAGGCAGGATGGAGCGCCATCTGGCTGAACCGGCACGCACTTCCATTGCCGCTGGATGTCACAGCAGACGCGGTGGTTTCTGACGACGGGCAGTTGTATGACTACATTAGTCGTAAGCTTTGAATGTTGAACGGCTTTTTGACCTTTTGACCCTGGCATCATCATTATATTAAGGTTTTATTAAAGAACTGTTCATAAAAATAAGTTATCCTTATAAATAAAAACGAAAAGGAAGATTTATAGTTTGACAAAGAATAAACTTCAGAGCCTTCGGATCCGGATTGGTAAAATCGTACCGGAGTATGCATGGCTTCCATTGATTTTTGAGCTGACCTTAAATATGCTTGTCTATTCCGGAAGCAGGATTTTTACAGCACATTGGCGGCATTACAATATCGAGTCGGCACTGGATCGGAGCATTCCGCTCGTGCCATGGACGATTATCATTTATTTTGGATGCTATCTTTTTTGGGCGGTCAATTATGTGCTCTGCGTTCGCCTGGATCGGAGAAGTGCATGGCAGTTTTTGAGCGCAGACTTTCTGGCGAAGCTGGTTTGTCTGGCCTGCTTTTTAATACTGCCTACGACAAATACGAGACCGGAAATCACCGGAAGCTCTATATGGGATGTTGTAATGCGCTTTTTATATCAGGTTGATGCTGCGGACAATCTTTTTCCGTCGATTCATTGTCTGACGAGCTGGTTTTGTTACATTGGAATTCGTGGACGCCGTGAGGTGCCGAAATGGTATCGCGTATTTTCCTGCCTGTTTGCACTGGCTGTGTTCATATCGACACTGACGACGAAGCAGCATGTGATCATTGATGTGATCGCAGGCGCGGCACTTGCGGAGGTGGCATACCGGGTAGCCGGGTGCACTGGATTTGATTCGTATTATGGAAGAATAGCGGGGAAAGTGAATCGCAGAATATTTAAAGGACAACTGTTATAGGTATGAACGCTTTTATGATGACACAGCAGGTTGGCTGTCCTGCCGCCCGCGGGAGTGGGAGGTTCCTGCTGACAGTCACGAGGCGATTGCGTTCATGAGCAAGCAGCGAAAGGAGAGGAAGTAGTGCAGGAGGGAAAAGAGAACCGGAAAAGCCGAAAAAAAATCATTCTGAATACACTGCTTTTCTTTGTAGTCTTTGGTCTGACCCTGTATGGCGTTTTTTATGGAGAAGATATCGGAGATATAAATGAAGCAATCCATCAATCAAGGATTCAGTGGCTGTTCCCGGCGATTATCTGTGTGCTTGTCTTTATCTGGGGCGAGTCGATCATCATATGGTATATGATGCGTTCCTGCGGAATTCACTTAAAGGAGCGTCTCTGTTTTCTGGTTTCCTCTGTCGGCTTCTTTTTCAGCTGTGTGACGCCGTCTGCGTCCGGTGGACAGCCGATGCAAATCTACTTTATGAAAAAAGAGAAGATACCAATACCGGTATCTACAGTCATTCTCATGATCGTGACGATTATTTACAAGCTTGTGCTGGTAGCGATCGGGCTTGGAATCGTTCTGTTTGCAAGAGGGTTCCTGAATACCTATTTGGGAGATATTTTGTTTATCTTTTATCTTGGACTTGGCCTGAACATTTTCTGCGTGACGTTTATGATGATTCTCGTGTTTCACCCGTTTCTTGCAAAACGGATTATGACACTGGGACATACTATTCTGGAAAAGCTGCATCTGCTGCGGAAAAAAGAAGGTCGGCTGGCAAAGCTGGAAGCATCCATGGATATGTATAATGACACGGCAGCTTACATCCGGCAGCATCCGATGCTGATGCTGAATGTATTTCTGATCACCTTCGGTCAGCGGATCGCGCTGTTCACAGTCACATATTTTGTGTATCGTGCCTTTTCTCTGACCGGCACGCCAATGATTACGCTGATTACACTACAGGCGGTGATCGCTGTATCCGTCGACATGCTTCCGCTTCCGGGTGGCATGGGAATCAGCGAGACCCTGTTTCTGATTATTTTTGCACCGGTTTTTGGAGAATTGCTGCTTCCGGGAATGGTGCTGAGCAGGGGACTGGGATACTACAGTGAGTTGCTGATTTCAGCGCTGTTTACGCTGGTGGCGGTGGTCGTGTTTGGACATCGGGAGCGGGCGGCGCGGGCGCATGCGGCAGCGTCAAATCTGTCTGAGGATGAAGAAATCTGCAAGAAGGTTGGCTGAACATAACGTCAGAGCAAATATAACAGAACTGCATTATTAAAAGCAAATATTCTGTAGCAAAAATGATCTACAGAAGAATGCGCCGGTAAGACGGCGAAGGAGAAACACAAAGCGTTTGCATGAAGGCGACGAAGACCGGATGCGGACAGGAAAAAGGGGAGAGAAGAATATGTTGGGATTTTACGATTACACAGTGATATTGACATATCTGAGCCTTGCGGCTTCGATTACAGGTATGTTCTTTGCGTTTTCCGGGCATCTGCATCTGGCGATCACATGCCTGGCACTGTCCGGATTGCTGGATACCTTTGACGGGAAGGTAGCCAGAACAAAAAAAGATCGGACGGAAGATCAAAAGCGTTTCGGGATTCAGATTGATTCCCTGTGTGATGTGATCTGTTTTGGAGTATTTCCGGTGATTCTTTGCTACTTTACCGGTATGCGTGACGTGCCGGGGATGATCATTCTTATATTTTATTGCCTCGCCGGATTGATCCGTCTGGCTTATTTCAATGTGCTTGAGGAGCGTCGTCAGCAGGAGACCGACGAGAATCGCAAATATTATCAGGGGCTTCCGATCACATCGATTGCGGTGATTCTGCCGCTGGCATATGTGACATCCTCTCTGTATGCACAGCATTTTCTCATGGTATTGCATGTCATCATGCTTGTAACTGGTCTGCTGTTCATTATCCGCTTCCGTTTCCGCAAGCCGAACAACAAAGAGATCGCACTGCTGATCGCGATTGTGGCAGCTGCAGTTGTGTACATACTGCTGTATTTCCGCTGGAGAGGCTACGTGCAGTGGAGCTGGAAGCATGTGTGGAATACGATTATGAGAAAGAAGTAATGTGATGATACAAGGGTCAAAAGGTCATGCGTTTCATGCTTGCATGAAAAAGCATGACTTATTGACCCGCAAAACACCGAAAAGTAGCCATTTTTCGTAGAAAAATGAGCGGATTTGAGGTGTTTTAGGATTGCGAGAGCATGAAATGCGAAGCAATCCGTGTATCATAGGAGTCAAAAGGTTGCTTCATATTTTATGCTCCCGTCATCCTGATGCATAATAAAAAGTATAACATCGGGAACAATTTTAGTAAAGCCGGAAAAATAATGATATCTTAAGAAATGGAAAACAGTGCCAGATTGACAAACCTGAAAGGATCAACTATCCTAAATAAGAGCCCTTTTTGACGAGAAGGGTCAGAAAAAGAAAGTAAAACAGATCATTGAATACAGGAGTAATTATGAGTGAGATACAAAAAGGAAGACCGACCATTTATGGAGAAGTACAGTCTCCAAGGCGGCGCACCGGCCGACCGGGAGTGCCCGCTTACGGTGCCGAGAGTCAGAAAAGGTATGCAGGGAGAATGACGGAGCATTATGACAGTGCGCAGATGGAAGGTGCAGGCCGTCCGGTTCTGGGCAATCGTGCGCGCACAGAACAGGCGCCACGCAGAAGAGCCAGTGTGCCTGCACCGGAAGCGTATACGGCTCCTTTTGACAGACCGGCCCGCGGGTGGGAGAACATGCCAGAGCAGGAGCTGCGGCGGACTGATTTTGCCTCGGACAGGAAGCTTCGCGTTCTTTGGAGCGTGTTCGGAATCCTGGCAGTGTTGCTCGTGGCAGCGATTATTTATGAGGTAGTGCTTGGAAACGGGCTGAAGGAGACCGGAGGGCAGCGCATGGCCGGGCAGGCCGGTACACAGATGACCGGACAGACAACTGCCCAGACAAATGCTGCGTCATCGACGTCGGCAGCAGATGCTGCATTGCCGACACAGACGACTGCTCAGACATCCGCAGCAGTAACGCCGGATGCCGGGACGGCAGATGTGGATGCCGGGTCAGACAGTGCAGCCGCAGATGACTCTGCGGACGAGGTGACAGATGCCGATGCCGATGCTACAGTGGATGATGATATTCCTACGATTCCGCTGGAAGGGGACGGCGCGCAGGCAGATGAAGCGAACGGAGCAGAATAAGGTGCTTTCGAATGAAAGCTGAAAAGCAGATGGAAGAGGAAGAGGGAGCGTTATGGACGAGAGAGAAAGAGCGAGGAGAATGCAGATTCGCAGGGCAAAGCGCAGAAGAAATGTACTGATCATGAAATGCATCATTTCTCTGCTTACACTGATTGTAGTGTTTCTTGCGGTGATCCTGATTAAGGATGCGGTGATTCCGGGACTTAAGAATCACAAAAACAACAAAAAGCCGGAGGCACAGCAGACCGTACAGCAAAACGATGACGGAACAGAGACTCAGACAGAGGCGGCAGACTCTGTGGATGACATGATTGCGCAGGCAGATCTTTTGGCGGCACAGTATGATTATTCCGGAGCGATCGAACTGCTCAAGAGCTCTTCCTTATATACAGGAAGCCAGAAAATGCAGGATGCGGCCGCGGGGTATGAGACGACACGACAGTCCTGTACGGCCTATCCACTGGATCAGGTGACGCATGTCTTTTTCCATACGATGATTAAAGATGATGCGAAGGCATTCGATGGAGACTCGAAGGAAGCCGGATACAATCAGGTCATGACGACCATGAGTGAATTTACGAAAATCATGGAGTCCATGTATGAAAAGGGTTACGTGATGGTCAGCCTGCACGACATGTGTATCGTAAATCAGGATGGTACGGTGTCACAGGGTGAGATCCTGCTGCCGCCGGGTAAGATTCCGTTTGTGCTCTCACAGGATGATGTGAGCTACTATCACTACATGGATGGGGACGGATTCGCACAGAAGCTGATTGTCGATGAGAATGGTGATGTGAAGAATACGTATGTCGAGGATGACGGCAGTATTTCCGTTGGCGATTATGATATGGTACCGTGGATCGATACCTTTGTAAAACAGCATCCGGATTTTTCGTATCACGGACACAAGGGGATCATAGCCCTTACCGGTTACGAGGGTGTACTTGGCTACCGGACGGATGAGGTATACCGGACCCGTGAGGCCGGGCGTGTGACGGAGTATCAGCAGAAATTTTTTGATGAGCATCCGGATTTTGACGAGGCGGCCTGGCAGAATGAAGTGGACCAGGCGACTGCGGTAGCCAATGCCATGAAGGCAGAGGGCTGGGAATTTGCGAGCCATACCTGGGGGCATATCGACCCGCGCAAGGTCGGTATCGACGGCGTGATGAACGATACACAGCGCTGGCTGGACAATGTGGCGACCGTTGTCGGCAGCACAGATGTGATTATCTTTGCATTTGGTGCCGATATCGGAGACTGGCAGCCGTATACATCCGACAATCCGTATTTTACCTATCTGAAAGAAAAAGGCTTCAATATTTTCTGCAATGTAGATTCTTCAAAATGCTGGGTGCAGTTTGGCAGCAACTACATGCGTCAGGGCCGCCGGAATCTCGATGGCTACCGCATGTACTACAACCCAGAGCTGGTCAGCGATCTCTTCGATGTGAGCTCCGTCTGGGATAACGCCCGTCCTACCCCGGTCCCGCAGATGTGATACTACCAGTTCAGGGCAGCAGCACTGCCCCAAGATAGAACGAGGCAAATTTATTTGCCGGGAACTGTCTTGGAGCAGTGGGATGGGCGGA
>ERZ809224.1999-NODE-1999-length-13467-cov-3.967417_pt1 | contig 13467 bp, 10 predicted proteins | sample MGYA00520513_ERZ809224 | MGnify/ENA primary metagenome ERZ809224 (study PRJEB31576, sample SAMEA3212658) | Homo sapiens | biome: human-gut; feature: human gut; material: fecal | place: Sweden | collected 2012 ...
TCGATGATACTTGGCGGGTGACTGCCTGGGAAAGTAGATAGCTGCCGGAACTGATGGCCCGTTGGTCAAGAGGTTAAGACACGGCCCTTTCACGGCTGTAACGCGAGTTCGATTCTCGCACGGGTCACCATATAAAAAGCAGTCTTGGTATTATAAAGGCTGCTTATAAATGGACCATTAGCTCAGTTGGTTAGAGCATCCGGCTCATAACCGGACGGTCCGGGGTTCGAGTCCCTGATGGTCCACCATATCGGGACGTCAATTTTGATAAAACGTTGACGTCCTTGTTTTTTGCCTGAAATCAAGGGTTTATGAGGATTTCCGGTCTTTTATAAGCATAAAAATATCCGCTTTGAAGTATTTTTCGAAGCGGATATTTCATTAAGGATTCTAACGATTAAAAGTTAGCGTTTTCCTATTGAATTAACGTTTTCTTTTTAGATACTATGTATTCTTATCCATACGATTATAAAGGGATAGAAGATATATTAAATATTTTTCTTAAATTCGCGCCAATCTTTTGCGACCTGTAGTGATATATCATCACCCAATGCCTTAAAATGCTCTTTACCGCAATGGATTTTAAGCTGCTCTGTTGTACGGAGGTCAAATAGACTTGTACTGCCTTTTGTTTCAAGGATAAAGTAAAGTCCTTCCGTACCATCCTTATCCAAATAAACCGCCCAATCGGGATTGTAATTCCCAATGGGTGTTCTTATCTTAAAGTTTTGCGGCAGCTTGAAAAACATTTTTACATCGGTATCATCGTCAAGTGCCTTTGCAAACGGTTTTTCAACCGTATCACTGTCGTAAATAATGTAGTCATATACGCTGTTTTTTACCGCAACTGCATTTTTATCAAGCGTTGCCATAAGTTCGGCGCTGTCAAATATTTCTTGCACATAATATTGTTCTCCGTCCAGCTTAATATATTTAATGCCGTCTATGGCAAGCTCATGACGGGTATCTTTGATAATATCAATACAGCGTTCAATAAAAAGCTGAGGATTGTTGATAAAATCCGCAATCCGCCCGCTTTGCCTGATAATATCTAAAATAATATACTTTGGCGTTGTGGTCGCCTCCTGTACCACGGTTAATATATCCGGCAAAGATGTATAACTGTTTTGTATCTCAAATGTCTTTAACTCCCGTTCTGTATGCGTAATACCGGCGCTTTTAATATCAAGATCTGCCGTTTGAGAAACAATGTGCGCTTTTGGAATGAGCGGCATTTCTTTTAAGGCTGTGGCTGCACGGCTGATTAACTTATCTGTATCTATCTGTACACGATAAGTCGTTTTTTGTCTGATTTTATCCCACAAGGCATTAAAGGCCGGGTCGTCGGCAAGCACCTGTTTTTTCAGATGCACAATGACATCCTTGGAAGCGTCCCGCAATACAGGCTTTTTATCTGCAGTCTTGATGACCGTTTCAAAGCGTTCCCGTGCTGCCTCCAGTTTTTGCGGAAGATCGAGAGTTCCATTTAATAAAGCGTTTTTCATGGTATCTTTCATTCTGCCTTTTTTATCCACATAGCCTTTTTTCTCAAAATGGTCCATAAGCTCCGCTGCTTCTTCATAAGTAACCGTTTTTTCTTCTTCTATTGTTTCCGTATACGCAGCACCGCTTATTTGACGCTCATCTACCTTTTCCGATTTTTCAATTACCGTTTCAACCACGCTTTTGACCGGTTCCAGTTCCGGCGGCAATTCTATTTTTGCCGGTTCTACATCACTTTTTATTGCACCTGCTTCATCAATGACGCCTGCATTCTTTAAAACTTCAACAACCTGTTGCGCCTGCTGAGGCGTTACGGTTTTTTCTACCGTTTTCGTTTCGGTATAGGTCATACCGGAAAACATGGATAGTTGTAAAATTCCAAATTTTACGCCCGTTTCGTTCTCAATTTCCTTCTGCAAAGTATCAGCAAATTCTGCAAAGCTCTCATTAGCCATCACGTGCAAAATATTAATATTTTTATCCTCTATCCGCTCGCCGTCCTGATTAACGCACAAGCGCAAGCCTCGCCCGATTTTCTGCCGGCATGTAAAGGTTGATTTTTGATCTATCAATGTGCACACTTGAAATACGTTTGGATTATCCCAGCCTTCTTTTAATGCAGAATGAGAAAAGATAAACCGAAGCGGACAGTCAAAGGACAACAGCCATTCTTTGTCTCTCATAATCGTATTATAAGTATTATAATCGTCCAGCGTGTCGCCTTTGGTGTTTTTGTAATTGCCCTTTTTATCTTGCGAGAAATAGCCGTCGTGCGCCTTTTGCACATCTGTATAGAATTTTTCTTTCAAAGGCGCATATTTGGGACGATTTATCAGTTCTTGATAACATTCTTCAAACATTTGGGCATAAATGCCTTTACCGCCGTCCTCTGTGCGATATTTTTTTACTTCATCAATAAAGAATAAAGATAAAACCTTAATACCTTTATCCGCAAACATCAGTTCCTTGTTTAAGTGCGTTTCGATTGTACGGCGGATCTGCGCTTTTTTGATCAGGTTTTCATCAAAACCGCCGATTGCCTTGCCCAGCTTTACATACTCCGTATTGGTAAATTCCACCGCTTCTTGCCCCGGCGTGCAGTCAATGCCTTCAATGACATACCCCTCGTACAAATCGCGCTCGCCGGACAATACAAATAAATCTGCTCCGGGTTTTACCGTCTTTTGCTTGCGGCTGACTTTTCCGTTTTTATCCCGTATATCGAGCTCTATTTTTGCCGAAAAACCATTTTCCTGTGATACCATCAAAAGCCGGATATACGGTTTATTAAAGTCATTTTCAATGGTGTTGGAGGAAACGCTGATCTGCTTTACCAGCCCCATTTGATATGCATCAACCGGCGTTAAGCGGTAAAGAAGATTGATTTTTTCTTTATGAGTTGCCGAATACCGGAATATGCAAAGTGGGTTCAGGCTCTGGATTGCCGCCTTTGCCTTGTCCGTTGTGTCCACGCTTTGCGGTTCATCAATAATAACAATTGGATTGGTGTCCTGTATGTAGCGCATGGCCGTTTCGCCGTTTAGCCTGTCCTGCTCCTGATTGATAATATTTTCCGCTTTGCGGAAAGCATCAATGTTGATAATCATAATCTCGATATTGCTGCTTGTGGCAAACTGCCGCACATCAGACAGCTTTGCAGAATTATAGATAAAATATCTACACGGAACGTTATCGTACAGCATACCGAAATGTTCTTTTGTAATCTCAAAGGATTTATATACGCCCTCGCGGATTGCAACAGAGGGTACCACAATAATAAACTTTGTAAAACCGTACCGTTTGTTCAGTTCAAAAATGGTTTTGGTATAGACATAGGTTTTGCCCGTACCTGTTTCCATCTCGATACAAAAGTTGCGCCCCTCCAAATCTTCCGTTAAAGGGAGGTTATGCGCTTTTTGTACTGCGTGCATATTTTCAAGAACTGTATTATCATCCAGAAACAGGGCGTTGCCTGTGCCATATTCCTTTTCGATATGTATTTGTCGTTCCTCAATAATGTCAAACGTGGTTGTATTCTTTTCCTGCCCTAAAAAGAGGTCGCAGACGGCATTTACAGCGTCTGTTTGAAAGGTTTGATTTTTAAATTTTAATTTCACCTTTTATCGCCTCCTATACCAGTTTTAAGTCAATATCCTTGTCCTGACAAATATAATGCGCATTTGCCATTGCAGTGGCGTCTGAGAGGCACTTTTCGCCAAGGATCAGTTTTGCCGGGGCATAGTCGCACATTTCCTCCACCATTTCCGGCGTTACGTTTTCCGCAAGGCAAATCAGAAGCAGGCAGTCGTCTCCTACAGAATAGGCTGGTTTCCCTTGAACGTCCACTTTGTCAATCCGGTAGGTAAGAGGTATGCCGATTTTAAGCATTATTTCATATACCATATCCAGGTCTGTGCGATCCGGCTTTACCCGCTCCAGCATTTCGTTCATGCGGTCTAAAAGCTCCATTTGATACTGCTGCTCAACAGGTGTTCCGTCCCACGTTTTGAGGTTGGATGAGTCAAGCTCAAACACCTTAAAACCAATGTCAAGCGGCTTTTTTTCTTCCTCGCCAAGGGCAATCTGCTTGTCCTGCCCTTCTAAAATCTTTTGTCCCGCGCGCCGTATACGCTCCATACCAATCTCACAGATGTTTTGATACCCTGCCTTAAAAGCCTCGCTCTTTTCGTCGCACACTTCGGGGAGCTGTACCATGATAAAGCGGCGGTTGCCGCCATCCTCGGCATTTAACTGCATGACAGCGTGAGCTGTGGTAGCAGAGCCGGAAAAGAAGTCGAGGATTATGTCATTATCGTCATTAGCAATAAACGAAATCAATCGTTTCAATAAATCGACTGACTTTGGCATACTGAAAACATTTCGGTCAAATAATTTCATTGTATAAGAGCTTCCATTTGGTTTTAAATCATCCCAAAAATCACTTAAAATCACTTTATTTGAAGGCGCAACATAATGTTCTGGTTTATTTGAACTGCTTTTTCTAAGCAAATCAATTTTATCGACATTTTTTTCTATAAGTGCTTTCGCATACCATTGGTCAATTAATTCTTGTGTTGGATTGTCAGTATTTAATTCTGCCAGCATTCCATTATAATTTTTTATTGCCTCATAACTTCGCTCTTTCGACCAACGCCATTGTCCGTGCTCAGGAGTTATACCAAAAATCTCATAACGCATAGTTGGTCTATCTGTACCACGCCAATGATTATTCCATGTTCCGACAGGATTTGCTTTACTATCCTCTTTGTATATTTTTGAAAAACGGGTGTCAGGATTTTTTGAATACATTAAAATAAATTCGTATCCACTATTTAACCTATCGATTGTATCAAATTGTGCCTGTAAATTTTTTGCTCCTCTACGGATAGTAATTATATTCCTAAAATTTTCTTCTCCAAACACCTCATTGCATAGCTTTTTGAGATTGTCTACCTCATTATCATCAATGCTGATAAAAATCACGCCGTCATCACGAAGTAGATTCGCCGCAAGCCTTAATCTGGGGTACATCATATTCAGCCAATTGGTGTGGAAACGCCCCATGGTTTCGGGGTTGCTTTTTGTGGTCTGTTGCGTAATCTCCTTGTATTTTGCAATCGGATCGGCAAAATCATCTTCATACACAAAATCATTTCCTGTGTTATACGGCGGGTCTATGTAGATCATTTTCACCTGCCGGTAGTAGGAGGCCTGCAGAAGTTTTAATACTTCTAAATTATCGCCCTTAATATAGACATTCTGTGTGGTGTCAAAATTCACACTCTCTTCTATTTTAGGGCGCAATGTACCCGTGGAGCGTCTTTGCGCAAGCTGAAGGCACTCAGATTTTCCGTTCCACTCAAATTTGTACTTTTCAAAATCATTGGTGATATATTCACCGCAGAGGGACAACAGCTTGTCGATATCCAAATTCCCCTCGCTGAAGCATTCCGGGAATATCGATTTTAGCTTTTCCATATTCGCCTTTTCCAAATCCATTGAATACCCGTCTAATTTTTCCATTTTGATTCCTCCTAACCTTGCCGCCCTTTTACCTGTATCAAAAACTGTCTGTCCGCGCGGCATTTTATTCTACTTTTATCCCGAAGTTCATCAATCTGTTTTTCAAGCTCACTGTCAAGCCGTAAACTGTTTAAAAATAAATTTTCTTCCTGCTGACGCAGCTCCTTTTGCAGTATTTTCAGCTGTTTTTCAATTTTCAGCTTTTCTATTCTGACCGGGGTGCTTTCCGCCTGCCGCTGCAGCTGTGCTGTCTTTGTCCGCAAATCATCAAGGCTATGCTCCAGCTTTCCCTTTGCATGGGCGGTTTTCAGTTTCAGCAATCCAATCTGTTCCGCCTGTGCCGGCATTTCCCGTTCAAGCGCTTTTTGTTTAATTTTTTCTGTTTCAACAAGCTCGTCCATTTCGCGGTCGGCGAAATAACCAAACTGTTTTTCCAACTCATTATCATGCTCGGTATAACTTAATACCGGCAAAGTTAATATCTCCTGACACTGCTTATCGGATAAAACAGCGCCCGCTTCCGTTTCACCTGCAAGGAGATTAAATTCGCACCGCTCTTCGTCGCAATCTACCCTGACAATATAAAACGCAATGGTGCAAGGTTCTATTTCGGCATTCACTTCTACCACACCGCTTTTTGCACATTCCATATCTGCGTAAATACCTCTTGCCAGCACGCTTGACAGCGTAATTCGCCCGGCACGCGGCTTGAAATCTTTTGCCATTCCGTATACCGATTGACTAACATACGGCCGATTCCTTCCTGAAACCCAATAATAAAACAGTGTCGGCATTTGTCCGCTGCTGCTTTGCACAGTAATGGTTTTGTTTAACTCGTCAATGTCAAAATCAACCTTGCTGTATGCTGATTCATCAAAAAGAGAGGTATTGAATTTTCTTTGAAATTCAATCTCTTTTTTCTTTTTGGCAGGATAGCAGACATCAAAATACCACTTCACCACTTCCCAAAGCTCGCCGTTTAGCCTATCAATTTCCTGCTCCAAATACTGCGGCGTGACTGCTACTTTACCGGCAATTTCTTTTGTAAAAGTTGTAAACAGAATATTCTCCGCATTTTCAACTGTTTCTTTATTTTCCTGTTCATGCTCCATTAAATTTGTTTCAAAGGACTCCGTAATATCTTGTGTATGCCGAAGCTGCTCAAGCACCTCATCTGCTGAAACATCAAAATTACCTAAAATAGTATCGGATAATCCGAATATGCCGCCAAATTGCAATACCCGTTTATTGATAAGCTCCACATACCGCACGTCTGCATAATTTTCTTTATAGATCAGATTTATCACGAGGACGTCCGCTTTCTGCCCCTGCCTGTGGCACCGACTGATGCGCTGTTCCAGTTCTACCGCATTAGACAGCATATCATAGTTGATAACAAGGGGGCAAAATTCAATGTCAAGCCCCTTTGCCGCTTCGTCCGTTGCAATCAGTACCTGCACGTTTTTCTCTGTCCTGAACTGCTCCATAATCTCATAATTCCGGCTGTTTGCACCGTTATACATCAGTGCTGATATACCTTTATCTATCAGTAAATCATGTAAATATTTTTGAGTCGTGAGATTATCGACAAAGACAATTGCCTTTTGCGGCGCTTTAATCTGTTTCATTTTAGAAAAACATTTTTTCAGCAAAGTTACAAGCGTCTTTGCCTTTCCGCTTATCCCCGCCTTTTGCGCGAGACTTTTTATATGTGTAAGCACATTTATTTCATCCTGCAAAAGCTCTTTTAACGGCGCATCGGCTTGCATCGTATTCAATCTGTCCAGCGCGCGGTTCAGCGTTACAATATACGCCTTTGGTGAGGATGATAAAATATGACAATGCTGCAAGGTCAAGTCATACCGCTCCATTTTCGGATACGCAAATTTTTTAGGACGCTGTAAATAATCCTGCAAATTTGCATATAAAGTCTGTTCCTCTTTGGTGAAATCGCAGCTTATGGTATATGGAATACGCCTTGTAAAATTCACATATTCCGTAACCTGGCTTTTCAGCGTCCGAAAACAGAATTTTGACACCCAATCCGTAAGTTCGTGATAGTTTTCCGGCTTCCTGAAATAGCGTTTATAAAACTCGTCTATATTCGGTAGAACAGATTCATCTATGAAATGAATCAGTCCGTAAATGTCCCGTATATCCATTTCTATAGGCGTCGGTGTCAGCAGCAGTTTAAAACCGTCGATTGCATCTTTGAGAACCGAGGATATTTTATTGCTTTCCAAATAGGATTTATTCAGACAGTCTGCCTCGTCTAAAATAACCAAATCCCATTTTATCAGTTTGATATATTCCGCTTGCAAAACGGCAAAATCATAAGTCGTTATTACGAGGGCATCTTGTTCAAATGGGTTTTCGTTTTCCGCCGCCTGCCATGCGTCCATGCTGTCAATCAGTATATAAGGTAAGCTAAAACTGTTTTCAATTTTATTCACCCACTGCTGAATGAGATTAACAGGCAATATAACAATCTGCCTTGTCTTACCTTCGTACCATTTTTGCGTGGCGATTAAAAGCACTTCAAACGTTTTACCCAGACTGCCCTCGTCGCATAAAATACATCCCTTTAAGTACGGAGAACGTAAGGCGAACTCCGCCGCCGCTATTTGATAGGGGTAAATCTCTATATTGGAGGACGCTAATGCGGCAACAAGACCATTTTCATATGCACTTGCTAACTTTCGTGCCGTGTAATAAGCATGAAAAGGTGTGTTTTGCATTTTTACTCCCTCCAAAAAATTTTCCTTTATATTGAGAATTTATTTGTGTGTTATTTATATAATATCTTTTGTGCCACAATTAGATCCCAATATTACAAAATGTGATTCTTGTACGACACTCTGCCAATTAATCATTTTCTTTATTATCTAATACCGTTTCCACTATATCGTTTAGATTGCAATCCAACGCTTCACATATGCGGAGTAGTACATCAGTCGTAACATTCTCATCTTTTCCCAACTTGGCAAGGGAAGATGAACTAATTCCCGAAGCTTTACGCAAATCTGACTTTTTCATGTCCTTATCAATCAGCAGTTTCCATAGTTTTTTATAACTCATTTTCATTATTTGCCACCTCTTTGTTCCATGACTGTCCATAGAGTTCACAATTGCCGTCCGACAGTTTCAACACAGCATTATCGGTCAAAAGTTTTTTTGTATCCGGCTTATAGGCACCCGGCTTATCAAGAGCAATAAATACTTGTTTTTTACTTGCAGCGTATAGTTTCATAATACCATTAACAGCACCATCGCTAATATTTTTTAGGATCAGCGAGTCGTGAGCGATGGCTGGCAAAGCCGTAAGATATAGGATTGCCAAATCATAAACGACCATGCCTTTGTAATTAGAACCAGTTCCAGTGTCGTCCGGCGTTTCAAATTCATAGCTGTTATATTCTTTGAATTTGATACGAGGAGCCTTTCTCGAATCCGAAAACAAAGTATCGTTAAACTCCTTCATTTTTACATTAAGATCGTTTTCTATGTCAGCAAGAATGGTCTCGATACTTTTCTTCAACATATCATTAGCTTTACGCTTTGCGTCCTGCAAATCAGTCAGTGTAAGATATGCTTCATTTTGACTTTTAAGTGCATCTATTCTGCCTTTGATTTCCGAATGCCTATCCAGGAACTCCTTTGAAAGGTTGCCTATAAAGCCTAAATCGGAAATCTGTTCTTGTAGTTCCTGTAAGCGCTCCTGCAAAGTGGAAATTTCCGTTTCCACGGACTGACGTTCCTCCTCAAACTGTTTGTCCAAAATCGACGCCAGTTTTCTATGATATCTTTCTACATCATAAAGCTTGCGAAGATTGGTATCTGGGAAAAACTCTTGTAGCGCCGACAAATCGGCCTCCGTTGGATATAGCCCATATTCCATACTCATTTTCAGTAGTTCCAATCTGCGTTGTTTCGACTGTATCTCCGTCTCAAGTCGAAGTTTAGCGGTCTGCAGCTGCGCCTTCATATGGCTTTTTTCTATGTCTTCTTCTGTATGCCCCGCAATCTGATTTGAGGTCAAGGTGGCCAACTGTTCCTCTAAACTTCGTATTTGTGCCATGTTAGCCTCGTATTGCTTTTTTCCTCCCACCAGGTCCGGCACAAAATGGTATTTTCTCGCTTCCCGGAATGCAGCCAGTTTCCTTTTCTGCTCTTCCAGTCTATCACCATAGATTTGAACATCTTCATAGCGGTTAAACAACTTTACAAGCACTTCAATAGACTTTTGCATTCCTCCTCCAGGCAATCCTTTTGGAGGATGACGCTCATCAAGATTTTCTTTTCCATAAATTCTAAAAAAACTACTTACCGTTTCCCGAAAGGACAGGCCTGGAAAGTCAATGTTGTAATTATCCTTAAGCCAGTCGGTAAACTTCCGTTTCGTCCATACAATGCCAGTTAGCGCATAGTCATCCGAACACACATATATATCGTCTGGCGCAGATGTATTCCGAGCAAAACGATAGGCCTTTCCATCAAATTGATAAGTGAAAAAGATCGTGTGATCCCCGATATGTTTGACACCATCACTGGAAAGATATGTGTTCCCACCAAATGCAAAATCAATCGCCAATAATGCGGAGGATTTTCCGATAGAGTTTTCTGCGTCCTCCTTACCAAGCACAACATTTAGACCCTCTTTAAATCGGATAGGCGACCGTTCTTTTCCTTTCTCTTTAAATACGGGAGATGTCATTTCGATAAGCATTGATAAACATCACCTCCATCTGTAATTTCCACTGCTTGCAACGCATATAGACAATCCATAACCGACAGAAAATCTGTCGGTTCGTTAAGCATCGGCTTAATGGCCCAGTATAGGTCTCCAGCTTTTATCGGCCCGTTTTGTAATTTCTTTAGCACTACTGGTATTAAAGACAGAGTGCTATTTTTATATGAATAAAGTTTATTAGGTAATTGCATCGAACACCTCGCAACTCTGGATGAAGTACGATACTACGATTTGGCAGAATACTTCATCCTGTAATGTAACACGATGTATTTTCCCTACAATTTCATTGAATATCTCTAACCGGGACTTCTTCATTTTATTCAACCTTTTGTATATAGCGTGTATCTGATTTTGCGTTTCGTCATAGTCAATCTCTCCACGCTTGTCCAGGTTTGTCATAATCTCACGGATTCTTATAAAATAAGTGGTTACAAAGTTATTAACCGTGATATAGAGTACAGTATCTTTCGTTGGACTCATCTTTCGTTTAATTTCTTTCGGCTCCAATGACGCACCCTCTAACTCCTTTTCACTAAGTTTGCTTATCTTTCTAATTACACCAACCAGTCCTTTTTCCAATGGAAGATCATCGAGAATATGAATGCTCCGGCGGCGAGAGGAAAGCATTGTTTTTATGCTAAAAAGTTCCTTCGTAAGTTTTTTGTTGTTATCAAGAAGATATGTAGCAGAGCATTGCGGACACATCGCCAACAGATTATCCGGGTTAGCTTCCTTATTTCTATCAATCAGGCCTACTTCGTAAACACGCATCACCTTTCCGGCAGACGAAATTTCAAGTTCCCGTCCGCAGCCAGGGAATGGGCAATATCCACTTGTTTCACTAAACAAGTAGTCGCCATATCTGGATTTTAGGTCTGACGCTATCCGAATCTGCTTTTGCTGAGCCAGTTTATCTTGCGGAACAAGCCCTGCAGACGTTTGGATAATTTCTACCAGTAAATTTGTTGTTTTTTCCCCTACGTTATCTGCGGTAATTGTATTATCATATATATTTAAATCTGACGCAAATAATTCTCTGGTGGCTTTACTTAGCCTTTTTATTCGTTTCACCAGAGTGTTTGGCGTAAGCCTATATACAATCGTTTCAGCAAGCTTTTTGGGGAGTTTTCGTTTTGTATAAGTCCGAATGGTTTCTTCACTTAGAGGTGTTGAAGGGTCTTTCGATGTCCCCCAATCCTCCTCGCTAACGGTTGTAATCATAGCCATTAATTCTCGGAAGAACGCCGGTACATCATCGCCATCCGCTAAATACTTCTTTAATATTGGAAAGAGCGTTTTAAACTCCAATGCGTCTCATCTCCTTAAGCAGAATTTGAACCACAGTGAACCACCATGCACCAAACCATCCCCAGAATCTATTAATCATTTTTGTATAATGATATCAGGTTCAAGAGAATTTGGTATGTATTATATTTATTATATCATACAGACATTCAAATGTCAAATTTAAAATTTGCAAAAAGAGCTATAAAGTTCTTATCGCGAATTTAATTTCTTAATTTATAAATAAATTAATCTCTCTTGAGCCACCGCTATGAGGTGCACCATTTGATCACGGTGGCTCACTCCTTATGGCGGATAATTAAATATCAACACAGCGATCTGATGAGCAAGAGAGCTGCAATTCGGAGTGGGGATTATTCCCTCTGAACTGCGGTCAGTTTCGTATTGTCTTTTCGCTGCTCACAGAAGTCTCCATTCCCACCAGAACGGAGGCTTTTTATGAAAATCAAGTACAAATTCATCACGGGGGAGGTAACAGAAGTTGAAGTCAGCGAAGATATCGGAACAGTCGTTTTAGACTCACGAAGGTTGGAATCCAATCAAGACCGGAAGGAACGGTATCATTGTTATTCCATAGAGGGTGCGGCTTATGAAGGAATGAATTATGCATCCGCAGAAACGCCGGAAAGCATCCTTCTTCAAAATGACTATACAGCAGAGATGCGCGCGGCGCTCGAAACACTGACTGCAGTACAGAAACGGCGGCTTGCGCAATATCTAAACGGCATGTCCATGCGGGATATTGCACGGCGCGAAGGTGTGTCCGCAATGAGTGTAAGCGAGTCGTTTGAAGCAATCCGAAAAAAATTGAAACATTTTATATAAACATACCCTTACAAACCGCCTTCCTAATCTCCGTAAGGTGAAAGGCACATCAAAACAGTCCTTTCGGAAAGGAGGCGCTTTATGAAACACAACCTAAAAATCAGTGTTTCAAAAAAGCCGAGATATGATGGCATTGTAAGCTGCCGTAACGTTTCGGTAAGGGAACGGATACTGCGTTTTTTACTTGGCAGCCCTACAAAACTCACCATACTCGTTCCCGGCGACAGTGTGGAAACGCTGTCTATCAACGAAGTGGCGGGAGGTGAGGTAAACCAATGAGCAAAGTAAAACTACTGCTTGATGTTATCGCGGATATGAAAACTCTCGCAGGCAGCCTGCAGGTATTGGCAAACGCTCTGGCAGAACCGAAAACAACGAACGAGACCAAAGCAGAGTTGGAACCCAAACCGAAAATTACGTTGGAACAGGTGCGGGCATTGCTCGGTAAAAAGAGCATTGCAGGTTATACAGCGCAGGTCAAAGAACTTCTTCACAAGTATGGTGCGGACAAGCTGAGTGGAATTGACCCAGAGCAATATCCTGCGCTTATGGCAGATGCGGAGGTACTCGGAAATGGCAAAGAATAAACATGCTGTGCTCTCCGCATCCTCTGCACACCGATGGCTGAACTGCACACCGTCAGCAAGGCTGGAACTGGAGTTTACAGACAAGGAAACGGATGCAGCCGCTGAAGGAACCGCCGCCCATGCACTTGCGGAGCACAAACTCAGGCGGGCGCTGAAACAGCGGTCAAAAAGGCCGGTTTCACAATACAACTGCGATGAGATGGAAGAATACATCGACGATTATGTCAGCTTTGTGCTGGAAACGCTGGCGGAGATTAAGACTTCCTGCTGCGATCCGATTGTTTTGATTGAACAGCGGCTGGACTTTTCCAAATATATCCCATCCGGCTTTGGAACCGGTGACTGCGTCATCGTTGCCGACAAAACTTTACATATCATTGACCTGAAGTACGGGCAGGGCATCCTGGTTGAAGCGGAAAACAACCCACAGATGATGCTGTACGCGCTTGGTGCCTTAGACTTATATGACGGGTG
>ERZ809224.2020-NODE-2020-length-13346-cov-8.852682_pt1 | contig 13346 bp, 10 predicted proteins | sample MGYA00520513_ERZ809224 | MGnify/ENA primary metagenome ERZ809224 (study PRJEB31576, sample SAMEA3212658) | Homo sapiens | biome: human-gut; feature: human gut; material: fecal | place: Sweden | collected 2012 ...
CTTTTTATAATATTCCACCAATAATTTCCGTCTTCAAACTACAAATCACAATTTCATTGCACGTATAGAGTTTATTACGCATAGCATTGCGACTCCGCTATCTGCGAACACAGCCATCCACATATTTGCGAATCCAAGCAGTCCAAGGATCATTACTAATGCCTTGATCGCCAATGCAAATACAACATTCTGCCAAGCGATCTTACAAGCTTTTTTGCCGATAGAGATTGCCTGTGGAATTGCTTCAACGTTTGAGGTCATGAATACAACATCTGCTGCTTCGATTGCAGCATCAGCACCGCTTCCCATGGCAGCACCGCAATCAGCACCAGCTAATACAGGGGCATCGTTGATACCGTCACCAACAAACATAACAGCTCCATGTTTGCTTCTCTGTTCCTGAAGTTTGGCAAGTTTTTCATCAGGAAGAAGTCTTGAGTAAACTTCGTCAATTCCAGTTTCTTTTGCAATCGCATTTGCAGTTGTTTCGGAATCTCCAGTTAACATAACCGTGTGAAGATTCTGTGCTTTTAAGGAAGCAATGGCGGATTTCGCATCGTCTTTTAATGTATCTGCAATAACGATCGCACCAATTAACACACCATCTTTTGCAAGAAAAACTTCAGTTCCATAAGAAGTTGTTTCTGGATAGTCTCCAGTTACATGATACTGCGCCATCAATTTTTTATTGCCAGCTAAGATTTCTGAGTTATCAATTGTGATAACAGAACCATGTCCAGCGATTTCTTTTGCGTTTTCAGGTGTTTTATAAGTTACATTTTCATCTTTGGCAGCTTCCATGATACTCTTTCCGATTGGATGAGTAGAAGATTCTTCGCAGGAAGCAGCAAGTGATAATATTTCATGTCTGGTTGCATTTTCGAGAGGGATCACATCCTGAACTTTGAAGTTTCCTTTTGTGATCGTTCCAGTCTTATCCATGACAACAGAAGTAATATCTTTTAATGTTTCAAGTGCAGCTCCGCCTTTAAATAAGATACCGATCTTAGATCCAGCTCCGATTCCAGAGAAGAATGCAAGAGGTACACTTAATACAAGGGCACAAGGACAGCTGATTACAAGGAAAGTTAAAGCTGTGTATATCCAGTGTGTCCAGTTTCCTGTCACTAAAGAAGGAATGATCGCAGTTGCAAGGGCAAGAAGTACGACAAATGGAGTATATACACGAGAAAAACGTGTGATAAAACGATCCATCTTTGGTTTGCTTGCGGCTGCATTTTCTACGGAATCCATGATTCTTGTGACCATAGATTCTTCCAGTACTTTTTCTACCTTGATCTTAATAACACCAGAAGTATTTAAACATCCAGAAGTTACATCTGTTCCGGCAGAGGCAGAAACAGGAATGGGTTCTCCAGTAACAGGAGAAGTATCGATCATCGTTTCCCCATCTGTGATGATACCATCTAATGGAATACGGTCACCAGGACGTACTAATAAGATATCTCCGATTTCAGCTTCTTCGGCATCAATTACAGTGACATCTCCATGATCATCAACAAGGTTGACAACTTCAGGTCGCATATCAATGACATCCATGATCTGGGAACGGCTTCGTTCCACAGCTTTTTCTTCAAATAATTCACCAATACGATAAAACATCATAACACCGACCGCTTCCGCAAATTCTCCGACGCCGAAAGCACCGATCGTTGCGATACTCATTAAGAAGTTTTCATCAAAAACCTGACCTTTAGAGATATTTTTAAGAGCGGTCCATACGATCTTAATTCCTAAGATTAAATATGCAAGGATAAAACATACCATACTGTATACAGGCTTGGAAGATTCCAATGCTTTTCCGGCAATAAATAAAACGATACCAGCACCAAGTTCCCAGAATTCTCTGTTATCTTCAGAATTCTCTTTGGCTTTTTTCGCTTCTTTTTGTGCACGGACAGTATTTTCACGGACAACGACTTTGACATCTGGTTCGATAGAAGTACAAATATCTTGAATCTGAGGCAATAATGTTTTGGCATCATCAGACCATACACGTAACTGCTTTGTTGCAAATGTCAGATTGACGGCTTCAACACCGGGAAGATGAGAAATCTGTTCTTCCATTTTACCTGCACAATGAGCACAGCCTAATTTCTCGACAATAAATACGGTTGCATGACCATTTCCTTCACGATTTGCAGCAGCTGCAATTGATTCATCATCGTCATCGTCATCATCACAGCAGCCACAATCGCAGTGGTCATCATGATGGTGATGATGTTTGTGGTGTTCATGTTCTTCGTGATCGTGTTCACACCCGCAGTCGCAGTGGTCATCATGATGGTGATGATGTTCATGATTTTCATGAGAATCTTCTTCCACATGTTTTCTCCGTTTAGATGATTTTTTCGTAACTTCCGTCACAATAACATCCGGTTCAATATCCGTACAAATCTTTTGAATCTCAGGAAGCAGATCTTCACGAGAAGTTTCAACATACATTTTTTTCATAGGAAATGAAAGATTTACACTTTCAACATCAGGAAGTTTCCCGATTTTTTCTTCCATTTTACCTGCACAATGAGCACAGCCAAGATTCTCAAACTCATAAGTCTTCTTCATAAATACCCCTCCTTTCAAATACAGTCTTTAACAGATCAGATACAAGCTCTCCGTCAGCAGTGTTTGCGATCGTATAATGAACTTCTTTCCCAATTCGTCTGCTTGTGATCACACCTAATTGCTTCAGAGAGCGAAGATGATGAGACACTGCTGGTGGGCTCATCTCAATCGCTTCTGCGATATTTCTAACACAGACTTCACGGTGGTATAAAAGATACAAAATACGAAGTCTGGTACTGTCACTTAACAGACCAAATAAACTGGCAGTTTCAATGGCAAATTCTTCTGGTGGAAGAACATGTTTTAATTCTGTAACATCACATCCATGACCATGGATATCCATGGAAGCAATGTTATATTTCTCCGTTTTATCCATAGAAATCTCCTTTTTATAAGATTAAATGATTGCTTAATTGTTTATGTTTTAAATATAATACTTTTAAATATTGATGTCAACAGAAATGAGAAAAATAGTTAATAGACGTATTGTTTGGTGTAATCTTGGAATTATACATAATAGTTTTTCCTAACTAGAAATTAAAAAAATATAGGATAATCAAAAAAAATATGATATACTAAAAACTACTTATACGAATTTATTAGATCAAAAAATCACATTTCGATAAAAGCAAAGATAAACAAAAACAGAAAAGGAAGTGTATCATGGAAGAGTTAAAGAACATCAAAGTAGCCCTCCTTGGTTCTGGAACTGTCGGAACAGGAGTATACAAACTGATCGAACGCCAGAGAGAAGAATTACCTCACAAAGTTGGTGCAGGTCTGACTGTCAGCAAAGTTCTAGTTAGAGACAAGAACAAGAAGAGAGAAGGAATTGACCCTTCTGTATTAACTGACCAGTGGGAAGATATTATCACAGATGATGAGATTCAGATCGTAGTGGAAGTTATGGGGGGAATCGAACCCGCCCGTACTTATATTACAGAAGCTCTTCAGGCAGGTAAGAATGTTGTCACAGCGAACAAAGACTTAATGGCAGTGCATGGTGGTGAATTATTAGATATCGCTTCCCATAATGGATGTGACTTATTATTTGAAGCATCTGTTGCAGGTGGAATTCCAATTATCCGTCCATTGAAACAGTGTCTGGCAGGAAACTATATTTCAGAAGCAATGGGTATTGTCAATGGAACAACAAACTTCATTCTGACAAAGATGACACACGAAGGAATGGAATTTGATGAAGCTTTGGCACTCGCAACAGAATTAGGATATGCAGAAGCAGATCCAACAGCTGATATCGAAGGATATGATGCAGGACGTAAGATGGCGATCATGGCATCCATTGCGTTTAACTCTAGGGTCACATTTGATGATGTATACACAGAAGGAATCACAAATATCACAGCAAAAGATATCAAATATGCAGAAGCAATGGGATGTACGATCAAATTGTTAGGGGTAGCAAAGAACACAGAATCTGGAATTGAAGTACGTGTTCATCCAATGCTGATTCCAAGTGATCATCCATTGGCAACTGTCAATGATTCATTTAACGCAGTTTTTGTACATGGAGATGCAGTTGACGATGCAATGTTCTATGGAAGAGGAGCAGGAGAATTCCCAACAGCAAGTGCAGTTATGGGAGATATCATTGATGTCGCACGTAATATTCAGTTCTATTGCACAGGAAGAATCCATTGTACATGCTACAAAGACCTTCCAATCAAGAAGATCACAGAGATTGAAAGCAAATATTTCATGAGATTGTTAGTTGATGACAAACCAGGAGTTCTTGCTCGAATCGCAGATACATTAGGAAAGAATCAAGTAAGTATCGCACAGGTGATTCAGAAGAACAAGGTTAATGATATGGCAGAATTAGTTGTTATCACGGATCTTGTACTGGAGCAGAACTTTGCAGATGCTTTGGTTGAGATTAAGGGAATGGAACATACTCGTGAGATTTCTACAGTAATCAGAGTGTATTAAATTTTAATTGTAGTTGGCCAACTGTAGATTTTGAGTATATGATAAAAAATAAATAAACGATCGGAAGAGCAGCTAGAGAATTTTCCTCACGTTTTTTACAAATCGCTGATTCGCCGGCTTTCCTTGCGTAACTCGCCTTCAAGGGTATTGAAAACAGGACTCTTTGGGGCTCAAACAACGCACCAAGCCGGCTGCGAATCTGTAAAAAACGTGGCAAAATTCTAATGCTGTTCTTCCGATCGTTTATTTATTTTTTATCATATACCAGATGTCTAGAGTGTGGACAATTTAAGATTGAAAAATTCAAGTGGGCGTGTATGGAGGACTACTATAGTAGTAAATTTCAATTCCATGTGATAGAATTAAGTAAAATAGAAACAACAAAAGGAAAAGAAAGCAAGAACTTTACCGATGGCGAGATTAATTTCAGCTAGTACTTGGGAAGAAGTCAGAGAAGAATCTGAAGGAAATCATTACATGGAAAAGGCGAGGGATGAGATGATTAAGATGAGCAGGGATGAAAGTGAAAGATAATCTTCTGTTAGCGAATACAAAAATGATTAGCCAATATCGTTAAATATACACACAGTGTAGTGGTTTGAATAACGTAAATTATTTGAATATTATAAAAAGAAATCATGTGTTGGCAACCGTACGGACACGTCTGCACTTAGCGAGTGGGTTGCTGACACATGATTTCTTTTTATAATATTCCACCAATAATTTCCGTCATCAAACTACAAATCACAATATATGATTCTGTATGATCAACCGAATTGACTGATACAAATAAGGCTTCAATTCATCAACTGAAACAGGCTCCCTAGTCAAAATAACATTATAGCAAGACCCTGCGACCATCTCGATGATCATATAGATCATAACTTCCGGATGATCAAATTCATGACCAGAATTCTTCAAGAGATCCATATAGATATCATAAATATTTCTCTGGGCATCATCGATCGGTTCTACCAAGGAATTCTTAAACATTCCCCAGCTTAGATGCTTTGAGATCAGTTTTAACAGAGTCGGATTAGCATTTAATGCTCCGATGACCTGGTCAACGATAAAGATCAGTTGGTCTTCAAAATGATCAATGGATTGTTTTTGAAGTTCCTGATAGGCGTGTTTAAATACTTCCGCAGATTTCTTGGCGATCAATTTATATCGAATGTCTAATTTATCTTTAAAATACAAATAAAAAGTACCCTTAGCAACGCCAGCTTCATTTACGATATCGGAGATGGAGGTCTTCTGGAATCCCTTTTCTGTAAACAGTTGGTATGCCGTATTCAAAAGGGCATCTTGTTTCTTTTTCTTATTTAATTCGACCTTTTTCATAGTAATTTCTCCTTTCATCTTCTTTAGTATAACGAAAAAATGACCAAAAGTCAAAAACTTTCAAGAAGTTTATTGACTTTTGGTCATTTTTGATGTATACCATTATATAGATTAAAAATGACTATTCGTCATAAATGTAGATGGGAGGATGCTATGATACAATTTGCAAAGAAATTAGTACATCATCGAAAATTCATCGTCTTCCTGGCTTTCATTTTATTGATTCCATCAACCATTGGAATCGTGAAGACAAGGATCAATTATGACATCTTAAGTTACCTTCCAGACTCTTTGGAGACGGTGAAGGGGCAGGATATCATGGTAGATCAGTTTGGAGCCGGAGCCTATTCGATGATCATTGTCGAAGATATGAATCTTCATGACGTACAGAAATTAAAACAGAAACTAGAGAAAGTCAATCACGTTGATAAGATCATCTGGTATGATGACATCGCTGATCTAAGCGTTCCCAAAGAGATGCTTCCTGAGAAAGTAAGGAAAGTTTTCTTTAATAAGAACGCAACAATGATGATCGCAATGTTTAAAGAAACAACATCATCTGATAACACGATGGAAGCAGTCACACAGATGCGTAAGATTGTTGGAAAACAGTGCTTTATCAGTGGCATGTCAGGGGTAGTTACCGATATTAAGAACCTGGTTATGCAGGAGATTCCAATCTACGTAACGATCGCAGCAGTACTTTCTCTGATCGTATTATTTGTCACAATGGAATCCTTTGCAGTTGCTTTTTTATTCCTGTTAAGTATCGGAATGGCAATTCTTTATAACCTGGGAACGAATATTTTCCTAAGCGATGTGTCCTATCTTACAATGGCATTGACTGCGATCTTGCAGTTAGGAGTTACGATGGATTATTCGATCTTCCTTCTGCACAGTTATGAGAGTAATAAGATCAGATTTGAAGGTGACAAAGAACGTGCGATGGCACATGCGATTTCGAATACATTTAAGTCCATTACAGGAAGTTCCGTTACAACGGTCGCTGGATTCGCAGCACTGTGCTTTATGACATTTGCATTAGGAGCTAACTTAGGTATCGTTATGGCGAAAGGTGTTATTATCGGGGTTATCTGTTGTGTAACAGTTTTGCCATCATTGATCCTGATCTGTGATAAATTAATTGAGAAGACACATCATCGTTCACTGATGCCAGATCTTACGAATGCATCACACTTTATCACAAAACATTATAAAACAACGATTGTAGTATTTTTAATTTTGCTGTTCCCAGCAATTTATGGAAATAATCATACAGAGATTTACTATAATATTGACAAATCACTCCCACAAAGCTTACCGAGTAATGTGGCAAATAAGAAATTAAGTGATGAATTTGGAATGAGTAACATCCATATGGTCATGATCAAGAACGGCATGAGTCAGAAGGAATTAAGCAACATGCAGAAAGAGATCGATAAAGTTGACGGAGTTGAATGGTGTCTCGGAATGAACTCCGTGATCGGTTCTAGTATTCCATCCGATATGATTCCTTCTTCCATGAAAGAAATGTTGCAAAGTGATGAGTATGAGATGCAGTTTATCTGTTCAAATTACAAATCAGCAACCGAGAAAGTAAATAAACAGATCAACGAGATCAACAACATTGTGAAGAAATACAGTCCAGGTTCTATGGTCATTGGAGAAGCACCATTGATGAATGATTTGGAGACAGTAACCAATGTTGACCTTAGAAATGTAAATATCGCGTCAATCGCGGCAATCTTTGTGATCATTTTAATTGTATTTAAATCCATTTCCTTACCAGTGATTCTGGTAGCCGTGATCGAATTTGCGATCTGTGTCAATATGGCAGTTCCATATTACACGGGATTATCGCTGCCGTTTGTTGCAAGTATCGTTATCGGAACGATTCAGTTAGGTGCAACCGTTGACTACGCGATCCTGATGACAAGCCGTTATCAGAAGGAACGTATAAATGGCAAGAAGAAAATGGAAGCGATCCGTATTGCACATGAAACATCCATGCAGTCTATCATTACAAGTGGATTAAGTTTCTTCGCAGCAACGATCGGTATTGCGATTTACTCAAATATTGATATGATCAGTGCGATCTGTACCTTACTTGCACGAGGAGCTGTGATCAGTACCGTTGCCGTAATCTTTATTCTGCCGGCAATGTTTATGATATTTGATAAATTGATCTGTAAAACAACCCTCAAGATGGGTCATTTAGAATAGGAGAGCGATTGTTATGAGAAAAAGAAGATTATCGAAAGCATTAGCAATGTTTCTCGCTGCAGCTCTTACAATTCCGGCAGCAGTACCGGTAGCAGCCAGCGAGTCCACTGCAGATAAAGAAGAAACCGTATACGTAAAAACGGATGCGAATGGAGAAGAGAAAACAGTTATTGTCAGTGACTGGTTAAAGAATTTCTCAGGTGAAGCAAAGATCAAAGATGCTACAGACCTGACAGACGTTGAGAATGTTAAAGGGAATGAGACATATAAACGAGGAAAAAAGGACAGTATTACATGGAATGCCAATGGAAAAGATATTTACTATCAGGGAACAAGTGACAAAAATCTGCCAGTATCTATGAAAGTCACATACTATCTGGATGGAAAAGAAATTTCACCAAAGAAACTTGTTGGTAAATCAGGAAAAGTAAAGATTCGTTATGAATATGAAAATCATTCCGCAGTAACCAAAACGATCAATGGAAAACAGACAACAGTCTATACACCATTTACAATGATCACAGCAGCGATCTTAAATACAGATAACTTCTCTAATGTCAAAGCAACAAACGGAAAAGTTATCTCCGATGGTAACAAACATATCGTTATTGGAGTTGCAATGCCGGGATTAGCAGACAGCTTAAACCTTAAGAATACAAGTATTGGATCAAATTTCGATATTCCAGAAGACTTTGAGATCACAGCTGATGTAGAAGACTTCCAGATGACAGTCACAGCGACAGTTGCGAATTCCGATACGTTATCAGAGTTCGGTTTAGATGATGCAGGAGATTTAAGTGAATTAACAGATTCCCTAAAGGACCTTGAAAATGCGACAGATAAGTTATGTGATGGTTCTGGAGATTTAGTAAAGGGAATTGAAAAATTAGTTACAGCCTCTGGAAAATTAAAATCAGGAACAAAACAGATTGCAGTCAGTTCCAAACAGTTAGCAACAGGACTTGACAAACTGGTCAATGGATCTACAACATTAAAGAATGGAACCAGTCAGTTAGCGAAAGGAACCAGTGCTTTACCATCATCTACAGAGAAGTTAGATAATGGAGTGAGACAGATTCTCAAAGAACTGCAGAATAGTACACCAAGCGAAAGTGATCAGGCAAAATTACAGTCTAACTTACAGAGTGCACAGACAGGAATCACAAAAGAATTAATGAATATTAAGACACAGACAGAAAGTGTTGGTGTGTCAGCGAAGACATTAGGTGCATTAGCAGAGTCTATTGGAGCATCAGCAACAGATGTTGGAGATCAGGCAGGAGCAATTGGAGAATTTATCAAGAATAATTATAGTTCTCTTACAGATGAGCAGAAAGCACAGCTTACAACGATTGCAGGTTCTTTAAAGACAGATGCAGAAAACTTAGGCGGTTATGCACAATCTGTAGGAGGTCAGGCAAAGAATTTAGGAACCTACGCAGGATCTATCGGAACAAGCTTGCAAGAAACACAGACAGACCTTCAGATCGTATCAGGATGCTTAACCCAGATTCAAAATCTGCTAACAAAGACAAAGACATCCACAGCACAGTTAGAATCTGCATTAAAACAGATCGCGGCAGGAACCGGACAGTTAAAGACATCATCTAAGACACTGGCATCTTCCATCAAGAAATTAGATGAAGGAGCCAAGACGTTAAACAGTGGAACAAAAACAGCAGCAAATGGAGCGAAGAAGTTAAGCAAAGGTGCCAAAACACTGGATAATGGAATGGGACAGATGACAACAGGAATTGCAACTCTGAAAAATGGAGCTGTTACCTTGAACAAAGGGATGTTAACTTTCAGAAAAGACGGTATTGAGAAACTTGTCAATACGATCAATGATGATGCAAAAGAGATCTTAGATAGAGCTGATGCAGTGATGGATGAAGGAGAAAACTATCAGACATTTACGAAGAAGGCTAGTGGAACGAAGGGTAGTGTGAAGTTTATTATTGAGACGGAAGAACTTGAGAAATAAAGATTATTTGTTATAATGATATGTGGTTTAGGACAGGAGTTTAGGCTCCTGTCTTTTTTAGTTTGATATTACAATTTTCTACAAAAAAGTAATTATAAATTGTACAGTAGTAAATTTCAATTCCATGTGATAGAATTAAGTAAATTAAAAAGTACAAAAGGAAAGGCAAGGAAGCAAGAATTATATCGATGGGCAAAATTAATTTCAGCCAGTACTTGGGAAGAAGTCAGAGAAGAATCTGAAGGAAATCATTACATGGAAAAGGTGAGGGATGAAATGATTAAGATGAGTCGAGATGAGAGTGAAAGATATTTATATCTGAGAGAACAAATGGCAATCAGGGATAAGGAAAGCCAGTTGCAAAGCGCGGAGAATCGTGGGAGACGAGAGGGAAGAGAAGAAGGAAGAAAACAGGGAGAAGTTTTAAAATTAATAACGATGGTAAAGAAAAAGATTGAAAATGGTGATTCTGTAGCGAAGATAGCAGATGATTTGTTAGAAGATATAGATGTGATTGAAAAAATCTATGATATTGTAAAGAAAAATCCAGAGAAGAAATTTGGGATTCTTTAATGAACGATACAATGATCAAGATGTAACAGCCAGAAAGAATATGAGAAATCTGATTAATTCAGATTCAAAAGAAGATAAAAAAGAATAAGGAATTATATCAGATTGCAGACGAGGTTGAAGAAGATGTGATTAAAATTCAACCAATTTATAAGGAAATCAAGGAACATGCGAAGGCAGATAAAAAAGAAATTTGTAAGATGTTGAAAGTGTAAAGAGAGTTATGCGAATGGCTGTTGTAATTTGGCAACAGCCATTACTGAAATAATTTTTGATATTGTCGCTGGTGAAGAGTGATTAATTTATCCAAACAAGAAAAATATTTTCCTATTTTTTCTTGTTCAAGATAAGATGGTATTAAAGTTTTAACTTTATTTATTGTTGTTTTTGATAAACTTGGAACACCGGTTGATTCATCCATAGCTTTCCAATTTATATTTTGGAAAATATCGTATACAAAATTTAAATTATGACCTTCCTTACAAATACAGTAAAATAAGGTATCTACAGTCCAAAAAGGTGCTTTTAAAATATATGGTTTATCAATTGTACCTTTTCTTCCAATGCCTATAGCATCAACATCATAAGAAAGTGCTTCTGAAACACTAAGCATATAACCTCCAGTTCCATACACTGGAATATTCCCAGCTTCTAGATGTTTATAATCTCTTCCGCTACACACTTCCACAATATTTTCTAGCTTACGCTGTTCCCAAGTTAGTTTAATTTAGTTATAAAAAAAGATACTATACAGAAGAAAAACAATATTTTAAAATATATTTTTGCATATAAGTACTAACTTTGATAATAACAGAATAAAAATAGAAATCTATAGAACAGAAATAATGATAAAAATCTGAATTTAAATGAATCAAAAGTACGTTTTATGATGAAATTTCACTTATTTTAGCGTAAAATTAAATTTATAAAATGAATTATACAAAAGCTTGCGATGTGAAACAGTGTAAGTGAAAGTATGTTATAATGAATAAAAATTATACAGAGAAGAGGAGTATAAACGTGGCGGAATTAGAGAATAATAAAGACTTAATGAGTGTATTATGGAGTGGTGCAGATATCCTGCGCTCAAAAATGGATGCAAATGAATATAAAAATTATCTGCTTGGGATCGTATTTTACAAATACCTGTCAGATTCATTCCTGATTAAAGCTTATGATCTGATTTATGACGAGAAACCAGAGACACTAAAGATTGCGTTAGATGCGTATAAAGAAGCAGTAGAAGATGAAAGTGGAGAAGAATTAAAAGAAGAAATTCGTTCAGAGTTTCATTATGTAATTGAACCAGAACTTACATATACAAGTTTTGCACAGGCAGCAAATGACAATTCATTCAATAGAGAACAGTTGCAGAAAGCATTCAATAATATTGAGCAAAGTGATGAGATTTTTGCAGATTTATTTGCAGACATTGATTTATATTCCAATCGTTTAGGAACAGGGGATCAAAAGCAGAGTGATACAGTAGCAAGTTTGATCAAAGAAATCGATAAAGCAGATTTATTAAATACAGATGCAGAAATTCTAGGGAATGCTTATGAATTCTTAATTGGACAGTTTGCTTCTGAAACTGGGAAAAAGGCAGGAGAATTCTATACACCACAGCCAGTATCTAAAATTCTGACAAAGATTGCGATTAATGGACAGGAAGATAAAAGAGGATTATCTATCTATGATCCATGTATGGGATCTGGTTCTCTGCTACTAAATGCAAAAAAATATGTGAAATATCCAGAATATATCAAATATTATGGACAAGAATTAAATACATCAACATATAATCTGGCAAGAATGAATATGTTCCTTCACGGAGTTGTTCCAGCAAATCAGAAATTACACCACGGAGATACTTTAGATGCCGACTGGCCAACAGATGAAGAAACAGATTTCAATATGGTATTAATGAATCCACCATATTCCGCAAAATGGAGTGCTGCAAAAGGATTTTTACAAGATGAGAGATTTAGTGATTATGGTGTACTAGCACCAAAATCAAAGGCAGACTATGCATTTTTACTACATGGACTGTATCATTTGAAAAATAATGGAACCATGGCAATCGTACTGCCACATGGAGTTTTATTTAGAGGTGCTGCAGAAGGAAAAATCAGAGAGAAATTATTACGAGCAGGAAATATTTATGCTGTGATTGGATTACCAGCCAATATGTTTTACAATACATCAATTCCAACTTGTATTATTGTATTAAAGAAACATAGAGAAGGAAGAGATGTCCTATTTATCGATGCCTCAAAGAAATTTGAAAAAGATAAAAAACAAAATAAAATGACAGATGAACATATTGAAGAAGTATTAGAACTGTATCATAAACGAGAAGAAGTAGAAAAACAGTCTTATCTGGCAAGTTTTGAAGAGATTGAAGAAAATGATTTTAACCTGAATATTCCAAGATATGTTGATACATTTGAGAAAGAACCTGATGTAGATATCAATGCAGTACTAACTGACATGAACAACATTGATGATGAATTGGAAAAGGTACAGGGAGAGCTTGTAGCACAGATGAAAGAGCTGACGGCAGAAGATGATACGATAATGGCATCATTGAATAGCTTAATTGAAATGATGGGGAGGTGAGATGGATGAGTAAACCAAAGATTCGATTTAAGGGGTATGAAGAAGATTGGGAACAGCGTAAGTTGGGAGA
>ERZ809224.2022-NODE-2022-length-13320-cov-27.080513_pt1 | contig 13320 bp, 8 predicted proteins | sample MGYA00520513_ERZ809224 | MGnify/ENA primary metagenome ERZ809224 (study PRJEB31576, sample SAMEA3212658) | Homo sapiens | biome: human-gut; feature: human gut; material: fecal | place: Sweden | collected 2012 ...
ATGGGGCCGGTGACGATGGGCGGGAAGAAGCGCATGACCTTCTTCGCGCCGAAGAGCTTGAAGAAGAGCGCCAGAACCAGATATACAAGACCCGCCACGGCAACGCCGAAGCAGGAGTAGGTCAGCGGGATGTCCTGCCCGGAAGCGGTGACCAGACCGTAAGCACCCAGAAACGCGAAGGAGGAGCCGAGGAATGCGGGAACCTTCCGTCCGGTGATCAGGTGGAACAGCAGCGTGCCGAGACCGGCAAAGAGCAGAGTGGTGGATACGTTCAGTCCGGTGATTGCGGGAACCAGAACCGTTGCACCGAACATTGCGAACAGGTGCTGCAGGCCCAGAACCAGCATTTTGGGGGTACCCAGAGTACTTGCGTCATAAACCGCGTCGGTATTCTTTTCGGGAGTAGCCATAAAAATCATCCTTTCTGTTTTTTGCAAATCTACGTGTTTTCATGAAAAAAGAGGCCCTAGGGCTGACCTAAGACCTCCTTTTCACACATTTCTGTGACAGTATACCTCTTTTTTTTCGATATTGCAAGGAAATATGCCAGATCCCACCGCCAAAATATGAACGATTTGTAAAGCGGTTTTTGTGGATTCTGCCATTGGGGGGCAAAACCGGCAGCGCCTTCAGGCGATGCCTTCCTGATTAAAATTAAGATTTTAATCAGGAAATAGTATCAGTGTATCAGGAAGCCCCGCAGAGTTCGCCGCTCGCAAACGGCAAAACAACATCCGGCTGCCGCACGACAGCCGGATGTTATGTTTATTTTGTATCCCGCGGGGGATTTTTCGGCTTTCCCGCTTTGTGGCGGTACTCGCCCTTGGCGTCGAAATTCGCCATGGCGATCAGGTTGATGGCGATGGTGCCGATCAGCAGAAGAATCGCTTCCCATATCAGACAGTTTACCGCGCTCCACACCATGTCCATCGAATCCATACTGCCGTAACCGGCGGTGACGATGGCCATGATAACGGTGAGGATCAGCCCCAGCCCGCCGAGGATCATCCCTGCGATCCGCTGGGTAAACCGCCATGCGCGGACGCTGCCCATGCCGAAATAGCAGCGGTAGCCGAAGTAGTAGTTGGCCTCCTTCGGCGCGAGAAACAGATACGCCAGTCCAAGGATCAGCGCGATGACCGGGCCGATCATCACGGCGACGCGGCACACGCCCACCAGACTGCCGAAAACCTTGCTCAGGTCGGGAAGCAGCGAGGCAGGGTCAAAGCCGTCCATCACGCTTTTGATGGAGGCAATGTCCAGCGAGCCTTCCGTGGCGGCGGTGATTTCAGTTGGGATCGTGCTCATTATTTTTCCTCCAGGAATTTGCTGATCTCCCGCATAAAGCTGCCCGCATCCTGGAACCGGTGGTAGATGGAGGCAAAGCGGATGTAGGCCACCTCGTCCAGAGGCTTCAGGCGCTCCATGACCATCTCGCCGATCTTGTCGGTGCTGATCTCCCGCTCCAGCGTGTTCTGGATGGTCTGCTCGATCTCGGTGGTGATGCGGTCGAGGTCAGTGACGTCCACTTTCCGCTTGTCAAAGGCGCGGATCATGGAATTGAGAATTTTGTTGCGGTCAAAGTTCTGGCGGGAGCCGTCCCGCTTCACAACGATGATGGGCAGGCTTTCCACGATCTCATAGGTGGTGAACCGGCGCTGGCAGCCCATACACTCCCGGCGGCGGCGGATGCTCAGGCCGTCCTCCGAGTGGCGGGAATCGACGACCTTGCTTTCCTGATCGCCGCAAAACGGACATTTCATGGGAAAAACACTCCCTTCCCCAATACTATTCCTGACATTATAGCAGATGTTGGCAGAACTGTCCAGTTTTTTTTCACCGGCGGGGTTCGACGGGATTCGCTGTTGCCTTTTGCGCCGATTTCGGTTAAAATGGGGACACTACATCTACCTGAAAAGGAGAACCTTATGTCTAAAAAGCTGCTGTTTGCCCTGTGGGGCGGTCTGTTTATTTTGTGCGCGGGGCTGGGATTTATCCCCGGCTTTTCTCAGAATGTCAGCGCGGGAGCGCAGGCTGTGCTGACGGTGCTGGCTGTGGCATTTTTCGCGCCGCCCGCGTGCCTGATTTATGGTGCGAAAAAGGAGAAAGACGCACGCACACTGAAGCTGGTGCGCGGCATTTCGCTGCTGTCGCTGGGGCTGACGCTGCTGGCACTGGTGCTGAACGTGCTGTCCGCCATGGGGACGGTGACCATGGGAAACGTGTTGTTCGCCGTGCTGATCGTGGTGTCCAGCCCCATGGTCTGCAGCGGCTATTGGGCGCTGAGCCTGTTCCTGTGGGCGTGTCTTCTGATCGTCAGCCACTCGCTGCTGAGGAAGAATTTTAACTGAATCTTTACTACATCTTGTGTATACAAGCGGAATAAAACCACTACCTGTAGTGCGTTAACTCAAAAGAGGTAAAACGTCGAAAAATGGCTGTGCTATATTCCCAGACGGATAGAGGAACCTCTGAATCTAACGGCGAGAGCTGACAGCTGGTGAAGAATATCCAATGCCGAGCCAACGCCGCATTTTTTCAGGGGTCCCATAAGGAAACTCTGAACAAATCGCCTGCGGCTGTGAGCCGATCGTTTCCGCCCACGCTTCGGTATCGAGAACGGGGAATCCCCTCCGCTTTTGATACCTTGATTGACCATCTCGCTCACGTCTCCTGCCGATTCGATCAGAGCTTTCTGAAAAAATCGGGAGGGTTTGGTATGACAAGAAGATTGGTAGCCAGAGGGTTGCTGTCAGTTGTATTGGCGGCAGCTCTTTTTTCGTTGTTCCGGCTTCCCGCCGGAGCGGCGACGGTGTATCAGAAGATCACCGGCATGGAGGAACTGACCAGCGGACAATACGTGCTGGTAACGCCCCTTGGCGACGCGCCGGGTATCCTGCTGGGAGAAGATTTTGTGATTTCCGCCACGAAACCCACCTTCACCGGCGACACGGTTGCCGCCGGTGCGGAATGGGACTTGACCATGACGGCGAACGGGGTCATTCTGACGGACGCTCACGGCGTGTCCGCCGCACCCATGGAAGGCGACAGAAACGGCATCGCCGCCGGGACGTATGAATGGCAGGTTCTCTGGGACGGCAAATATTTTTCCTTTCACGGCTGCAACGGAAGCGAGCCGGTGACGCTGGCCTCTGATACGCTTCTTGAGAAAGACTTCCTTGCATGCAGGGACGCCGATATTGAGGAAGCACCGGACTCCTACGTCAGCATCTTTACGCTGTACCGGCGCATGGAGGTGCAGGACGACCCGGAGCCGGAGGAGCCGGGAGAAGTGGTGGAAACGTCGCCCAGTGTGACCGTTTTGCCCGAGGGCGGCACAATCCGCGCCGGGGAGGAAATTACCCTGACCTGCGAGGACGAAAGCGCCGACATTTATTACGCAGTCTCCGCCGACGGGGTGAATTACCAGCCCGATGCGCTGTATGCCGGGCCAATTTGCTTTGAAAAGGACTTCGGAACGGCGTATCTCAAGACATATTCCATCGCCGGGGGCTGCGAACCCGGGGAAGTGACCCAGGTCATTTTCACGGAAGAATTTGACTTTGACTGGAATCTGTACTTCGGTCAGCTCCACGCCCACACCGATATTTCCAACGGCGCCGGGAGCGTGGAGGAAGCGTTCCAATACGCGTCGCAGGTGGATGGCCTGGACTTTTTCGCCGTGACCGACCACAGCGATTCCTTTGACAACGCTGATATGGGCGCCATCGACGCGGATGGCGCGGACATCAGCGCTGACTGGGCGGCTGGGAAGCAGGCGGCCGCTTCCGTGACCAACGGGGATTTTGTGGGGCTTTTCGGCTTTGAGATGACCTGGCCGGAGGACAAGCAGCTGGGGCATATCTCCACCTTCAACACCCCCGGCTGGCAGACCCGGGATCAGGCGGATTTTGAAAACGTGCCCACCGCACTGGAAAATTACTATAAGGCGCTGACCGCCGTCCCCGGTTCCGTCAGCCAGTTCAACCATCCGGATACCGTCCATGGGGATTTTGAGCGGTTCGACCACTACAGCCCCCAATATGACGCGGCAGTCTCCCTGCTGGAAGTGGCCGGGGAGGACGGCGTGGTGGACTGCGGATATTATGATCGGGCGCTGGACGAGGGCTGGCACGTCGCGCCCACCAACAACCAGAACAACCACGACGGGCAGTGGGGCGACGCCAGCGAAGCGCGGACTGTGGTACTGGCGAAAAGTCTGACGGAGGAAGCGCTGTACGCTGCCATGAAGGACCGCCGGGTCTACGCCACGCAGGACAGTGACCTTGCCATTTATTATGAGCTGAACGGTACGGTCATGGGCAGCATCATCCCCAAGTCCGAGAGTGCGGCGGTCACCGTTTTCCTGAGCGACCCCACGGATGAGGCCATCGGCAATGTGGAGGTGGTGACGGACGGCGGGGCAGTGCTTGTGAGCGAGTATGTCGAAACGCCTTCGCAGGTGCTGGAACTGCCCGCCTCCGGCGGACGCAGCTACTACTATCTCCGTATCACCCAGCCGGATGGGGACGTGGCCGTAACCGCGCCCGTGTGGATGGACGGGTATGACGACATTGGCATTGAGCGCTTCGCATCCAGCACGGCCGCCCCTGCCCGGGACGAGGAGATCGGGCTGACGGTGGAGCTGTACAATGACGAGTCGGTGGAATTTGATCTGGACGCGCTGTCGCTTTATGCCGACGAGACGCTTGTCAGCACAGTCTCCGATCTGGGAGAAGTTGCGGGGATGAGCACGCTGGACTACACCTTCTCCTACGCCCACCCGGAACTGGGCGTGACGGAGTTCCGGGTCGAAGCGGTTGGCAGCGTAAACGGGGAAAAGCGCATCTACGAAAAAACGCTGAGCCTGAGCTTCCATGTCCCGGAGCAGGTGAAGCGTATCGCCGTGGACGCTTCCCACGGCAATTCCGGCGTTGATAAGCTGAACCGGCTGAAAGCTATCGCCGCCAAGGTCAATATAGCAGTGGATATTCTGGACGGCGAGCTGCCCGAAAACAGCGACCTCCTGCTGATAACCGCCCCGGCGGAGGCATTTGATGAGGAATTTGTGGAGAATGTCAGATCGTTTGCCGAAAACGGCGGCACAGTCATTCTCTGCGGCCAATCGGATATGGGCGACCTGAGTCTGCACACCTCCGGCGAGATGAACAAACTGCTGGAAGCCATGGGCGCAACCGTGCGCCTGAACGACGACACCGCGTGGGACGAGGAAAACAATAGCGGTACGCCCGACGCGGTATCCGCCAATGTGTTCAATCCTGGCGGCGATTTGACAAAATCTCTGAAACCCGAGCAGACCTACACCCAGCGCGCCGGCTGCACCGTAAATCCGGGGAACGGCACCTGGCTGGTGAAGGGGCGTGATACCACCCACGGCATAGACGCGGACACCGACGGACAGGACACCGGTGAAAACGCGGTGCTGCTTGCCGGTGAGGAACTCCCGGGCGACGGCAAAGTGTACGTCAGTGGCGGACTGTTCCTGGAAGACAGCGCCATGAAGGAACCGGACAATATCTGGAAACCCGTCAGCGGGAATCAGAGAATCGTGGAAGCGCTGCTGAAAATTGAGCGGGCGGCGTGTCCAGAGCTGGTCACCATCGGCGAAATGCGCTCCGGCAAGGCCGGGGAGATATACCACATTCGCGGCTGGGCGACCTCCGGAACCTCCCATCCCGGCAACACTTTCTCCAAAACCATTTACCTACAGGACGATACCGGCGGCGTGGCGCTTGTGCCGTTCACAGGGGAAAACATCGAGGTCGGAACGCCCATAGAGGTGGCCGGGCGGAAGGAAATCCGCGGCGGCAACGTGGTGCTGAAGATCATCGACTACGATAAGAAGCTGGACGAGCCGCTTTACAACTACACGCCGGAAACCACCTCGAATAAGGACGCCATGGACTACGATGCCAACGGCGGCCGCCTGATGCAGGTGGAGGGCAGGGTGACGGATGTGACCTACACTGACGACAGAAAAGTCGTTTCCCGTATCACCCTGAAGGACGGCGACGGCGACTTCGCGGAAATTCTGATCGAGGACGGCATCGTGTCCGGCGCGGACTGGGTGAACGATCTTGCTTCTCGGGTGAAGAAGGGCCGCACCGTGCGGGCGATCGGCATTCTCCATCTGGACGGCGACGGCACGCCGGTTCTCCGGGTGCGCAATTGCGACGAGGTGGTCTATGTGCCGCCCGTCCCGGTTTCTCTGGGTTCTCGCAGGAATCCCCGCACCGGCGATTTGATCTGGATCGCCGTCGGGGTGATGGTTCTGTCCGGAATTGGGCTGGCAGTGCTGCTGAAGAAGAGAAAAAAGTAAAAAATTATGCCGGGGGCGGTCAGCCCCCGGCATTCTTACATTAAATGTGTATGTACTGCTTATACGAGTTTTTAATAAAACGCTTAAAAGCGTTTTATTAGGCCGCAGGATTGCGGCCAGCGGCCACTGCCGCTAAAAAACGAAGTCAATACATTTCTTACCGCCGCCCAGGCGGTCTGCCGTGTAACGGCAGAATAAAATGATGAAATCATTTTATTAAGAAATAGTATTATTCAGCCTGTCCGCCTTGCAGAACAGGACGAAGCCAATGGCGAAGATGACGACCAGCGTACCCACGGCGATGTTTTCGTTTTGCAGCTCCAGCCCGAAGACATGGAACGACTGCCCGTCGGTGAGCTGACTGACCATGGCAATCAGGGTCGTACCAAGGAAGGACGCGCCCTTGCCGCAAATGTCCATGAGACCGAAGTATTCGCCGCTGCGCTCCGCCGGGATGATTTTCCCGAGGTAGCTGCGGCTCAGCGCCTGAATGCCGCCCTGAAACATGCCCACCAGAACCGCCAGTACCCAGAACTGCCACTGGGACACAAGAAATACCGCGAACAGGGTAATGCCGGTGTAGCAGAGGATGCAGATCTTAATGAGCAGCCCCGTGTCGTATTTGGCGGAGAACCGGCCGAAGGCGATGGAGCAGGGGAAGGCCACGAACTGGGTCAGCAGCAGCGCCAGCAGCAGCCCGGTGGTGTTCAGACCCAGAGCGGTGCCGTAGGCCGTGGCCATGTCGATGATGGTGTAAACGCCGTCAATGAAGAAGAAAAATGCCAGCAGGTACAGGAAAATATGCTTCTGCTGCCGAACCTCCCGGAAGGTGTCTCTCAACCGACGGAAGGTGGAAGAAACGGGATTGCCGCCGTGCTCCACGAAGGCGGTCTGGCGGTAACGCTTCAGCAGCGGCTGGGTGCATACGAACCACCACACGGCGGTAATGAGGAAGGAAACGACCATGGCCGTTCCCGCGCCGATGCCGATCTCATCGCCGAACAGCACCAGCAGCAGACAGAGGATGAAGGGAATCACGGAACCGATATAGCCGTAGGCGTAGCCCATGGAGGATACCGTGTCCATCCGCTCGTCGGTGGTGACCTCCGGGAGCATGGCGTCGTAGAACACCAGACTGGAGGAATACCCCACTTTGGCGAGAACGAACACCACCAGGAATGCCAGCCATCCCGCAGTCACGCCCATGGCGGCGCAGCCGAGAACGCCCAGAAGCATACAGGCCATGAAAATCGGCTTCTTGAAGCCCCGGTGGTCAGCCAGCGTGCCGCAGATGGGGCCGATGACGGCCACCAGCAGCGTGGAGACGGAACCGGCGTAGCCCCAATAGGACAAATACAATGACTCGTTCAGCCCGCCGGTAGTCGCCAGAGCGTTGAAATAAATGGGAATCAGAGTCGAAACCAGCAAAATGAACGCGGAATTGCCGATGTCATAGAGAATCCAGCTCCGCTCCAATGCGGTGAGTTTGATTTTTTTCATTTCTACCACTCCTTAAATTTTAGCCGAAGGCCGGGGCAAAATCCTGCCCCAGAGGCTCGCCGGTGCGCATGTGCTCGTCCAGCTGGCTGAGCAGTCCGGGATAGCGCTTGAGCGCGCGGTTGTACAGCACCAGCATTTCGCTGTCCATCCACAGCCAGCGGTCGTCGCCATGTTCCGGCATGAGCTGATCCTCAATGGCCGGGCTGCGGGTCAGGCGCAGCAGGCGCTGGACGCGCTTGCGGTTCTCGCCCACCAGAAACCGGGTGGCGCGGGCCATGTTGCGGACGCAGGTGTTGACGTTCGCCGGGGTGGCGGGGGGGTAAAAGAGGGCAACCGTGACGCACTCTCCCCGGGTCAGCCGCATGTGGGCGCTGCCGTCGTAGGTGTGGGGCTGAGGGACGCCGTCGGATTCCAGCAGATACCGGTCGAATTCCGATTCCAGCTCCACATGGCGGGCGCTGCCGTCCGCTTCCTTTTTCTCCACGTAGGGATGGCACAGGGAGTCCAGACAGTAATGTCCCAGCAGCCCCAGAAGATAGACCCGCCCGGCCTCGCTGCCCGCCTGGGCGCAGACCCGGGCGAAAAATGCCTGCCCGGACTGGGCGTGGAAGACGCCGCCCAGCTGTCCCGTGGCGGTTTTGATCAGGGGGTTATAGTAAAAGAAAATATCCGGCCCGTGCAGACCCATATCGTAAAGCCGCCGGAACCGCTGGATACTTCGGCGGTCGTTGGGACACATCCCAGAGAGCAGCTGCTTTCCAAAGCGGTAATGGGCGTAATTTGCTGGCATGATCGGTCACCTCGTTGTTTTTTCTCACGTTTTCCCATTCTACATGATAATTCGGCAAAAGAGAAGCACTTTTTTCAAAATTCCACTTCAAATTTCTGTAAAGCCGGGGCGTTGCAATGCCAGCGGCACCGTGGTATAATGAACAAAATTGCCATTTTTCGAGGTGCCGATATGGAAACACGCAAGCTTTATTATGAAGATTCTCACCTTTCCCGCTTTACATCGGCGGTGCTTTCCTGCGCGAAGGCCGCGGACGGATGGGAGGTCACGCTGGCCGCTACCGCCTTTTACCCCGAGGGCGGCGGTCAGGCGGGGGACACGGGAACCCTGAACGGCGTCCGGGTGCGCGGTACCCGGGAGCGGGAGGGGGCGGTAATTCACCTGTGCGAAGCGCCCCTGGAAGCGGGCGCGGAGGTCACGGGGGTGATCGACTACGACCTGCGCTTTGCGCGGATGCAGCAGCATTCCGGGGAGCATATCGTCTCCGGGATTCTCAACCGCCGCTACGGCTGCCACAATACCGGCTTCCACATGGGCGCGGACGTCATCACCATCGACTTTGACGGTGTCATCCCGCCGCAGGTGCTGCCGGAAATCGAAGCGGAGGCCAACGGAGCGGTGTGGCAGAACCTGCCCGTGGGGTGCTGGTATCCCAGTCCGGAGGAGCTGCCCGCTATCCCCTACCGCACGAAAAAGGCCCTTGCATGGCCGGTGCGGATCGTGGAGATTCCGGGCTACGACTGCTGCGCCTGCTGCGGCACCCACGTGGCGGCCACGGGGGAAATCGGCCTCATCAAGCTGCTCAGCGCGGTGAGCTTCCGGGGCGGCACCCGGATCGAGATGGCCTGCGGGTCACAGGCGCTGGCGCTGCTGAACGCGGCCTTTGACCAGAACCGGCAGGTTTCTCAGGCGTTTTCCGCCAAAATAACGGAGACCGGCGAAGCCGCACGACGGATGAACGAGCTGCTTTCAGCGCAGAAGTACCGCATGGCTGGTCTGGAAAAGCGGGTCTTTGCCGGAATCGCGGAAAGTTATGGAAACCGCGGCAATGTCCTGCACTTTGAGGAAGGCTTAAGCGCCGACGGCGTCCGGGAACTGGCGAATGCTATCGCGGACAAGTGCGGCGGCACGGCGGCAGTGTTCAGCGGCAGCGACGGCGGTTACGCCTACTGCCTGATCGCCCGTCAGGGCGACCTGCGGCAGCTGGGCCGGGACATGACCGCCGCGCTCCATGGCCGCGGCGGCGGAAAACCCCTCTGCCAGCAGGGACGGGTGCAGGCTGCGAAGGGTGAAATCGAAGCCTTTTTCGCCGACAGGCAGTGAATTTGGTAGTTCGGTGAGGAAAAAGAGGGCGCGAAGCCGCTTTTTGTTCATAAATTCGACTTTTATTCTCTTGGCGCTTATGGTATAATACCCAAAATGACCTGTGCCGCCGAAACTGTTCGGAAGGCACAAAAGGAGAAACATATGGGAGTATTTGAAAAAATTTTCGGCACCCGTTCCCAGCGGGAAATTAAGAAAATCCAGCCCACGGTGGATAAAATCCTGGCGCTGGAGGAGGAATACAGGGCGCTTTCCGAGGAAGCCCTGAAGGCCAAAACCGCCGAGTTCAAAAACCGGCTGGATCAGGGGGAGACGCTGGACGACCTCCTGCCGGAAGCCTTTGCTGCCGTTCGGGAAGCGGCCGACCGGGTGCTGGGAATGCGCCCCTATCCCGTTCAGCTCATCGGCGGCATCGTGCTCCATCAGGGGCGCATCGCCGAAATGAAGACCGGTGAAGGCAAGACGCTGGTCGCCATTCTGCCCTGTTACCTAAACGCGCTGACCGGTAAGGGCGTTCACGTGGTCACCGTCAACGAGTACCTTGCCAAGCGTGACTCTGAGTGGATGGGCAAGGTCTACCGCTACATGGGGCTTTCCGTCGGGCTGGTGATCCCCGGCATGTCCCCGGCGGAGCGCCGGGTGGCCTACGCCGCCGACATCACCTACTGCACCAATAACGAGCTGGGCTTTGACTACCTCCGGGACAACATGGCGATCTACAAGTCCGAGCTGGTGCAGCGGGGACACGCCTTTGCCATCGTGGACGAGGTGGACTCCATCCTCATCGATGAAGCCCGCACCCCGCTGATTATTTCCGGCAAGGGGGAGGATTCCTCCAAGCTGTACGAAATGGCTGACCATTTCGTGTCCACCCTGCGCAAGCAGGTCTTCGCCAAGACCGACGAGAAGGAGATCCACGACGACTACGACTGCGACTACATCGTGGACGAAAAGCAGCGCACCGTGTCCCTCACCGCCAGCGGCATCGCCAAGGCGGAGAAGTTCTTCGGCGTGGAAAATCTGGCCGACGCGGAGAACGCTACCCTCTCTCACCACATCAATCAGGCCATGAAGGCCCGCGGCCTTATGAAGCGGGACATTGACTACGTCATCAAGGACGGTCAGGTCATCATCGTGGACGAGTTCACCGGCCGTCTCATGTACGGCCGCCGGTACAACGAGGGTCTGCATCAGGCCATCGAAGCCAAGGAGGGCGTGACCGTCGCGGGGGAAAGCAAGACCCTCGCCACCATCACCTTCCAGAATTTCTTCCGGCTCTACGGCAAGCTCTCCGGCATGACCGGCACCGCACTGACAGAGGAAGAGGAATTCAGCGCCATTTACAATCTGGACGTGGTGGAAATTCCCACCAACCGTCCCGTCATCCGTATCGACCACCCCGATGTGGTGTACAAGACCGAAGCGGGCAAGTTCCGCGCCATCATCCGGCAGGTGATGGCGTGCCATGAAAAGGGTCAGCCTGTGCTGGTTGGTACAATCTCTATTGAAAAAAGCGAAATCCTCAGCAAGCTGCTGAAGCGGGAGGGCATCCCCCACAGCGTCCTGAACGCCAAGCATCATGAGCAGGAAGCCCAGATCGTGGCGCAGGCAGGCAAGCTGGGCGCCGTGACCATCGCCACCAACATGGCGGGCCGTGGTACCGACATCATGCTGGGCGGCAACGCCGATTTCCTTGCGAAAGCGGAGCTTGCGAGAATGGATTTCCCGGATGAACTTTTACAGGAGGCCGACTCCTACGCCGAGACCAGCGACCCGGAAATTCTGAAAGTTCGCCATACCTACGAAGAGCTGCTGAAAAAGCACAAGGCCGCCATCGCGCAGGAGGCGGAGCAGGTCCGCGCCGCCGGCGGTCTGTTCATCATCGGCACCGAGCGCCACGAGTCCCGGCGGATCGACAATCAGCTGCGCGGCCGTTCCGGTCGTCAGGGCGACCCCGGCGAAAGCCGCTTCTATCTGAGCTTACAGGACGATCTGATGCGCCTGTTCTCCACCGACCGGGTGATGAGCATGATGGACTCCCTGGGTCTGGACGAGGACACACCCATTGACGCGAAAATCCTCAGCAACGCCGTGGAAAACGCCCAGAAGAGCGTAGAATCCCGGAACTTCCGCGCAAGAAAGAACGTTCTGGAATACGATAACGTCATGAACACCCAGCGTGAGGTCATCTACGCCCAGCGGCAGAAGGTGCTGGATGGGGAAGACCTGCGGGAGAACATGATGCAGATGCTCCGCTCCCTTGTGGAGAGCGACGTTTCCACCGCCCTCAGCGGGCATGGCGGCGAGGTGAACGAGGACGGCCTGAAGGGGCTGGCCAACGCCATGGAGGGCATCTACTTCGCCAAAGGCACGCTGGCGTCCCGCCGGGAGCAGCTGCTGGCCATGAATGCCGATGAGCTGACGGACACCGTTTTTGAAATTGCCAAGCACACCTACGAGGCCAAGGAAGCCGCCTACACCCCCAAGATCATGCGGGAGCTGGAGCGCGTGGTCATGCTCCGGGTGGTGGACGAATACTGGATGGACAACATCGACGCCATGGACGATCTGAAGCAGGGTATCGGTCTGCGGGCTTACGGCCAGCACGACCCGGTGATAGCCTACAAGGAAGAGGGCTACCAGATGTTCGAGGCCATGATCACCGCCATCAAGGAGGAGACCATCCGCCGGATGTTCCTGGTGCAGCTGCGTCCCGCGCAGGAAGTCAAGCGGGAGAAGGTGGCCAAGGAGACCGGCACCTCCGCCCCGGACAAGTCTCAGGTCAAGCGTGCGCCGGTGCGCAAGGAGCACAAGGTCGGCCCCAACGACCCCTGCCCCTGCGGCAGCGGCAAGAAGTACAAGAAGTGCTGCATGCAGAAGGACAAACTCGAAAGTTAAGATAACAGAGAATCGGAAGTAAGGCGCTTTACGCCTTACTTCCGACGCGCGAAAACGAGATTATGATACGAACACAGAAATACGGAACACTGGAATATCTCACCGCCGACGGCATCACCGTCCCCCACGGGTTCACCACCCGTCTTGGCGGCGTCAGCACCGGCACCCAGAGCAGCCTGAATCTGGCCGTAGGCCGGGGGGACTCTCTGGAAAACGTGGAGGAAAACCTCCGCCGCCTTGGCCGCGCCGTGGGCTTCGACCCGGAAAAACTGGTGATGACATTGCAGATCCATTCGGACATCGTCCGGGTGGTGACGGAAAAAGACCATATCGGCCTGTGCCACCGGGACTATCCCAAGTGCGACGCCCTTGTGACAAACACCCCCGGCGTTGCGCTGCTGGTGTTCACCGCCGACTGCACGCCGCTGCTGTTTTTCGACCCCGCGACCGGGGCGGTGGGCGCGGCCCA
>ERZ809224.2027-NODE-2027-length-13299-cov-5.748414_pt1 | contig 13299 bp, 13 predicted proteins | sample MGYA00520513_ERZ809224 | MGnify/ENA primary metagenome ERZ809224 (study PRJEB31576, sample SAMEA3212658) | Homo sapiens | biome: human-gut; feature: human gut; material: fecal | place: Sweden | collected 2012 ...
GTCGTCACCTGGGACAAGACGGAGGCTTGCCGCCCACACCAGGGCATGTATCTCTTAAGCCTCTACGGAAGAGTCACAGAAATGGGATCCGAGCAGATGTAAGAACTCACGGCAAAAGAGCTGCTGCAAAAATCATTGCAGCAGCTCCACTTATGTAGTCTTTTTTATAATTCCGCAATCATATACTTCTTCAAATCTTCCGCTATGTCAGCGCCTTCAAGGGAAATGCTGATGACAAACGTCACGCCGAACTTCTCGCTGATCTTATCCAACTTGCGGAGCAGGTCATTGGCCGTCGCCGCGTCTGTAAGCGAAATCTTCAGAAAACTGTCAAGATACATCTGCTCCAGATCGTGATCCTGAGAAAGAATTCCATAAACGAAGCCGATAAACTCTCCACTAGACTCCAGCTCGAATCCGGAAACATCAATGAGACGGATCTTATTGTTCAGCTCGTACATATGCTTCGGACTCTTATCCAGATATACGATGCTGCCGTGTGCATCCTTCACCTCGGTGTTTACCTTGTCAAGTAAAATTTTTGTTTTTCCTTTTCCTTTTGCGCCTACAATTAACTGTATCATGGTTATCTCCTCCTTTGGTAGCGGATAAATATTCGTGATGTAATTATAGACTATTTTCACATAAATTACAACACCTAATTGCAAATTTATCGTCTATTTATACATATTTCACGAATCTGTAGCACCAATTAAAGATAATACCTGATTCATCTCCTGATACAGGGCATCTTTGTCGTTGGCGTGAAGAATAATCGATAAATATGGATTTCCGTATAAATCCTTGGAAAGCAGCGACAGACATGCACCTGCGTCATCTGTTGTACCGGTCTTTCCGCCGTAGATCACGACATCGTCAGGAGCCTCCGCTTCATTCGTAAAATAGTGATTCGTTGACTCCCAGGTCACAGCTCCCTCACTGCCGTCACTTCTCGTATACTCCGCATAATAATTTTTGCGGCTGATAATATCCTGAAAAATATCATACTTCAGAGCTGTATTGTAAATCAGATAAATATCATAGACAGAGGTATAATGCTCCGGATTTGTCAGGCCATGCGGATTCATAAAATGTGAGCTTGTCGCGCCGATGGATGCCGCCTCCTCATTCATCATCTCAACAAAATGATCGACCGATCCCCCCACATGCTCCGCGATCATCATCGCCGCATCGTTTCCGGAAGCGAGCATCATACCATAAAGCAGCTGCCGCAGGGAATAAACTTCGCCCTCTTTGATGTCGCAGACAGAAGATCCATACTCGATATCCGCCGCCGTCGAAGTGACCGTGACAAGCTCGTCCAGATTTCCGTATTTCAGTGCAACAAGCGCTGTCATGACCTTCGTAATACTCGCAGGGGAGCGTTTTGTAAAAATATCTTTCGCATAGACGGTACGCTCATGATTCACATCAAATAATCCTGCAGAATATGCATTCAGCGTCAGAGCCGCACTGTTCACATCTCCGGAAGCCACACACAGATCTGCTGCAAATGCATCTGCGGTATTGCCCGTCAGAAGACTTCCCCCGGAGCTCAGTACAGGATCCGTCCGGTCATATGGAGAAAATAATTCATAGTCATGGGAACGGAACACAAAGTAATAGACCAGAAAGCCCATCAGCGCCGTCAGCAAAAAGAGCAAAAGCAGCACAAGAATCAGCTTTCGCTGTCTTTTTGCCTCCTGCGCTTCTTTTTGCTGAATGCGCGCCCATTCCCGGGCTGTATAGCCAACCGGCTGTTCATTTTTATTTGTACATTTCACGCCACTCAAGATCTCCTCGCTCCAGTGATTTCAGAAGCATCTCTGCAGATGCGATATTTGTCGCCAGCGGGACATTGTGGATGTCACACAGGCGAATTGCCTTATTGACATCAGGCTCGTTGCTCCTCGCATTTAAAGGATCCCGAAAAAAGATCACAAGGTCGATCTGGTTCTGGTCAATCATCGCTCCAAGCTGTTCCTCACCTCCGATATGTCCGGCAAGGAATTTATGAATATTCAGATTCGTGACCTCTTCGATCAGACGTCCTGTCGTTCCGGTTGCATAAAGCGTATGCTTTGCAAGAATGCTCCGATACGCAATGCAGAGATTCTGCATCAGCTTTTTCTTTGAATCATGTGCGACAAATGCTACATTCATTCGTTTGGCCTCCTTTAATAAATTGTCGAAATATCAATATTTGCGGGTCTGAAGTCCTACATTCAGTACCAGTCCGATTCCAATACAGAAGCTGACCAGCGAAGTCAGACCATAGCTTACAAACGGGAGTGTGATACCCGTATTGGGAATCAGTCCCGTTGTAACTGAAATGTTGATAAAGGTCTGGAAAAAAACCAGTGCGGACATACCGCATCCAATCAGTGTTCCCGACAGTACTTTGGCCCTCCTTCCGATCAGAAGACATTCCAGTGCAATCAGAAATTCCAGCAGAACAATGATACAGCATCCAAGGAACCCAAGCTCCTCTCCCGCTACGGCAAAGATAAAATCCGTCTGCGGCTCAGAGATAAAATTACCGTTTTTGACGGAGCCTACATCATCGTTATTCAATCCCTTTCCGTAAAGCTGTCCGGAACCGATCGCCTTGATTGAGTTCTGCTGCTGTCTTGCCTCATCCGGATACTCGTCCGGACGCAGCCATGCATAGACACGCTTCAGCTGATAATTGCCGCCGCCCTGCTGCTCAGGCTGGATCAGCACGCTCACAAAAATGACCGCAACCGGCACCAGCACTGCCAGCACACCAAAAACAATTCGATAGCTGAGGCCCGATACAAAAATCAGTACACAGAATACCCCGGCTACTGTAATCGTTGTGGAAAGATCCGGCTCCTTGTAGATCAGCAACAGCTGTACGCCAATCAGCAAAAGAGACAGTACAATCATTCGGAACTTGCTGATCTCATCTTCGTGAACCTCAAAAAATTTGGCAAAAAACAGAATCAGAAGAATTTTCGCCACATCGGATGGCTGAAACTGAAATCCGATATTGATCCAGCGTGTCGCACCGTTTCGCTCGACACCGAACAGCAACACCATTCCGAGCAACACGGTGCTCAGCAGATAAATCAGCCAGTGAAAATTCAGAACCCATGTATAGTCGAAGAGGGACACGAGCACCATCGCGGCGACTCCGAGAATCAATCCATATATCTGTTTTTTCTGAAAATCCGCATCCGCACTCCCGATAATCAGGATTCCGAGAATCGCCAATGCGACGACCCACAGGATCAGACGGAAGCGATAATCACTTAATCTGTATTGTTTTAACATCCTGTACTCCTTGCTTTATCTCATAGACAATATCCATCCGCACTTCAAAGCGGTCACTGTCCAGATTCAGGTATTTTGAAAGAATATTTACAATCTCCTTCCGCATCTGCCGTAACTCTTCCTGACTGCAGTCAAGCCTGTCTGAAGCAATCGTCAGCTCTGCCCGCGCCCGTGCAACTGCACCGGAACGAACCTGCGCATACCTGCAAATATTCATTTCAGCCTCCTACTTCTTTTTGAAGAACGCGGACATACGCTGTAAAAGTGACGTCCGATGCTGTAGCTCAAGAAGCGGAACCGTCTCGCCCATCAGACGCCGGGCGATATTCAGATACGCCTGACCGGCCAGAGTATCACTTCCGACGACAGGTTCCCCATGGTTCGCGGCAATGACAATGCTCTCTTCATCAGGAATCGCTCCGAGCAGATTGACTGCCAGGATCTCCAGCACATCCTCGACCGACATCATCTCGCCGCGTTCCACCATATCCACGCGAATGCGATTCAGCACCAGATCAATTTTCCGGATACCATCTGCCTCCAGAAGCCCGATAATGCGGTCTGCATCCCGGATCGCTGATACTTCAGGCGTCGTCACGACAATTGCCTGGTCCGCTGCCGCGATGGCATTGCGGAACCCCTGCTCGATCCCGGCCGGACAGTCCAGAATAATATAGTCAAACAGTGGCTTCAGCCCGTCCACAAGCTTGATCATCTGCTCCGGGCTGACTGCGCTTTTGTCGCGCGTCTGCGCCGACGGGAGCAGATACAGATTCGGATAATGCTTATCCTTGATCAGTGCCTGACGGATCCTGCAATTTCCTTCAATGACATCTACCAGATTGTAGATGATCCGGTTTTCCAGCCCCATCACGACGTCCAGATTCCGCAGCCCGATATCTGTATCGATCAGAACCACTTTTTTATTCATACGGGCAAGCCCCGTTCCGATGTTCGCTGTCGACGTTGTCTTTCCGACTCCGCCTTTTCCGGATGTAATTACGATAACCTGACTCATATACCATCCCTCCGCTTCGCCTGCCATCATTTTGCCTTATTTGCGTGTTTCTTCGCGCACGGTACTTCTGTTATTATGTCAGATATTCACACAGATTTTCACTTGTGATCGGTTTGAACTGCAGATGGTCATCTTTGATATACGCCATCTTCGGATCAAGCGGATACTCTCCGGTATCCTTTTTCTTCACGATGGCACTGCGCGCCCGCTTATCCGCAATGCGCACCTGCATGGGCTTCATCGTAAGCGCGGCCACAAAGCAGCTGCGGTCGCCTCCCGCGCCTGCATAAATGTCTCCCATACAGCAGCCCAGCACGACGATATTACCTTTTGAGATGATGCGCGCCCCCGGATTCACATCGCCGATCACTACAATGCTTGTCTCGGTCTCCAGCTCCTGGCCGGAGCGTAAAGTCCCGCGGTAAAAATACCCGTCCTCTTCCTTTTTCTTTTCCAGTGACTTCTCGACCGCCCGCCGGTAAAACTCTGCTGACTGCTTTTCTTCATCTACAATACAGACCACCTGTATCCGGGAATTTTCTACCACCTCTTCTACCAGCTGATTTTCTTCCTCTTTGGTAAGGGCCCTGCCTCGAAAGGTGAGCGCCAGCTTTGCATTTTTAAAGAACCCTGCGGATTCCCGGAATTTTTCTCCGACCGCCTTTCGCAGCTCCTCAAACGGGAGGTCTGAATTCAGGTTCAGAACCAGCCCGTAAGGATTGCTCTTTAAAATCACCGCACTTTGGCTCATTGCCACTCCCTCTTTCCATTTTCCGGCTTAGTCCGCAAATGCGGCTGCCGATGTACCGGACGTATTGTAAGAATCATACGACGCCGATGCATGTCCGGTAATCAGTTCACTCTCATCCTGCAGCTTAAAGTAATAAGAAATGACATCTCTTGCGACAAGCGCTGCATTTCCGGAGGAATAACCGTTCGTAATACGCACAGCAAGTGCAATCTCCGGGTCATCATACGGTGCATAGCCGATGAACAGTCCGTGGTTCGGCTTGTCCTTACTCTGCTGTGCCGTACCCGTCTTACCGGCTACCGCCAGACCATTCGTTCCGTTAAAGGCCGGAGCATTGGTCGCGCTGAATGCCGCATGGTTCTGTACCACACCACGCATTCCTGCGTGGATTGTATCCCAGAGCTCCTGCGGGAGCTCAAAGGTGTTGTGGACATTTGCACTGTTGTCCTCGAGCACACTGCCCGCCGAGTCTGTGATCGACTTTACAAGTGTCAGATCATAGCAGGTGCCGCTGTTCGCAATCGTACTCACATATCGCGCCAGACCTGCCGTCGTATACAGATGTGTAGACTGTCCCATGGCGGAACGTGCCGCGTCCTTATCTGACACATGTGGTGTCGTCTCAGGGACCTCCAGACCGGATTTGGCATCCAATCCATACATCTCCGCATACTTCTGCAGCTTTTGAATGCCCTCCTCATCGGAATAATCACCGTTCATTGTACCGAGCCGGTAACCGATTGTATTAAAGAAATAGTTACACGAATCCCGGATCGCCGTCTGCAGCGTCTCCACCCCGTGTCCGTAGATATTCCAGCAATTGATCGGCTGCTCGTCGAACGGCGGTGTGTCGAATTTACCGGTACAGTTGATGCCCTCACCAAGGTTGATGACACCCTCCATATAGCCGGCGGTCGCCGTCACGATCTTAAATGTGGAGCCCGGTGCAATCGCTTCCTGTGTCGCGCGGCTGTAGAACGGGGAGGATTTATCCATGTTCAGCTTTGTAAAGTAATCCGAATCCATCTCATTCGCAAGCCGGTTATTATCGTAACCCGGATAAGTCACACAGGCCAGAGTCTCTCCGTTGTTCGGATCCGTCAGCACGAGAGATCCGGAACAGGGATTCAGAGCCAGCTGAGACGGTCGGATCTCCAAATTGTAGATCTTCTGGTAAATAAAATCAAATCCGCTCAGAGAACCATCCGAAAGCTGCTGATAAGCGGTCGTGTCCATATCCAGCACGCCCTGATCGAACAGAAGCAGACAGATCTCCGCCTCATTGATTCGTTCTTCCTTCAACAGATACCGATATACCTGCTTGCAGAAATTATCATCATCATACAGATAGTTGGAAATATAATCCGCCAGCGTCGTGAACATCTCGTCGGTATCCATATATTCCGTATCGCTTGTAATCTTTGTAATATCAAGCCAGTTCTGCTGAATCGCATAAGTCAGAAATTCCTTCAGGCTGATCGTCTCATCCTCCGTCCACTCCTTGTAGACGAGATCTGTCTTGTCGATTGCGTCAGCATCCAGGATACCGGTATCAGACATCAGCATATTGTTGACAATATAAGACTCATATGCCTGATACTCTTCTTCCAGATCCTTGTAAGCCGTCGGTGTATCACTGAGCAGCTCATTTTTGATCGTCGCAAAAATTTCCGATGCCTTTACAAGAAACGCATTGTACACTTCCTGCTCGTTGGCTGTCGCATCATCCGCCTTTAAATGTCCCACGTTCAGCACATTGTTCTCAAACAGTGCATAGTAGACATCATAAACCGGAATCCAGATCTGGTCAGCCGACTCGACGAGGTCTGCATTGAACTCTTCTGTATCTGCCAGCTTCGCGCAGATAATTCCGGCGATATACTGCTCCAGGATCTGATAGGCTGCTTTCTGCAGATCCATATCAATCGTCAGGATAACATCATTGCCTGCCTGCGGTTCTACACGGGAAGCCACCTCCAGTGTCCGCCCCATGTTGTCGACATAGAGTGTCTCCGAACCCTTATCTCCCTGCAAAGTCGTCTCCAGTACGCTCTCCAGTCCGGTTTTCCCGACGATATCAGTCGCATCATAGCTGTCATCCTCTTTTTTGAGTTCCTCCAGCTCCTCTGCGGAAACTTTGCCGGTATAACCAATCAGCGGTGCCAGATACTCTGCATCCGCATATACCCTGCGGTATTCCTCTGAAATATCAATTCCCGGAAAATCTGCTGCGTTTTCCATGATCCGTGCAACGGTCTGCTCACTGACATCCTTCGCAATCGTCACGGCCTGATAGCGCTGGAAACTGTTCGCCGCGATCGCTGCTCGCAGGGTTACGAGCTGCAGCAGCTCATGGTCCGTATAACTCTCCGGAAGATCATATTCCTTCCGCTCGGCATCGGTAATCTTCGGATCGAACAGTCCGTAATGATCCTTATCACACAGCTTAGTCATCAGATCTTCTGCGCTGATCTCCAGCTGTTCCTTTTTCAGATCCGATATTTGTGCCTGACCAAACAAATCTGCCTTAAACCGGTTCAGAGTGAAGCCGGATACCATATACTTCCAGGAGCCGTCGTCTGCCTGTCCGATCTCAAAATCATCTACGATCGAATCGCCCTGCTCCTCAATCATTTTAATGACATGGTACAGAATACTGTTCAAGGCCAGATTCTTCTCATGCGTCGTATTATAGGTCTCGCTGTCCTCAAAGGTGACACAGTAGGAAAGCTCGTTGTATGCGATCGCTTTTCCGTTCCGGTCGTAAATATTTCCGCGGGAGCTTTTTAATGTTCGCTCCTTTTTAATAGAAAGAGAAAAATTTTCCTGATAGCTTTCTCCCTGTATAATCTGCAGATAAAACAGTCGTTCAATCAGAATCGCCGCCATCAGTACAATGACGACAAGCAGCACCACAAGCCTCGGTGGGATCACCTTCGATGCCCGTTTCCTGATGTCTTTAAACAAAGCTGTCTGCACCTCCTCCGTCAGTCATACTCAGCTTCTGGTTGATCCTGTAAAGAAGCCGGTAAAGCACAATGGTCAGTATCAATGTGTAAAGCACCTCCGGCAAAATCACACGCCCGAGGTAGCGGAAAAAATGAATTCTCCCTCTCATCAGAAACATAAAGCCATACTGCACAATCCCGTATATCAGATCGGAAATGGAGATCAGAAACAGTGGGGTCTTGATGTCATCGTCATAAAAAATGCGGTAAAAATATCCGCTGAAATACCCAACCCAAAGATAGATCAGCGCATTGAAACCAATGATGCTGTTGAAAAAAATATCCGTCAGCAGTCCGCAGAAGAATCCGGTCAGCATGCCGGACTTTTTCCCGCGCATCAGGCCAAAAGAAACTGTCAGGATAATGAGCAGATTCGGCTTGATCGACGCAATCGATATCATCTGACAAACCGTAGACTGTAAAATAATGCTGACCAAAATCAGAATGGCCATCGTCGGCTTTCGTCTCATGCTTGGTATCTGCTCCTTTCCTATTCTGCCGCCTGCATCTCTGTCTCGGTCTGCAAAGCCTCTTCAGATGCAGCGTCACCGGCCGCAGCCGTCTCAGCTGTATCAGATGCAGGCGACACCGAATCGGACGGCACATAATTTTTCAACTCCAGAATGACGAGCACCTCCTGCAGATGCCGGAAATCGACAACCGGTGTGATATATCCGGACTTTGTCAGATTGTTGGAATCATTGTTCAGCTCGCTGATATATCCGATCAGGATGCCCGGCAGGAACTTCTCACTGATATAGGACGTCACGACCTTATCACCGACATGTACCTTATTGTCGGTATCGGTCAGTTTGACCAGATTCAGGGAGCCCTCGTCAATCAGCCGAAGGTCCCCGGCAATGATACACTGGTCGGAGGTCGTTGATACCATCGCGCTGACATTGCTGTTGTCATCAATAATCGACCGGACGACTGCCCAGTTCGGGCCAACCTCTGTCACGATTCCGACCAGTCCGCCTCCGGAAATGACATTCGCATCTTTCTGAATGCCATCGTTGCTCCCTTTATCGATCGTGAACAGTTGAAACCAGTTGCCGGACTCTTTTGCAATTACACGTGCACCGACCTTTTCATAGTCTGTATACTGCTGATCCAGATCGTACAGCTCACGCAGTCTGGTCAGTTCCTCTTTATCCTGAACCAGCTGGCTGTTCTCCTCGGTAAGCGTATCCACCTTCGCCTGCAGTTCTTCATTTTTTGCCCGCAACGTCACCGCATCATCGAAATTATCGGTAAGGCCGGACAGCCACGAGCCAAACCCGTTGATTCCCTTCTGAATCGGTGTAATCACAAATCCGCTGACCTGCCTGACCGGTGCAACCGCATCCCCTTCAAAAAAGGACAGCAAAATCAGTGCAACACAAAATACGCTAAGTCCGATCAGAAGATATTTGTTTTTCAAATTGTCATTTGTCTTTTTTTTCATAGTCAACCTGCCTTATCTCATTCCCGCCAGATCCTTCAGCGTGTAGGTACACTGCCGCAGATCCTTATTATTGATGATTTCCACCAGTCCCCGCACCGTACTGTTCTTCGGATCCTGAATATGATGGATCGGAATTCCAAGCTCCTTTCGGATATATTCCGGAAGATTCTGGATCATGGAGACACCTCCACTCAGGTAAATACCCTCACGCGTGATATCCTTCATCAATTGTGGCGGTACCCGATTGAATATGGAGCTGATCGCCTCAACGATCATATCCACGCTGTCAATGATCGCTACACTCACCGCCAGCGACGGAATCATATCCGACTTCGGAAGGCCGGACAGCGTATGAATACCAAACACCTTCTGCTCCAGACGCGGACCATTGATCATAAATGCAAGGTTATTTTTCAATGCTTCTGCGCTCTTCTGACCGATACTCAGATTGAATTTCCGGCGCACCATTGTGCTGATGTCCTCATCCAGCCTTCTTCCGCCGATCTTCAGGGTCTGCGATAAAATAATCTTACCGGAGGCAATCACAGAAATCTCTGTCGTATCACCGCCGATATTCACGATCATATGTCCGCGCGAGGAGAGCACCGGCAGCTCTGCGCTCACTGCGTCTGCGATCCCCTTATCGATCAGTCGGATCCGGCCTGCACCGATCTTACCGCGCATGACCTGGAAAAAGGCTCGCTTCTCTACCTGCGTGATATCGCTTGGCACGGCAATATAGAGCGTTACATCCCGATGCAGTATCCCGGAGAAGCTTTTCAGCAAATGCGAAAGCACGATCTCCGCCTCCGTCAGATTGGCGATCACGCCATTTGTCATTGGCCAGACGACCTGTACATTTTTCGGGTTCTTTTCGTATATTTCATAGGCAGCGCTGCCGACCGCCAGAATATCACGGTCATTGCGAAGCGCCACCACATTTTTATCGTATAAAAAGTTTTTTCCGTTTTTATCTTTGATTTTGATCGTATCTGTGCCAAGATCCACGGCACATACCTTCTGAAACAGCATTCTTTTCCCCTCACTGCGTTTCTGTATTCAGCCAGAACCCCTGTTCCCTCATGCTGACGGCCTGCCTGTCCCCGATGATGATATGGTCCAGCAGCTCGATGCCAAGCATCGCACCTGCCCTTTTAACCCGCTCTGTCAGCAGAACGTCATCCCTGCTCGGGTCAGGAACGCCGCTCGGGTGATTGTGCAGCAGCAGAATGCTGACAGCCTGCTGCCGGATGGCTTCGATGAAAATTTCGCGCGGAGAAATCAGAGAAGCATTAACGGTTCCCCTCGAAATGATAGTATCCCTTATCAGCTTCCCCTTGCTGTTCAGCATCGTAAGAACAAGCACCTCCTGTTCTTCATGCCTCAGTGTTTCCATATAATATTCTGCGACCGCAGCCGGGTCATGAAAGGAAATAGATTCGGAAATCCCCGCCCGTGATATCCGCCTCGAAAGCTCAGCAATACATTTAAGCTGTATCGCCTTCACCTTTCCGAGTCCGCGGATCTTCTGTAAATCAGAAATCGACATGTGGTAGATGCCAAGAAGCCCTTTTTTATCCTGAGCGAGTACGTTTCTTGACAGCTCCAGTGCAGATACGCCTTTGGAACCAGTTCGTAAAATCACAGCGATCAGCTCTGCATCACTAAGACGCTCCGCTCCCCATATCAGACATTTCTCATAGGGACGTTCCTCCTTTGGCAGATGCTTCATCGTGCTTCCTGCTGCATTACTCTCGTTTTTCATTATGTTTCATGCTCTCGCTCGCCCAGATGGCACAATTCTCCTCTTTGAAAATGAACCATTGAAATATTCTACCATAAATTTTTTCCAAAGTATACACCCAGAAGCTTAAAATTTTCATAACCAGTTTCGTATAGCAGCAAGATACCAAGACAGCACGCGGCAAATTTATTTGCTGCGGGCTATATTGGTATCTTGGGATGGGCGGAACGCCCATAAAGCCACAGACAGGAGCTGCGTATGCAGCGGATAGCTCGAAGGGCTGGTCTGTGGCCTGCGCACGAAACGTCCGCCTTAGATACGCTCACACACTGCTTCCGCCACCCGTATTCCGTCAACTGCAGCTGAGGTAATTCCGCCTGCATAGCCTGCCCCCTCGCCGCACGGGTAAATGCCCGGGAACTGCTCTGCCTGACAGGAAGCATCACGTAAAATCCGTACCGGCGAGGATGTCCGGCTCTCAACACCGAGCAGCAGTGCCTCGGAATCGTCAAAGCCCGGAATCCGATGCCCAAACGCCTCGATTCCCTCGATCAGTGCCAGATTCAGAGACTCCGGCAGGATTCGGCGTACGTTGGCATACGCATATCCACCCTTCACCTGAGGCTGCACCTCATTTCCAGAGGGCTGCTCCTGGTTCTCTTTCCCGGATCGGAAGTCGCCAAATGTCTCTACCGGAATCTTTCCGGATGCGCAGCGATATGCCGCTTCTTCCAGATTCCTCTGGAAACGCATCCCGTCCAGCGCATCCTTTGCCTCATAATCCTCCGGCGTGACAGTCACAACGATCGCGCTGTTTGCATTACGGCTTCCGCGGCTGCTGTAGCTCATACCGTTTACCGCCAGCCGTCCCGGCTCAGAAGAAGCATTGACGACGTACCCTCCCGGACACATACAAAAAGAATACACACCACGGCCATCCGCACATTTATGCGTCACCTTGTAAGGGGCCGCTCCAAGCTGTTCGCAGACCGGCATGCCGTACATAGCCTCATTGATCCGCTCCTGCGGATGCTCCATACGGAGCCCGACCGCGAATGCCTTTGGCTGCATCGACATGCCAAGTGCCTGCAGCATTTCAAACGTATCCCGTGCACTGTGGCCGATCGCCAGCACCAGATGATCCGTTTGCATCTGCTCCCCGCCATTGACCTCCAGCTGATAGCGCGCACCCGATTCCTGTGTACGGATTCCGGTCAGGCAGCTCTTGAACCGGAATCTGCCGCCCAGAGCTTCGATCTCCTCCCGGATATGCCGCACGACCGATACGAGCACATCTGTCCCGATGTGCGGTTTATAATAATATAGTATAGAAGGATCTGCTCCTGCCTTTACAAATTCATTCAGTACAAAATGAATTTTTCCATCCGGATCCTTGATCAGGGTATTCAGCTTTCCATCTGAAAAGGTACCTGCGCCGCCTTCCCCAAACTGGACATTTGAATTTGGATTGAGCACGCCGGTCTCCCAGAACATCTCCACGTCCTGCACACGCTGCTCGACTGCCGCTCCACGCTCGAGCACAATCGGGCAAAGTCCTGCGCGGGCAAGCATCAGTGCGCAGAAAAGCCCTGCCGGGCCACTGCCTGCTACAACCGGTGGATGGGCGCTCTCTCTTTCTTCTGCAGCGTTTTCGTAAGGAAATGCATACTCCTTTTTTTCTGTCAGTGTAATTTTACGATTATGAAGGCGTTTTACAATCGATGTCGCCTGCGCCGTTTCGACATCGACGGTATAGACATAAAACAGCTCCGGTTTTTTGCGTGCATCCACCGACTGACGCATACACGTATAAGTAAACGGCTGCTTTTTCAGTCTGAGGATCTTCTGTATCTCTTTCTCAAGCTCCGCTTCCGTATGTGTAATCGGAAGCTTCAGCTCACTGATTCGTATTATGGTTTTTATGTTCATCTGTCACCTGCTCCTGTTCTTCTTTTTTGAGCAAATCGATTTTATCACACTTTTTTTATCTTGTGAAGTAAACGGGCTCAGAATCAGACCGGATATCTGCAAACA
>ERZ809224.2030-NODE-2030-length-13290-cov-5.192520_pt1 | contig 13290 bp, 10 predicted proteins | sample MGYA00520513_ERZ809224 | MGnify/ENA primary metagenome ERZ809224 (study PRJEB31576, sample SAMEA3212658) | Homo sapiens | biome: human-gut; feature: human gut; material: fecal | place: Sweden | collected 2012 ...
ATACACTGGCGCAAGCACTGGGTTCTTCTTTTGCCGATAACTTGCAAAGGATACGTTACCGGGACGGTATCATCAATGGATACCCCTCCCGCCTGCATTATACTTCCGACTGGATTGATAATGGTCTCCGCAACGGTTTTCTGACTGACGTTACAGCCCGAAACAGTTCCCGTACTACGAAACTTTCTCTTTCATATATGTCCACGCATCCCAAACAATATAAAAAATTGGCTGATTCTCCGGAAAATGTAACACAAATGGCAGAATACGAGAAAGCATTATCCGGAAAAACTGTATCTTGGTTGCCGAAAAGCGAATTACCGGAAAACGGATTACCCTGGATTATGAACGGAGATATTATCGCTATCACTACGAAGCTTCCCGGACTGGACATAGCCCATGTGGGAATAGCCTATTACGTAAACGGAAAACTGCATCTGCTGCACGCTTCTTCCACGCTGGGAAAAGTGGTTGTCAGCGAGAAGCCTTTCAATCACATGTTGAACAATAATAAATCGTGGACAGGTATACGTGTTGTCCGAATGTCTCACTCTAAAAATAACTGATTATGAAACGACTTAAACATTTCCTTCTCGCCTCATGCTTGTTGCCCGGCTTTCTGGCTGCGCAAGGAGGCGCAAACGCCTACTTTCTGGAACTTGCTCCGGATGCCCAATCAGCAGGTATGGCCGGCACGGGATTAGCTATCACCGACAATGGAAGTACAGCTATCTTTCATAATGCTTCTACCATTGTTTTCTCACAAGAAGTAATGGGCGCAAGTTATTCGTACGCTGACATAAACAAAGATTACTCGATGCACAGCGCATCTGTTTTCTATAAAATCGGAAGAGAAGGGAATCATGGCTTCACAGTAGGTTTCCGTCATTTTAAGAATCCGAAGCAAAGACTGGACGGTGATCAGAACGATAACTTCCGCCCGCATATATGGGATCTGGAAGCCGGATATTTCAGTACTGTAGCCAAGAACCTGTCCTTGTCTCTAACATTCAGATATTTACAGGCTAAAGCTTGGAAGGATGCGGACACCAAAAACTCGGTTTGCCTTGACCTCGGAGCAACTTATCACCGCAATATGGCTCTTTTGGATGAAATGGCTTCCTGGAGCATCGGTTTCCAGGCTGCTAACTTAGGAAAAAAGATAGACGGTTACAAACTTCCCGCCAAACTAGACCTGGGAGGTGCAATCGACCTGCCATTCAGCATGGAGAACCGTCTGCAAGTGGCACTCGACTTCAACTATCTGCTTCCTTCCGAAATCCGCCAACTTCAGGCAGGAATCGGCGCCGAATATAACTTCCTGAAATACGGGGTAGTCCGTGCAGGATACCACTTCGGAGATAAAGACAAGGGAGTAGGCAACTACGGAACACTTGGCTGCGGAATAAACTTCTGGCCGATCCGTGCCGACTTCTCCTACGCACTGGCAGACAAAGACTGTTTCATGCACCGTACTTGGCAGCTTGGCATTGGAATAGTATTCTAAGTTCACCCTCGAGGCGTTGCTTCACTTCGTCCATAGGCACATCGTGCTTCAACTCCTGACGCAGAGAAGTGACGCCTTTATCAATAAACCCGCAAGGATGAATGTAGCTGAAATAGCGCAAATCCGTATTCACATTCAGGGCCAGCCCGTGCATAGTGACATAATGACTACTCCTCACTCCTATCGCGCAAATCTTACGGGCACGAGACGTATTACCTTCCAGCCAGACACCCGTCGCTTTCTCCAGACGTCCCGCTTCAATGCCATAAGATGCGCAGACACGTATCACCGCTTCTTCCAGCAGATGAACATATTCCTTCAATCCCAACCGGAACTCCTCCAGATTCAGAATCGGGTAGCAAACTAACTGTCCGGGACCATGATAAGTAATGTCCCCACCCCGGTCAATATGGTAAAGCGTAGCATCAATAGCTTTTAGTTGTTCCCCACTCAACAACATATTATTTTCCTTTCCGCTACGTCCCAAAGTGTAGACGTGAGGATGTTCGCACATAATGATATGGTTCTCGTACGGTTCTCCTTCCGCTTTCGCACGGACTATCCCGTCGAACCATTCCGTCTGCTGTTGCCATGCCTCGGCATACGGTATCAAATTCCAATCGATAAAAACTGTTTTCATAAAAACAAAGGTAAGAAATAAAAAGAAAATGTGTACATTTGTTGGCCGAATATAACAAACACAACTATGAAAATGGATTTTCCACAGGTAGACTTACCTACTGAAGTATTAGCATGGACGAACGTCACGGAAGACATTCTGAATATTTATAAGCAATCTTGCCGATTGCAAGCCTGTATTGTAGCCATATGTACGGAGGGGTCGATGAAGGCATCGATTAACCTGCTTGATTATGAAATCCGTCCGAATGACCTGATTACATTACTGCCGGGAACAATCATCCAGTTTCGGGAAAGAACAGAAAAGGTATGTCTTTGTTTCGTCGGTTTCTCCGCTCATTGTACCGGACGGGTCAACTTGATGAAAAATATTGGAAACGCTTATCCTAAACTTTTAGAACAACCGGTGGTACCGCTTTCCGAAGATGTTGCCGGTTATCTGAAAGACTATTTCGCCTTATTATCCCGGGCCAGTTGCAATGAAAACTTCGATATGGACCCGGAACTGGTAGAATTGTCACTCCAGACTATTCTGACAAGTATTCGGCTGATATACCACAACTATCCCGGAGAAAACAGCAGCTCAAACCGCAAAAAAGAAATTTGCCGGGAACTGATCCAATCTATCACTGAGCATTACAAAAATGAACGCCGTGCGTCAGACGCAGCAAAAAGTTATGATGCAAAAAGGAGAGCGGTCGAAACCGTTCTCCTTCTTTGCTTTTTAAAATCAGATCAGGCTGCGGATGTAATCTGCCGCCTTGCGGATATCACCCTCGGGGTCGTCGCCGACTTCGCGTTCGATCGTCAGGAAGCCCTTATAGCCGATGTCGTTCAGCGCTTTGAAGTACGCCGGGAAATCAACGTCGCCTTCGCCGAGCGGAAGCTCAATGAAGGAAGCGTCGTTCAGCATGTCGGATTCCTCCATGCCGTACAGGATCTCCGGGCTGACATAATGCAGACGCTTGCCGTCTTTTGCATGTGTGTGCACAATGTAATCCTTCAGCGTGTAGACCGCCTGAACCGGGTCGTCGCCCGTGACCATGACAAAGTTTGCCGGATCAAGGTTGACGGAAACACCCTTGGAATGGAGGCTGTCAAGGAACCCCTTCAGCGTTGTTGCAATCTCCGGGCCGGTCTCCACGGCGAAGTGTGCCTGCATGGAGTCTGCATACGCCGCAAGCTGGCCGCAAGCATCCTGCATGATTGCATAGCGCGGGTGGCTCGGGTCGTTCGGTACAACACCGATATGCGTTGTGATCACATCGGTCTCGAGGTCCTTTGCAAGGTCTACGATGCGTTTGGATTTTTCAATGAGCTCCGGGTTCAGCTTCGGGTCGTTGAAGCCGTGGCCGAGGTCGCCGCACAGCGCAGAGATCGTCAGACCGTGATCCTTCACGCGCTTCAAAAATTCGCGGCGTGCTTCTGCGTTCATATTCTCGGGCGCCATTTCGCCTTTTGTTGCGTAAACCTGAATACCGGTCGCGCCGACTGCAACAGCTTTATCGAGAGCCGTGAGCGTATCGGTGCGGAAGCCGTCCATCAGAACGCCGATAGAAAAGGGATACATAAGCAATTTCCTTTCTTAATGCACAGGGAGCTTAGCCCAGCGTGATCTCTTTGTGCTGCTCGGAGGAATCGTAAATCGCCTGCATCATCTGTGCCGTGATGATAACGGTGTCGATGTGAGACGGCAGCTTCTTGCCGGTCTTGATGCAGTCGATGAATGCGTCAATCTCGTTCTGGAAGTGGTCGCGCATCTTAAAGACAGGCTTATACTCCGTGAGTGCACCGTACTCGGAGCTGTAAACGGTGAAATCCTTGCCGTACTGGAGACGGATGCCACCCTTATCGCCCATGAAGTCGATGTAACACTCGTTTTCACCGATGTTCTGCGCCCAAGCGCCGTGCAGAGAGATGACCGGGCCTTCGGTACGGATCATGCCGACAACGGAGTCGTCCACGTCGTAGGTGCCGTCGTACTTCGGGGGACCTGCCCACATGTCGGTGTATGCATAGCCCTTCATGTCCTTGCCAAGCTCGCAGAAGGCTTCACCCGTAACGGTCTTAACCTTCGGGTCGCCGCAGCAGTACATAACGATATCAAGGTAATGTACACCCCAGTCAATCAGAGCACCGCCACCTGCAATCGCCTTTGTGGTGAACGCGCCGCCGAGGCCCGGAATGGAACGGTGTGCACGGAAGCTGGCATGTACATGGTAGATATCGCCGAGCTTGCCGTCGTCGATATACTTTTTGATGAGGTTAACGCTGTCATTGAAGCGGTTGACAACACCGATATTGAGCACCTTGCCGGTCTCGTGCTGAACCTTCTGCATCTCAAGGGCTTCCTTGTAGGTTCTTGCAGCCGGCTTCTCGCACAAAACATTCTTGCCTGCGCGCAATGCGTCAATGGAAATAGTCGGGTGAACATTGTTCGGGGTGCAGACGGAAACAGCTTCAACTTCCGGGTCTGCCAGGACATCGTGATAATCCACAACAGCGGTGCCGCAGCCGTACTTTTCAACGGCAGCCTGTGCGCGCTCCGGGATGATGTCGCAGAAATACTTGATTTCTGCCTCCGGGTTGTTCATGTAAGACGGGATGTGTGCTGCATTTGCGATCGTACCGCAACCAATAACGGCAACTTTCATTGGAATACAACTCCTTTAAGAATTTTCTGCGGGCTGCGGAAGATTCTTTTTATCCTCCTCAGCCCATTTTTTATATTCACGCGGCGCCATGCCCACATATTTTTTGTAAGCGCGGCTGAACGCATGGATCGATTTGAAGCCCATCAACTCGGCGACTTTTGTAACGGAATATCCCTGACGAAGATACTCGTTTGATTTTTCAAAGCGCCGCTTTGTGTGATAGGATTTCAGGCTTTCGCCCGTAAACGCAGAGAACTTCTGCGCAATATGGGTATAACTGTACCCAAACTCCGCACTGAGCGCGCTGAGATTTTCCATGGACTCAAGGTGCACATCAATGTAATTGATGACATCGTAGACGAGCTTTTCATCGGAATTATTGCTGCCGCTCAGTAAGTAGTTTTTGTAGAACTTTCGGCTGAAAATGCGGTATACGCCGCAGATGATCTCCTGCATGTACGCTTCAATCAAAAGGTTCGAGAGTACGTCGTCCGAAATGAATTCGGAAAGCACGCGCATGAACGTGTCCTGTAAGCTGACCGCGTTATGAAACTGCACCTGCTCGTTCGTATCAAAAAAACTCTTAAGCTGTGCAATCTTCTCATTTACGATCGGCTCTACAAAATCAAAGCCGAGATAAAAGAAACGCAGCGGTTCAATCTCCGCCGAGATGATGTTGTGCATCTGTCCCTTGCGCACAAGGAGCAGGTCACCCTTCTGCATGGTGTACACCGTATCATCTACATAAAATGCACCGGTGCCGGAAAGCACATATGTAATCTCATAGACCGCCTGCTCGTGCTCAAAGGTCTGGTAACCTGCTTCGCAGCTTAAGTCCCCAATCTGATACAGAACATATGGCCCGTACAGCATATCCATACCGGCGTATGTATTATCGAAGTGAAATTTTGCCCGATTGACCGGCATTGTGGTATCGCCTCTGTGTTTACGCCCTTATTAAATGAAAGAGCGCAGGAATGTATTTGATATTTTTTGCAAATCAGATGGTAAAAAACACAACTTTACCAGAAAATCAGCTTTTCTTCGCCTCTTTTTCAATGGCATCGAGTTCCCGGCACAAATGGCCGAACAATTCGCCGCTCACAACATTTTCGGTCTCGCCCGTCATGTTAAGCGTCACACGGTCCAAAAAAGAGGAAAACGCTTCAAGTTCCTCTTCCGAAAAGCCTTGAAACGCCACCGCGTCGATCTGGTCTAACCGCTCGCGGCACATGGCACAGACCCTTTGCCCTTCTTCAGAGATATAAAGCCGCTTGCAGCGCAGGTTTTCTGCATCCACTTCTTTTATGAGATACCCCGCCTTCTGCAAGCGCTTTGTAGAGAGTGCAATGGAGGCCGGGCTGACGCGCAGATGGTCTGCCACCTGCACCTGTGTGCACCCGGGATTTGCCGCAATGAAATCCAGTACAGGCATCTGGCCGAAATACAGGCCATGCTCCTGCGCCCCACGCCGATGTGCAAGCTGCTGCACAAGCTCCAGCTTATGTAACTTTCTCATCAGTTCATGCAATTCCATAGCCGCACTCCTCATACACCTCTTTGATATTATTATAACCCCGTTGTTAAATTTGTCAACCCATAGTGCCGTTTTCCCGTGCACTTCGGTTCAATATTCTCCTTTACACGGATGCTTTATTGTGCTATACTGTTAGCAGCTTGATTACAACAATTTGGAAGGGGTCTTAAAAATGAATGAAACGATTCAGGTTTTGATGAACCGCAAGTCCATCCGTGTTTTTGAGGATAAGGAGATCTCACCCGAAATCAAAGATATTATCCTCGCCGCTGCCATGCGCGCACCGACCGGCGGTAACTGCATGCCGTACTCCATCATTGACGTGACGGATCAGTCCATTAAGGATAAGCTTGCCGAAACCTGTGATCATCAGCCGTTCATTGCACAGGCGAAAATGGTGCTCATTTTCTGTGCAGATTACCACCGTTGGTACAGAAAGTTCAAAATGGCGGGCTGCGAAGACATTCCCGCGCCGGAGCTCAGCAACATGGTGCTTGCAACGGAAGATGCCGTCATCGCCGCACACACAGCCTGCATCGCCGCGGAAAGCCTCGGCATCGGTTCCTGCTATATCGGCGATATTGTTGAGAACTTCGAGATTCACAAAGAGCTTTTAAACCTGCCCCCGCAGGTCGCGCCGCTTTGCATGCTGGTCTTCGGCTATCCCACCCAGCAGCAAAAGGAAAGAAAGCAGACAACTCGTTTTGCAAAGAGCTCCATCGTGTTTGAGAACCGGTATCGTGAGCTTTCTGAAGAAGAGCTGCTCGAAATGATGCCAAACGACCGCACAAAGGCGTTCTATAACCGCAAATATGTTTCCGATTTTGCGCAGGAAATGGTGCGTTCCACAAAAGAGATCTACAAAAACTGGAATTCCAAGGAATAAGCCATGCTGCACATCGGTTGTCATCTTTCTGCCTCTAAAGGCTACTACGCCATGGGCAAAACAGCACTTTCCATCGGCGCGGATACGTTCCAGTTCTTCACGCGAAACCCGCGCGGCAGCCGCGCAAAGCCGCTTGATCTGAACGACGCACAGAAGTTAAACGAGTTGGCGGCGGAAAATCACTTTGCCGTGCTGCTCGCCCACGCGCCGTATACGATCAATCCCTGCTCCGCAAACGAAGACACCCGCACATTCGCCCGCGAAACGATGCAGGATGATTTGAAGCGTCTGGAAGCCACACCGCACAATCTCTATAACTTCCACCCCGGCAGCCACGTTGGACAAGGCATCGAGACCGGCGTCACACAGATCAGCGAAACGCTGAACGCCATTTTATCTCCCGAACAGACCACCACGGTTTTACTCGAGACCATGGCGGGCAAGGGCACGGAAGTCGGCTCTCATTTTGAGGAACTCCGTGAAATTCTGGACCGCGTAACGCTCTCCGACCTCATGGGCGTGTGCCTCGATACTTGCCACGTGTTCGATGCCGGGTATGACATTGTAAACGACCTCGACGGTGTGTTGACAGAGTTTGACCGCGTGATTGGGCTTAACCGCCTGAAAGCGGTACACATTAACGACAGCATCTTCGGGCTTTCCTCTCACAAAGACCGCCACGCAAAAATCGGCGAGGGCAAGATTGGCACGGAAGCGTTCCGCCGCATCATCAATCACCCTGTCCTGCGCCGCCTCCCCTTTTATCTCGAAACTCCAAACGAACTCCCCGGCTACAAAGCCGAAATTGAACTTTTGAGAGCGATGGTTGAGGAGAACTAAAAGCATAATTCACCACAACACTCTAAGCACCCAGGCCGCGTTTGTACCGACTTGGGTGCTTTTAGTCATTTCACTTTTACTCCCACAACCGCAGCAGTAAATTCCTACTAACTAATAGTGAATATTTCCCGCAAAGCTTTCCCTTTTTAGAAAAACCTCACAAAATATTTGAAGCGCTCAAATGCGTGCTACCACACTTGTGAAATTTGATGTTACGCACCAAGTGAAATACAATCCGCCCTTAAACTGTCGAAAGCAATTTCATTCTTCGCAAGGCGAATTTCACAGAAAAAAGGTCTTTGTCAAAATGACAAAGACCTTTTTTCTGGTGGAGCAGGGGCGTCTAAGGATGAACACCCCTCTGAAGCTCCGGTTTCACCTTCAAATGCCGTTTCTATATCATCCGGCGGGACATGTTCCAGTCCATTTTGAAAATAATCGCGTGCAGTTGCTACAATGGTTGTTACCGTTGTATTCAATGCGAAAGCAATCTGTCTATGGTTCAGATTGGAATTTTTCTTATCATCCAGAGCCAGAAGAATCAGGACACGTTATGGTAACAGATTTTGCGTTAGAAATCAGCTTGTCGTCACACTAGATAAATTGACATAGTAATTAAACTATATTCTGTTCATTTTCTTTCTTTCCAGTTTACCCCAGTTCAGTTTGTTCTTCTTGTATCCCACAAATGCAGTCACACGGACAAATGCCAGATAAAAGCGGAGAAAAGTTGTTTCAAAAAAACAAGCAATAATAGCAAGGATCAGTTCTCGAAAAGAAAGCCTCTGGTCAATGGTATAGATTCTTGAAAAATATGCAGTTAATGTGAGTAAAATACCATACAGGGCATAGCAGGCAAGAAATACCAGCATAAATTTCACATTCAGCATATCCATCACCACAGATAAAACCATTGTAAGTACACCCAAAAGTTCAATAAATGGTGACAATAATTCGTAAAGCAGAAAATAAAGATAGGATAAAAGTCCTACAGCCCCGTACCGTGGGTTTGCCAGCATTTTACGGTGTCCCCACATACACTGGAACAATCCTCTCTGCCATCTTTTCCGCTGCTTGCACAATTCACTTAATTTTTCCGGAGTTTGCGACCAGCAGATGGCATCCTGTGCAAAATCAATCTTATATGGCTTACGATTCATGCGGCTGAATTCATGAAGTCTGACTACCAGTTCCATATCCTCGCCCATTGTACTGCTGTCATATCCGCCTACGGCAATCACTGTTTTTTTCTCAAATAATCCAAAAGCTCCGGATATGATCATGTTTGCATTGATTTTATCCAACAGGATACGTGCCGCCAGAAAAGAACGGTCATATTCCAGGGATTGCATTCTTGCTATTATATTCCTGGGCAGCCTATATTTTATCACATGACCTTTTTTTATGACAACACCATTGGCTGGGCGGACACTTCCACCAACGGCTATTACATTTTCGTCCTCCAGAACCGGGCGAACGATTTTCTCCAGCGAATCATACTGTAAAACAGAGTCCGCATCCATACAGATAAACCAAGGATACCTGGCTGCATTGATTCCGGCATTTAAGCTGTCTGCTTTTCCGCCATTCTTCTTGCGGATCAAAGTAATGGGCACTTTCTGGTTCGGGCATTCATAAACCTCTTCCTCAGGCTGGCATTGGATCAGATGTCGGATCGGGCGTTCCACTCGCTCCATATGAAATGCATCAATCAAAACCTGAGATGTTTTGTCTTTAGAACCATCATCTATTACTATAATTTCATATAGTTTATAATCCAGGTTGAGAAGTGAATTGACTGTATCCTTCACCGTAACCTCTTCGTTATAAGCCGGAACAAGAATGGAAACCGGTATGTAATAACTTTGCCACAGTTTATTGTGCAGCTGTTCAAGGCGGTATGATTTGTACAGCTCAATTGCGCCTGCTACAACCGACAAAAACAAAAAGCTGGAATATCCAATCAGGTATATAATAAAAAACAGATTGATACATTCCAGAAAAAAACGAAATGCATCGGTCATAAACCCGCCCCCCTTTGTGCTTTTACTGCATCCAGCTGGTACTCTAACATTTCTTTTGCGTAGCGGTCATTTCCCTGTAAAATATCAGCTAATGCATCCCTATCTGTATTCAGAACTGCAAGGCTTTTTGCAGCATTACGACGGACATACCAGTTTTTACTGGAAGTCTCTTTTTTCAGGATTTCCAGTGTCTGCGGTCCGGGATACACAGCAAGAGCAGAAATGCAGGCATTCTGCAATTCCCAGAACCCTTCCTTTTCTTCTTCGACGTGATGAAGCAAAAAAGGAACACTTCTTTCATCCTGATATCTGCCAAAATAGCGGACACATGCGATTTGAATTTCCATATCCTGGCTTGTTTCCAACATAGACAGCATTTCATCCTTCCAGTTTGACGATGCATATCTAATATAATCCAACAAGCTTACCTGCATCCTTGGATGAAATTCACTCATTTTTTCCCAAAGGAGTGGTATCAGTTCTTCTTTTTTATCGAAGGAAAGAAGCCCATCTGCAAGTATTTTTTCATGCGGAAGCAGCTGCTCGTTTGCATCCAGAAATGTCAATGCCTGCATAACCGCGTGTATATCTTCTGAACTGTATAACGCCCGCAAAGCATTCTCCCTGCAATAGAGACTTTTATTTCCAAGCAGGTCAAAAAGAAATGGGAAAACAATTTCCTTAGCCTGGAATTTCGTCATATGAAATATGGCAAATACATAAGCCAAGCAGGCCTTTTCCATATCCGATTTTCTTTTATAAACCGGTATCAGTTCTTCCATCAGCCGACTTACAGGTGCTATTCCCTGCTGGAATTGTTCCGGCATACTGTTTTCAACTTTATATAATGCTTCACTGAACGTCAGAAGTCTACTGGTTGAATGAAGCTCTTTAACCAGCCTTTTTTCCTGCTTTTTATTTTCCGTTATATTTTCTAAAAACAACTGTCTGTATTCTTCGCAATATCGTTGTTCCCTCCTTTTCAGAACACAGGAACGATATCTTGAAATTATCTCTGTAAAGCAGTTAAACAGGATAATCCCCACACAGACAATAAAATAAAAAGCAATCACAAGCTGTGCTATCATTCGTATTCCTTTCCTGTCCAGTATGTCTTCAGAACCTGGTATGCTTCTTTTAATCTTTCATGGTAGGGTACTGTATTCTCCCATCCTTTCAGTTTAAGGCATCCCATCTCGATTGTATTTCCTTCACTGCCAAAACCTATAAACATCTCTTTGATTCCCACTGCTTCAATGCCATAATTTCCGTCATAATAATCATCATGGATCTGCATTCGGGACGGATCAGAAAAATTCAGCAGCTGCCATGGGATTCTAATTTCTACATCATCTCCGTTACAGATAAAATCTGCCCTGGAATCATAAGCAGATGCAGATGGATTTCCATTACCATAATGCAGCTTTCCACTTTCAAAGGTTTTTAACGGTGTGGCAGCATCCTGATACTGACCAATAACATCCCGTAATACCATGCAGATATTTTCGAATACAGCGCTGTCCTTGGCTGGTGGATCAATATAAGGATCTTCTCCTGTAATATCTTCCTCATAATTGGCATGAATGGGATTATACCGATCCTGAACCAACAGACGAGTATTATCTTTTCCATTTAAGATCAGTACAAAATCTGTAGGTTTTTCAAATTCTGCTGTACAATTTTCCATACGGGTACTGCCTGTTTTAGGGGTCGTATCCACCGGAACATACAGCGTGTCATTTTCCAGATCAAAGTCCTTTTTATGGAGATATAAATAAACATCGGAGGCATCATACTTCACACTGATGAAAGAGCCGTCTTCGTATTGGATCACCATATCTTTATCCGTCCATTCGGAAGTATCCCCGTCCACGTAACAAACACTTTCTTTTTCCCCACAGTCAAATGCCAGCAAGCCAAAATGCTGGTCATTTGTCTGCGCATCTTCCCAGTAAATATTACGGCTCAAATCTACAGCATACATGGTATTCCAGGTGTGCTTGAACCATTCATCCTGCCAGGAATAGACACAGCCTCCGGAAAGTCCGGCAGCCATAATGTCTTCATAACAATCTACCAGAATCTTTCCCTGTTCTTTTTCAGAATAGTATCCAAGTCCTCTGTTGGTCACCTGATTCTCCTGAATCTCACCTCGACCTGTAGCTGCACCAAATTCAACAGCCAAAACCGGCATTGTATGATGTTCGTTTAAAAGTCTTAAATATGCCCGATAAGTATTCCGTTTTCCGTCAGGCGTGATACAGTCGCTAAAGTCAATCTTTTTATCAGACAAGCTGTTCCATGTTGTGTATTCCATACAGGAAAGGTAATCCTGATCATATGGAGATGCACTGTAGCTGGCAAACTGACCTGATATAAATTTATCCGTTGCAGTTATATGTTCTGTGTCGATCCGGGCACATTTTCGGAAATATTCTGCAATCTCTTTAGGATAATCAAAGGGATCTGTTGCATTTCCACTGGAAAAGGAGATCAGACGCTGCTCATCATATCTTGTTGATTCATAGTGCAGCATCCTGTCACCTGTTTCTGCAAGCAGGGATTCAAAGGCAGAGGCATCTTTTGAAGCAGTAAGATAGGTTCCTTTATAAGGTTCCATATCCGGATATTTCTCATCTGTATATGCAACTGTTGTATCTTCCCATCCATTTCCGATAATATAGCCCAGCACCCATTTCGAGACATCGTGTAAATAAAGTCCTGTACTTGTATCTGCATCATTATTGATGATCAGTCGTTTTCCATGGATCACATCTACAGTGACCAGGCAATTATCCAGAAGCTTTCCTGCAAAGGAGTCGGCATATGCATCCACTCGGGAGTTCTGTATATAATCATTTACCCAGATTCCCTGAAGTAAATATAACGGCTCCTCATGTTGGGAATTGTATTCATAGAACGCTTTATAAAAAGACGGATTCTGGACAGAATAGACTCTCAGCGTATTTGCTCCCGCTTCCTGGATCAGCTGAAACCAGTGCAGATAGGTTTCTTTGGTGATCGCATAATCTGTAGACCATTCACCAGGAATACCGCTTCCCATGTCAATTCCCCTGACTTCAAATGGTTTCCACTCATCTTTGTCCTTTATAAGTATCTCTTTATTCTCAGTCCGGACAAATGTGTTTACATGATTGTCCCGGCCTGAGTCTACATAAAATCCGCCATAAAACACAGCTATA
>ERZ809224.2032-NODE-2032-length-13287-cov-16.193017_pt1 | contig 13287 bp, 7 predicted proteins | sample MGYA00520513_ERZ809224 | MGnify/ENA primary metagenome ERZ809224 (study PRJEB31576, sample SAMEA3212658) | Homo sapiens | biome: human-gut; feature: human gut; material: fecal | place: Sweden | collected 2012 ...
GGACGGGCGCGGGGGGCAGCCGCAGGCGGCTGCGCCGAGTTCCGACTGAAGCAGCGCAATAGGCGCTCCCGCCGCGGCGGAACCTCCCTCCGGCACCAGGATTTCCGTCAGGGTGCCGTCCTCGCAGGCCTGGAGCTCCACATGGGCCTTGTCCGTCTCAATGTCGGCCAGATGGTCGCCGACTTCTACGAAGTCCCCTGTTTTTTTGATCCATCTCAGGACGGTGCCTTCGTGCATGGAGTCGGACAGGCGGGGCATTTCAATGGTAATAGCCATGGAGGTGAATGTTGAAATATGGTAAAAGGGAGGAAGGCACGCCGGAAGGGGCGGGATGTCTCCTTCCGGCGCGCGGAAACGCGGTTACGCGCTGTATTTTTCCACGCCGTCGATGAATACCTTGCAGGTATTGAAGTCATCGTCCAGCAGAACCATGTCCGCCGTGAAGCCGGGGGCGATTTTGCCCAGGCCTTCCAGGCCCAGGGACTGCGCCTGGTTCCAGGAGGTGGCTTTCACCAGGTCGCTGAGGGGTTTCCCGGTCAGGCGGTGCACGTTTTTCAGGCCGTGGGCGTATTTGAGGGTGCTGCCGGCCAGGGCGCCGGATTCCTGCAGACGGGCCACGCCGTCCTTCACGATGATGGGCAGGCCGCCCAGGTCTCCGGGGCCGTCCGGCATCCAGGAGCAGGCCAGGGAGTCCGTAATCATCAGCATCTGGTCGGAATCCTTGTTCTTGAACACGGTTTTGAGCATGTCCGCGCAGAGGTGGATGGTGTCGCAGATGATTTCAATCTTGATTTCCCTGTCCAGAAGGCCGGACCCCACCAGGCCGATTTCACGGTGGTGCAGGGGGGACATCTGGTTGCAGTAGTGGGTCAGGTGCGCCAGCCCCGCAGACTTCGCCCTGTTGAAATCCTCATGGGTGGCGGCGCTGTGCCCGGCGGAGCAGCGGATGCCGTTGGCCGTGGCTTTCTCAATGAATTCAATGGCTCCGGGCATTTCCGGCGCCAGGGAGACCAGCAGCACCCTGGCAATGGAGTTCAGGTTGGCCACTTCATCATAGTCCGGCTGGCGGACAAAGGCGGGGTTCTGCGCGCCGCAGCATTTGGGGTTGATGAACGGCCCTTCCAGGTGGACGCCGGGCGTTTTGGCGAATTCCTGGTTCTTCATGTATTCCGCCACGGAGGCGCATACGTCTTCCAGTACCTTGGGGGACAGGGTGAGGGTGGTCGGCAGCCAGGAAGTGACGCCTTCCTTCATTTTGCATTCCGCAATGGTGCGGAGGCTTTCCAGCTTGGCGTCGCAGGTGTCGCAGCCGCCGGCGCCGTGGCTGTGGATGTCAATGAAGCCGGGAAGGAGCATGCGGCCTTCCGCATCCACGACCTTGTCTGCGGCGGGAAGTTCGCTCCCGGCGGGATAGACGGCGGTAATGGTTTTGCCTTCCATTTCCACGGCAGCCCCGGGCATATCGATGCCGGGGGAGATGATGCGTGCGTTTTTAATGAGTGTCTTCATAAAAATGAATGGTTGTTGGATGGATGTTGATCGTCGTTTTTCTCCGTTCGTCCGCGTCTTCCCGCCTGGCCTCCGCTTCCTGCGGAAAACCGGGAATGGGCGGCGGTGTGCCGGAGATCGTTCATGACGCTGGCAGATTCCCGGTTATCTGGCGGCGTCCAGGGCTTTGTTCCACCGGGCTACGCGGGCGGCTTCCGCTTTCAGCACGGCGGCCGCGGCGTTCTTGTCCAGAATGCGGATGTCCTTGATTTTGTCTCCCCGGACAATGGAGTTAACGACATCCTGTCCTTTCAGCACCTTCCCGAAGACCGTATGGCGGCCGTCCAGATGGGGCGTGGCCACATGGGTGATGAAGAATTGGGAACCGTTGGTGCCGGGGCCCGCGTTCGCCATGGAAAGCACGCCGGGGCCGTCATGCCTGAGGTCCGGGGAAAACTCGTCTTCAAAACTGTAGCCGGGGCCTCCCATGCCCGTGCCGGTGGGATCGCCGCCCTGAATCATGAAATTCGGAATCACGCGGTGGAAGGTGATGCCCCTGTAGTACCCTCTGCTGGCGAGGTTCAGGAAGTTGGCTACGGTGACGGGCGCCTTGGAGGGGTAAAGGGCCAGTTCAATGTCCCCCTTGGTAGTGGAGAGGACGACATGGACGTCCTTGAGGCCGGCGGCGGATTCCGCGGAGGCGCTGAAGCACGCCAGGGCGCACAGGGAACACAGCAGAAGGGTGAGATATTTTTTCATGGCTTCTTGTTTCCCCCCTATCTTGCCCGAATAGAAGCAGGGTTGCAAGTAAATCGCGCGCCCTGACGGGAGAATGGCGCGGGGCGCGCCAATGCGGGAAGGTTTTTCTCTGAAGAAGGGATTTTTAAGGATGGGCGCCCGGTTGCCGGCCCAGGACTACCTTGAGCCGGAAGCCGCGCGGGAAAAACGGAAGACCGCCCACGCCATGAAGAGGCTGAGGATTCCCATGACGACGAATTGCCAGGAGGGGGGGATGACCAGCATCATGGCGTATTGGAACCCGACGGCCAGCAACCCGAGCGCGCAGTCCACCAGGTTGCCGGCGGCAATCATGTCCCCGCGTTTGTCATTGTCCGCCCGGTCCTGGAAAAAGGCATTCAGAGGCACCAGGAACAGGGCGGCGGAAATGCCCGCCGCCATCAGCAGGGCATTAAAGACCGGGGAAGCCATGGAGACTGCGGCCAGGGCCGCGCAGCTAGCCGCCATCAGCACGCCTCCCGCCACGGAAACATTCATCCGGATGTGGCGGCGGCAAATCACGGAGGCGAGAATGCCCCCCAGCACCGTTCCCCCGCTCATCCAGGCCATCAGCACGGCTCCCACGGAGCTGAAGTCATCCCCGCCACCGGAGATTTCCTTGGCCATCTGGATGGTCATCAGCATGACCGTGCCGCCGAAGAACCAGAAATAGCCGATGCCCATCTCGCTGACGCGCAGATTGCGGTTTTTCCACAGCTTGCCCAGCTGGTGGAAGTGTTCGTAAAACAGGGACCAGGAGAAGGGGCGGCCCCCCCCGGGAGCGTACCGGGGCAGGCGGAAGCTGGAGGCCGCCACCGGAACGGCCAGGAGCAGAAACACCAGGCATGGGAAAGAGGCGGCATACCATCCGTCATTGATGCCGGAGGGTTTCAGCCATGCGTCAAACCACTGGAAGAAGCCCTCCCCCAGCCAGCGGTGCCAGATGGTATCCGTGGAAGGCTCCAGCAGGTAGCGGAACCAGATGAAGACGCCGATCTGCCCGATGAGCAGGCTGAGGATGGAAGCCATTTCCACGATGCCGCTGGCGAACCCCATGCGGGAAGTCCCCACGATGTCCTTGACGATTCCCTTTTTGGCCGGGCTGAAGACGGTGGCCTGCACGGCAAAGACGCAGAACCACAGGATGGCCCCGTTCAGATTGTGGACGCGCAGGCTCCAGTACATGCCCGCCAGCACGCATATCTGGAGCAGGGCCATGAATTGGATGATGCGCGCCTTGCAGAAACGGTCCGAAAGCCAGCCGACGAATGGGGAGAACAGGATGAAGGGCAGCACGATAATGGCCCCCAGCGGATATTCCAGGTCCCCCTCTGCGCCATACAGCCAGACGCCCAGGGGAATCAGCAGGAATTGAGCCCCTTTTTCATTAAAGGAGTTCTGCGCCTGAATCAGCACGAGCCGCCAGAAAGCTCCCCATGGAACTTTGCGGGCGTGTCCTGGCGTGTGGGCGCTGGAATTCATGAAGTTACAGGCTGGGCTCCTCCGCTTTTTCCAGGCCGGAGCCGCGGAACAGGCACAGCACGCCGATGACGGCGGTCAACAGGGCGCTGGCAATCAGGGAGGCTTCTTCACTGAAACCGCACATTTCCGGGCTGGAGAACAGATATTGGAATACTACCAGGCTCAGGAAGGCGGCGGGGGCCGCCGCCGGCCAGCAGCAGCGTTTTTTGCTGCGCAGGTAAATGGAAACGGCCCAGAGCGTGGCGGCGGCCAGCAGCTGGTTGGCCCAGCCGAAGTACTGCCAGATGACGGCATAGTCCATGCTGCTGACGGCAATGGCCGCGGCGAAGAGAGGGATGGCGATCATCAGGCGGCGGCTCAGCTGTTCCTGGCTCAGCTTGAAGCAGTCCGCAATCATCAGGCGCGTGACCCGCAGGGCGCCGTCCCCCGTGCTGATGGGGAGGATGACCACGCCGATCATGACCAGAATGGAGCCGACGCTCCCCATCCAGGATTCGGAAATCGTCTGAATGGCCAGCGCCGGAGCCTTTCCGTTGGCGGTAGCCCCTCCCAGGGCTTCCGGAGAGCCGTAGAAGGTTAGTGCGGCGGCGGCCCATATGAAAGCGATGATGCCTTCCGTAATCATCGCCCCTCCAAAGACGGGCAGCCCTTCCCGCTCCGTTTTCAGACACCGCGCCATCAGCGGGGACTGTGTGGCATGGAAGCCGCTCACGGCTCCGCAGGCGATGGTGATGAACATCACGGGGAAAAGCGGGAAATCCGCCGGATGGCGGTTATGGAAAAAGTCCAGATCCGGAAGCACTTCCATGCGGGGCAGGTGCATCCAGGCCGGCATGAAATCCGCAAAGGGAGCCAGGAGCATTACGCCCAGAATGCCCATGACCATGATGATCAGGGCGACGGAAAAAAGAGGATAGACCTTTCCCATGATAGCCTGGATGGGAAGAATGGTCGCCAGAAAATAATAGCCGAAGATAATCCAAACCCATGCCGAAACGCTCCAGCCCGTCATGGGGGACAGGATGGCGGCGGGCCCCACGGCGAAGACGACGCCCACCAGCACGCTGAATACGATGCAGACGGCGCGGCTGATCCACTGGGCCTGGCTGCCCAGGTAGCGCCCCAAGATTTCCGGCAGGTTTTCCCCCTTGTGCCGCAGGGAAATCATGCCGGAGAAGTAGTCGTGCGCCATTCCGCCCAGAATGCAGCCGAAAACGATCCACAAAAGCGCGGCCGGCCCGTACAGCACGCCCATGACGGCGCCGAAAATGGGCCCCAGCCCTGCAATGTTCAGCAACTGGATGAGAAAAACGCGCCAGCGCGGCATAACCACATAATCCACGCCGTCCGTACAGGCCACGGCGGGAGTTTGCCGGGAGGCGTCCGGACGGAAAATCCTTTCCAGCACCCGCCCGTAAGTGAAATAACCGGCCGCCAGGACCAATATCCCCAGAATGAAATAGCAGTAACCGTTCATGTTGGAAAAAGGGCCAGCCATCTCATGGACAGGCTGTCCGTTCACGGAACTTAACTTTTCTCCCGCCTTCTGGCAAGCCGTTAGTGAAAGGGGGGAAAATAGGGAACGGATTCCAAATCCGAAAAGTAAATCCACGTCTCTTTATTATGCATAAATAATTGGTGTTGTAAATTTTATGATGGTTTTAAATCTTCCGCGGCAAAGCTTCTGATTATAGGACGCCGCTGTTCCTATATTTGTATAAACATCTCGTTTCTATTGTTTAGTGTTGACTTCGGATTTGGAATCCGCTAAACGGAAAAGGTTGATACCATTCAACCTTCCCCAGTTATGAAGAAAACATTGATAATCATTGCGTCCCTGGCTCTTGGCGCGGCGGCTTCCCAGGCCGCGGTGCTGTGTACCACTACGTTTAACCGGACCGGGACTTCCCTGGATTCCGTCACTGTGAGTACGGTCTCCGATGCGGGACTCTCCACTTCCACCTCGATTGCTTCCCAGGACTTCAGCAAGAGTTCTGCGGGCAATGACCTGCTGGCTTCAGGTTCTATTCCGGCCTCCGTATTCTCCCCCAATTCCAATGTGGGTAATAATCAGAATAATACATGGAGCGTTTCTTTCACGTTTACCAACGACGGTTCCCAGGATATGCTGATTTCTTCCATTGATCTTTCCATGATAGGGTTCACTGTAGCGGGCGCCGCGCAGAATGCCGGAGGCGGTGTGGCCAATAACAATTATGTTGGGGGAGCCGACGGCAATCTGAACAAACCTGTCAATATCACCCTTGGCATGAGCGGGCAGGACGATCAGACGCTGGCCTATAATGGCGCCACCAGTACAAATACATCTACGGGATCCTGGGATGGCGTTCGTACGGGAAGCTATGAATATGGCGATGTGTTGTTGAAAGCCGGGGAATCCATGACGTTAACTGTTACGGCTTCCAAAAACGAGGCCTACGGCAGCGGCTGTTTTATCGGTCTTACGGGAATTCAGATTAAGGGGGAAGTGGTTCCCGAACCTGCTACGGCTTCTTTGGGGCTTTTGGGGCTGGCCGCATTGATGATGCGTCGCCGCAGACGTTGAAGCCCATGTCCCTGATACACTTGTTCAAGCCGTCCGTTTTTTCTTTGAAACTGGCGGCTTGTTCATTTTCAGCCAACAAAATTCGGCATTTTTTAACATTTAATATCAATAACCGGTATGATTCCCCAGGCAGTCCGTTCTTCGGCGTGATGTCCTCCGGGTCATCGTTTCGCCAGCCAGCCATGTTCCCGCACCGTTTTTTTACCGTTCTCCTCTTTTTTCTTCTGTTCCTTGCTCCAGCCGGATATGCCGATGTTGAATATGTCTGGAGGGGTGCCGATTACCAGTGGGGTTCCCTGTCCAACTGGAGTGTCGGAGGCGTTGCCGCCTCTTCCGCGCCAGGGGCCGCCGCTTCCGCCTATGAACATTGGATGGTAACCAATGGAACGGATTCCGCGGGAAGGACGGATGTCGGCGGATTGGGCGCGGGGGGCCGCTATTTGAAGGGCGTCAGGATTGAGGGGCTTAACAGCCAGCCGGAAGGCAAAATCCCATTGTTCATTAAAAACACGAACAAGGATGTATATTTGCGCGTGGAGGAGGGCGGCATTACCGTGGAAAATGCCGGAGAAGGCGGTTATTCTGCGGATTTCGGGGTCGCCCAGCTGCGCGTAGCCGCGGACCAGGAGTGGCATGTGGCTGAAGGGCGCAGCCTGTATGTGGGGCATGACGATGACGCTCCGTCCGGGGGATTGTATTCCCTGACTTCGGAAGGCGATGTTCCGCGGCGCGTGACAGTGACGGGCGGAGGCGCCGTGCGCATCGGGGAAGGGATGCTGCTGAACAATATTTCCGGCCTCATCGGTTTTGTGCTGAACGCCGGAAAGGGAATTCCGACGCTGGATCTGGCGGACCGGGGCATGGGCAATACGGTGACGGTGGAAGACGCTGCCCGCCTGGAAGGCATGTCTTTGTACCAGGGGGCCCTGGTGACGCGGGAAAACGCGTCCGTGACTTTTTCCGGAACGGAGGCCAAGGCGTCCGGACAATGGAACATTGGCGCGGACACGGAGTTGGCGCTGGAAAATTCCACGCTGGACCTGACGGAGGCGGGTGTGGACGGCAACGTGATTCTTTCCGGCTCTTCCGGCATTACCGGGGATAAGGGAACGCTGCGGCAGACGCTTCTGGATGATGCCCGGGTCACTTATACGGACAGGAATGTCAAGGCGGGGGAAATCCGGAGCGTAGGCAGCAATGTGACGATAACGCTGAATAACTCCTCCATGCATTTTGACGGAGAAATACCGGCGGTGGACCTGGTGGTGCAGGGCAGCTGCGCGCTGGGCGGCAGCGGCGCCTTTTCAGGAACGATTACTTATGCGCCGGGAGGCACCCTGACTGTGGATGGGGATATTTCCCTGCCCAGTTCATCCCTGACGCTGGGGCGTCTCCATGTGGCTACGCTGGACGGCGTGCCGCAAAACTCCGCCGTCCGGCCGGAAACCCCTGCCCAGCAGGCAAGGGAATATGTGGTTTTGTTTGATTCCTCCTTTGAGGATTTGATTTCCGAATGGCCGGGCAGGCATACGCTGGGCGTGCAGTTCCGGCCGGATATGGGCGTCCCCGTCACCGTAAAGGAACTGCCTGAAGGGGCGGTTTCATGGAATTATGATGCCGCATCCGGCTGGCTGACGCTGCAGACGGATGTAGCGGAAAAGCCGGACATGCCGGCGCATGTTTCCGGAGCCAGGCCCAACATTATTTTTGTCCTGGTGGATGACATGGGCTGGGGGGATATGAGCGTCAACTGGACGCAGCAGGATAAAAACGGCAGGCAGGTGACCCGCAGGAATGAATTCAAGACGCCTACGCTGGACACGATGGCGGCGGAGGGCATGCAGCTGAGGCGCCATTACAGTGCGGCTCCGGTATGCGCTCCGGCCCGCGCTTCCCTGCTGCTGGGCGTTCACCAGGGGCATTCCCGGGTGGTGCGCAACAATACGTTTGATTACCCTATCGAGAATTCCCATACGCTGGGAACGCTGCTGAAAAGCGCGGGTTACCATACGGCGGCCATCGGGAAATGGGGCGTGGGCGGAGGCGGACAGAGCGGCAAGGCTCTGACCGCGGCTCCCCACATGCGCGGGTTTGATTATTTTTACGGAATCATCAAGCATTTGGCGGGGCATTACCATTATTTGACGGCGGGTTCCCAGGATATTTACGAATATAATGACCAGGCCGCGGCTCCGGCGTGGGAGAGCGTCAGCGCGAAAGTTCCGGGCACCGCCTATGATACGGATTTGTTCGGGGCCCGCGCCAAACAGTGGATTGTGGACCACCATGAGAAAACTCCTTCCCGGCCTTTCTTCCTGTATCTGGCTTTCCCGGCTCCCCACGGCAGTCTGTCCGCTCCCGCCTGTGCCTATCCGGCGGGGCTGGGAAGGGACGGCGGCCTCCAGTGGGAGAAAAAAGACGGCTATGAAGCCTGCAATACCGCTGCGGACGGATGGTCGGGGGTGGAGGGGGATTTTTCTCCGGATACCTATATCTACCCGGAACATGAGGTTTTTGGAAGAACGGAATCCCGCCACGCCACGATGATTCGCCGGGTGGATGACGTCCTGAAGGACATGATCCAGCTGCTTAAGGATTTAGGCATTGATGACAATACGATGATTGTCTTCACGTCCGACAACGGCCCCCACAATGAACCCGGTTCCGGCAATTACGGCAACGGCGCGCAGGATCCCGCGTATTTCATGAGCTACGGGATGATGGACGGCATTAAGCGCGATTGCTGGGAAGGCGGCATGCGTGTTCCGGCCGTGGTACGCTGGCCCGGTGTGGTTCCCAGCGGAATCAGTTTGAATGCCAGCCAGTTCCAGGACTGGATGGCTACTTTTGCGGACGTGGCCGGAGTGCCCGTGCCGTCCCGTTGTGACGGCGTTTCCCTGCTGCCTACGCTGGCAGGGGTGCCGGAACGCCAGAAAACGGGCGTTATTTATGCGGAATATGCCTATAGCGGGAGCACTCCGAATTACAGCGATTTCCTCCAGCAACACAGGGGGAGAGGGCGGCAGCAGCAGCAGATTATATTTGTGGACGGCTTCAAGGGGATTCGGATGGGGAATGCCGCCCCCGCTACGGATTTTGAAATCTACGATACGGAAAAAGACCCGCAGGAAGCGGCGAATCTGGCGGCATCCCGTCCGGACCTGCAGGAGAAGATGAAGGCGCAGGCGCTGCGTTCCCGCCGTTCCTCCCCCATTGCCTCCACCAGTTTTGACGCCGGTTATATCGCGCCCGTTTCCGCCCCCGCTGGCCTGCGGGAGGGAAGGCTGTGCTGGCGCGCGTGGAACCGTTCTTTTGACTGGGTGCCGGATTTCCGGCAGCTGGAGGAGGGGCCCTGTTCTACGGGTGCGACGGATGTTTCCGACGTGCTCAGCGTCAAGGCGGGGCTTTCCGGTCAGAAGGGGGTGGAATTGACGGGCTATCTCAGGGTGCCTGTCACCGGGGAATATCAATTTTACCTTCAGACGGATTCCAATGAAGGCTCCAGGGCTTTTGTCCATTTGCACGATATGCAGCTCATTGATGCGGATTATGCCTATACTCCCGGAACGCAGGCTGCCTCCAACGCGCGGGAAGGCGTTTCCGGCGATGTGCAGCCCAATGCCGTTCAGACGGTGAAGCTTACCGCGGGGCTGCATCCCATCCGCATCGGCTATGTGGGGAAGGCGGCTTCCTCCTCCCTTTCCCTGCAATGGGAGGGGCCGGAAACCAGCGGCAGGGAACCCGTTCCCGCCAGCGCGTTTTCCTATGAATACGTGAATCCCTTCAATCTGGAAAAGACGGAGGAAACGGTAGGATGCGCCGCCTCCGGTACGGGGCTGACCGTGCAGACGCATCTTCCCTGGACAGTTTCCTGCGACCAGCCATGGGTTACGGTTTCCCCCGTTTCCGGTTCCGGAACCTCAGTGCTGGATATTGCCGTGGAAGCAAACGGGCTGCAAACGGAGCGGGAAGCCGTTGTCACCGTCGTATGCGGCGGGGAGCAGAGGACATTCACGCTGCGCCAGGAAGCTGCTCCTGCCCCGGCAGGGTACGACAAGTGGAAGCAGGACCATTTTGCGGATGGGACGCCGGATGAGCAAATGGCCCCGGATGCCTGCCCCGCCGGAGACGGAATTTCCAATCTGATGAAATATGCTACGGGCATGGATCCCAACCAGCCCTGCGGGAGCGTGACGAAGCTGGCTGTCCGCGAGGAAGCGGGCGGGAAATACCTCGTGCTTTCCTGGCCTGTGAATCCGGAGGCGACGGATGTGACGTTCCATGTGGAAAGTTCTTCCGACCTGGAGGAATGGGCTGACGAAGGGGCCGTCACTCCGGACGGGGCCTGCGGGGAATTCCGCGATACGGTCGCGCTGGGAAAAGGCTCTCCGGAGCGCCGGTTTCTGAGATTAAAGGTGACGAGATAGGGAATCACCGGTTTCTCTTTCCGTTTCCCGATGATGATTCCTTACGGGAACAGGGACCTTCCGGCCCTGCTGCCTTGCCGCCCGTTACGGATTTTTTCCGGAAGCGTGATTCTGCGTGTTCCGGCCCTCCGCTGTCCCGGCGCATCCAGCGCGGTACGGCCGGGGACACCGTGCCTTAGCCAGGGGAAGAATATTACTCCCCGTCATTTTCCGCATCGGCAGGGGGGGCTTTGGGCAGGTTCTTGTCAATGTCTTCCAGAAGGTTGACCAGGTCAACGCCGCGCTGGGCGGAGTCGTCCAGACGGAAGGTCAGGCGCGGCGTATTGCGCAGCACCACGCGCCTGGCCACGGCGGACTGGATAAGGCCGTGACGGGAGTTCAGTTTTTCCAGCACCTGGGAGGGAGCCATTTTCCCTACGACGCCCACCCATACTTTCCCCTCTTTCAGATCGTCCGTCACTTCCACTTCAATCACGGTGACGATTGTTCCGGGAAATTCAAAATCCCGCTGAATGGTGGTGCCTATTTCCCGGCGCAGGAGTTCGTTTACCTTGTCAGTGCGTCTGCTCATATGAAGGGATAGAGTGATGAAGGGACCGATTGGTTCAATCGGAGAAGGAGGAATAAGGGAAAGGACAGGGACGGAGGTTTCCTGGACGCCCGGAGGAGCGTGCAAGGAGCTCCGTCCCTGTTGGATGATTTTTGTTGGGGGTTACAGCGTTTGCTGGATTTTTTCCAGCGTGTAGCATTCGATGATGTCGCCCGTTTCGTATTCGTTGAAGTCTCCGAGGCGGATGCCGCATTCCAGACCAGCCTTGACTTCTTCCACTTCATCCTGGAAGCGGCGGAGGGTGGACATTTTACCGTCAAAGACGGGCGTCTTGTCGCGGATGACGCGCGCCTCGCAGCTGCGGAGGATTTTCCCGTCCTCCACCATGCAGCCTGCCGCACGGCCCTTGTTGAGCTTGAAGACCTGGAGCACTTTGGCGTGGCCGATGATGGTTTCGCGCGTTTCCGGTTCCAGAAGGCCCAGCATGGCATCCCGCACCTGGTCAATGAGTTCGTAAACGATGGAATACAGTTTTACCTGCACGCCTTCCCGCTTGAGCAGTTTGACGGCGTTGGCTTCCACCTTGACGTTGAAGCCCAGGATGACGGCGTCCGAGGAGGAGGCCAGCAGAACGTCCGATTCCGAGATGGGGCCGGCGGAGGCGTTCAGGAAGACGCATTCCACTTTGTCCGACTGGATGTCCAGAACAGCTTTCCTGATGGCTTCCACGGAACCCTGCACATCCCCCTTCAGGAGTATTTTGAGCTGGGCTTTCTGGGTGCCGTCCCCCATCATGGCGAGCAGTTCTTCCATGCGTGCCTTGCGGGGTTGGGCCAGGCGCTGCTTGCGCAGTTCCTCCTGGCGTTCTTCCCCAAGCTTTTTGGCGGCGCGTTCGTTTTCCATTTCCACCAGTTCGTCCCCCACGTTCGGGGTTTCAGAGAAGCCGGTGATTTCCACGGGCATGCCGGGCCCTACCTTTTTGACGCGTTCGCCGTGGTCGTTGACCAGGGCGCGCACCTTGCCGGCGTAAGGGCCGCAGATGAAGGGCATCCCGACGCGGATGGTGCCGCTTTCCACGATGGCCGTGGCGGAGCTGCCCGTGCCGGGTTCCACGCGGGCCTCGATGATGGAGGCGCGGCAGTTGGCCTTGGGGTTGGCCTGGAGTTCCAGCACTTCTGACTGGAGGACGAGAAGGCCGAGAAGGTCGTCAATGCCGGCCCCGGTCAGGGCGGAGACTTCCACGCATTCCACATCGCCTCCGAAGTCCGTGGGAACCAGCCCTTCTTCCATCAGGCCGCTCTTGGTCTTGACGGGGTCTGCGGCCGGAAGGTCGCATTTGTTGATGGCGACGATGATGGTTTTGCCGGCCGCCTTGGAGTGGGCGATGGCTTCCCGTGTCTGGGGCATGATGCCGTCATTGGCGGCCACCACCAGAACCACGATGTCCGTGACGTCCGCGCCGCGGGCGCGCATTTCTGTGAAGATGGCATGGCCCGGCGTATCCAGGAAGGTGAGCGTGCTGCCGTTGTAGTCAACCGTATAGGCGCCGATGTGCTGGGTAATGCCTCCGGCTTCCCCCTTGGCCACGCGCGTTTTGCGGATGTAGTCCAGCAGGGATGTTTTGCCGTGGTCCACATGGCCCATGACGGTGATGATGGGCGTGCGCGTGATGAGGGTGGCTTTGGGTTCTTCCACCACCGGCACGGGTTCCGGTTCCTTGACGGGTTCCTGCTGGGCTTTCACGCCGCCGCCCTTTTCCCGTTTTTCACGGGCGAATGTGTAGCCGTGGAGGTCGCAGATGGAACTGACGGCGTCCGCATCCAGCGGCGTGTTCGGGTTGGCGAAGATGCCCATGCCCATCAGATCCTTGATGATTTGGAAGGGCTTGGCTTTCAGCATGCCCGCCAGCTCGGAAACGGAGACGGGCGGCTTGAGGTTGATGATTTTATCGTCTGCGGAGGGTTCTTCCTGGGGTGCGGGCGCGGCGGGTTCTGCGG
>ERZ809224.2033-NODE-2033-length-13281-cov-13.542114_pt1 | contig 13281 bp, 8 predicted proteins | sample MGYA00520513_ERZ809224 | MGnify/ENA primary metagenome ERZ809224 (study PRJEB31576, sample SAMEA3212658) | Homo sapiens | biome: human-gut; feature: human gut; material: fecal | place: Sweden | collected 2012 ...
GTCGCGCTCGGCCGTCTCCTCGGGCCCGAGCTCGCGGAACGCCCCGACCACGGCGGCCTCGTCCAGGGCGAAGAACTCCGTCTCGCGGGCGTAGGCGCCGGTGTGGTGCCAGGACGAGGAGGCGATGAACCGGTCGAAGAGCGCGGCCTTGGTCTCGGACTCGACCGCAGGGTCGTAGAGCAGGTCCATCTCATCGCAGTAGCCCCTCAAGGCGCCGAGGATCGCCGTCTTGGTCCATTTCGAGCGGAGCATCTCCCCCGCCTCGTAGGCCGCCCGCGCGTTCGCGCTCATGGAGGCGCCGATGTATCCCTTTTGCCCGTAAGCCACCCTAGACATGTCAAACCCTTCGCGCGGATGCGTGCCGTCCCAGCTGTTTCTACCCCGTGCGCGGGAAGTCTTTCACTCGATTCGAGCCGGTGCGGGGGCATTTTTATCCGTCGAGTTTCGGTAGGGGCGTGTAAAGCGCGGCGGGGGCGGGTATCAAAGCTGCTGTGTATGCCAATTCCAATAAAGAGGTGGTCCATGTCCGACCCGATCGCCGCGGCCGAAGCCGCCGGCAAAGCCCGCGATATCGCCAACCGCTTCGAGACCGCCGTATTCCTCATCGCATACGGCATCGCCGAGAAGGACGGCCTCTACGAGGCCGACCCGCATAGGTATCCCTACAGCCAGGCATTCAGACACGGCATGAATATCCTCGCCGCGCTGTGCGCTGAGTGCTCCGACGATGCGGAAGAGCTGCTGCCGACGTTCAATGAGTCCGATTTCATCAGGAACAGCGCAGCGTCAGACGTGCGCGAGTGGACGGCCCGGTGGCGCGACGAGTGCAGGGAAGCCGTCGAAGGGTGCCGGTCCATCGAGATCGGGCCCCTGGCGTCAGTAGACGGCGACTACTTCGCCGCGACGTCGGAATGCTACGAGGTACTGCGCTTTGCGGAAAACGACCTCTTGGGCGGCCATCAGGAACGCAGGGTGTATGAATTCCTCCGAGCCGGCACCCAGGAGCAATACGCGTACGGACGCAGGATGCTCATCCGCCACCCGCTGCTCACCTGGAACGAATACGTCAGGATCAAGACGGGGCTCGCCCTGGGCGACCCCGACCCCCTCGACCAGGGCGAAGCCGACACCATCGACCCGGTGTGGTTGCAGGAATTCGTCTCCATGGCCTACGAACCCGTCCCGGGCGCCGCAAAAGTATGCCCGAATTGCGGCTGGACGATGACCATGCGAGGCAAGCAGCCCCACTGCTCATCGGCGACGTGCGCCAAGGCCGTCACAGGCGATTTCGACAAGCTGGACAGCGTCGCGCACGACGCCTTCCGCCTATCCCGCGGCGTCATGCACTACATCTCTTCCCCCGGAAAGCTCGAGCTGGCGATCGCCGAGGCCGCAGCGGGCCTCGGTCTGAAATACGAAATGTGGCCCCTCAAGGACACCTGCGACATCCTGATCCATCTGCCGGACGGCCGGCAGCTTGCCGTCGACGCCAAGGCATACGGCCGCGCCGAGCGGCTTGCCCGCGAGATAGAGGACGACGCCGGCATCGCCCAGATGTGCGCGGACGAGGTGGCCTATGTCGTGCCGGACCAAGTCGAACGGGACCATCCCGGATATCGCGCGCTATGCAATGCCGTCCTGCGCGGCAAGACCGGCTATTCATGCGAAACGCTGCGCAACTTCTCGAAACGACTCGATGCCGCCGCGAAGGGAGGCACGCGATGAGCGAGCCGAATGATACAGCCCAGGAAGGCTTCGACCAGCTGAAGCGCAATCTCGAGGTGCGCTATCCCGAGGACAGCGACCTATCCCTCGACGAGTTCCTGAATGTGGAGTCGCTGCTCGCGCTCGCGGTACGCGTATGCGGTCCCGGCGCCGATCCCCGAAAGGCCGACAGGCTCCTATCGAACTACCAGCTCATCAGGCCCGAGACCATCGGCGCGGACGGCCACCTCATGCAGATGGCGCGCCGACACCTGTTCTCGCTGGCTTCATCCACGGCCTGGCGGCGACTGCTGGGCCTCTACGAGCGCGCGGAATATGAGCGGTACCGGTTCTTCGATATCGCCAACGGCGGAATGGCCCTGCGCGAGCACCCCCTTACCGGGATCGACCGCATGCCGATCTATATAGACCGCCTCCTCGGCGATGTCAAACTCTCCCATAAAAACGTGGTCGCGAGACCCAAAGGACGGTATTCCTACACATGCAAGCCCGAGGCGACCGGCGATACCACGGTAACCGGATCGATCCGTTGGGTGACCATACCCGATGCCGTGCCGCCCCAAACGGGCAAGATTGACGATATCCCCCGCAAGAGCAGGCGCCCGCCCATCGATATCACCCTCGACGAGCTCATCTCGACCGCGGACGAAGTCGGGGAGAAGACCGGGAAGACCCACTACGCCGCCGTGCTCAGAAGGGTCAAGGACCAGGGGCTCCTCAAGCGGGCACGCGGCGGCAGCACATCCGTCGCCGACGGCCTGCGCCTCGATGAGGTCGTGAGCCTCGTCGGCCTCGTCGGCGCCGGCAAGTCCGTCCTCGCCAACATGCTCATCGTCTGCCTCGCGAAGCGCGGCCTGCGCGCGGTATCCCTGCTCAACTCGGTATCGGACGTGATGGAAAGCGTCGTCCTGCTTCGCGAGGCGGGAATCAGCGCCTCGCCCCTGGTGTCGCGCGGCAGGCGCATCGAACGGCTCGACGAGTTCTTCGACCACGATGACTCCATGCTCCTCGACCATTCCGCATCCAAATACCTGGAGACCGCCTGCATCATGGACGGGCTCTCCTCTTCCGATCCCGAGGCCTGCGGATACGGCAGCACGCCATGCCGCGGCCTCCGGTCCAAGAAGGGCGGCGCGAACTCATGCCCGTACTGGGACGTGTGCCCATCGCAGGCCATGGCCCGCGAGTCCCTGACATCCGACGTCGTGGTCACGACTCCCACCGGCTTCGCCACCATGATCGTCGGAAGGGAGCGCAAGGCATTCTTCGAGGAGGCCCTTCAGCAGTTCGACGTCGTCCTGTTCGATGAGGCGGACCGCGTGCAGGCGCAGCTCGACGGCTGCTTCGCCCCGAGCATGAGCTTCCAGGAGCTCATCCGCAACGCCGCCGACCCGACAGCCGTGGCCATGAAGCGGCGCCCGGACGACAAGATGAGGGACTTCAACGAGGAGCTTTTCTACGACCTGCGCCAGAAATCCGAGCCCGTCGCGAAGGCGCTGCTCAAATCCGTCAGGGACGACCGCGTGGCGAAATGGCGCATCGTCAAGGACGAGGCGTTCACGTCGCTCTCGCTTCTGAACGACCTCCTGGAGCAGGGCCTTCCCAAACAGGTTTACGAGGATGCCGACAAACTCATCAACCCCTATAGATTCGAGATTGCCAAGAAGAGCCTCGATGGCGGCGACGCGGCCCTCAACAAGCTCTCGCAGGCGGTCGCGACCTCCTGCGAGGGCATCGACGACGACACCCACAGCTACTCGCTGAACGAATACCTCGCTGCATGCGGATGCTCGGAGCTTCCCGACGAGCTGCGGACCAGGTTCTCCTTCGCCCTCAAGGTCATCCGGTTCGACTCGTATCTGCGCGAACTCGCCTCCGCGCAGGACCTCCTCAGCTTCAAGGACGATTCCGTCGACGAGCTGTACAACTTCCTCAAGTTCAGCTACACGCGCCAGCAGCACTATCTCCCCAACTCGCTGATCGGCAACATCTTCGGGATGAAGCTCGACGGCAACGACCTCAGGCTTTTCCGGCAGTTCGCCTTCGGGCGGGCCTTCATGTGCTCGCTGCCCTGGCTCGATACCGACCCCGCCGGGGCGGCGCTGGGGCCGCACGTGCTCCTGCTCTCCGGTTCGAGCTGGGAGCCCGGCTGCCTGCAATACCACGTGAACAGGCCGGTCGACTACCTCCTCGAGGCGGAACCGTGGAAGGCGGCCAAGCTCTCCACCTCGACCGTGAGGGACCTCGGCATCGAGCAGAACGTGTCCGGCAGCGCCGCCGAGATGCGTTCCGGCAACCTCGGCATCGTCCTATCGCAGACCATGGCCACGTTGAGGGACGAACTCGACGCGGAGGGCGCGGGAAAGGCCCTGGTCATCGTGAACAGCTACCGGGAGGCCGAGGACGCACGCGACCGCATCGAGCAAGAGTTCCGACGCAAGGGCCAGGCAATCAAGGTCGCGGCCCTGGTGCGCAACAACCACGACCACAGGGAGCACTTCGTGCCCCGGAGCGAAGTCTACAAGTTCTGCGACCATCCGGCCAAAGTGCTCGTGGCGCCGGCCATGGCCATCGAGCGCGGCTTCAATATCGTCGACCGCGGCGGCCATGCCGTTTTCACGAGCCTCATCTTCTCGGTGCGCCCGATGGGCACACCGCACGACCTCGGCGGGCGATACCGCAAGCTCAACGGCCTCATCGAAAGGGAGGTCGGCGACTACCCGGCCAATCCCGGGGAGTTCGCGACCGAGGTCAGGGCCTCCGCCTGGCGCACATGGAAGACCATGGAGCGGGACGAGAACCTTCCCATGGGCGCATGGAGGACCATGGGCAGGCAATTCCTCGTAGACGACGCGATCTCCACGCTCATGGTCACGATCATCCAGATATTCGGACGCCTGGCGAGGCTTGCCGATAAGGAGAGGCCCGCGCCGCATGTCTATTTCGCCGATGCGGCCTTCCGCGGCGGCGACGGGAAGCTCTCGTTCAGGACCCTGGAAGAGCTCGGCGCCTACATGGAACGCCTCATGCACGATAGCGACCAGCCGGAGGTCGCCAAAGCCCTCTACGGGCCGTTCTACGAGTCATTCAGGAAAGGAATCGGAAATGTCGGACTCTAAGCTGCACCTCATGTCATTCGCACCCGTCCCCGACACCAAGACGACCGTGCACGTCGTCGGCTTGCCCGACAGCCTGCGCGACGCCCTCTTCACGCTCATGCCCCCGAGGAAAGAGGGCGGCTACCTCAACACCAAAGCCCTCAAGGACGACCTGCGCTGCTGGCTCGACCGGGCCGTCGAGCTGAACCCCGTACGCCCCAACGTGCATACCGACAGCTGGCTTATCGCCCTCGCCCCCATTGATCTCGCGAAGCTATGCAACGTCATCGCGGTCTGGATCTCCTCCCGCAAGGACATCGATACCCAATCCCCCGCCTACCGCAAGGTGATGGGGATGCTGCACCCCGAGACGTTCGAAGAGGCCGTGCGTGGCGAAGAGATCTGCCTGTTCAGCGGCGACGGCCGTCCCGCGGGCGGGCTCACCTTCCCCGCATTCTCCGCGCAAGTCGCCGACGTCATCGCCGGCATCCCCCTCGAACTCGCCAACGGCATGGTCGAGAACTTCAGCAGAGTCTCACGCGGAAACGGAAACGTCTACGAGCTGATTTCCGATATCCACTGGCACAAGGAGGACCCGTGGGCGTTCGCCCTCAGATTCCACGTCGAGACGCTGCCGGTCGGCCGCAAGGCAAGGCTCAACATGGATGTCGCCGTCCGCCGCTTCATCGGCAAGCCATGGCAGGACGACCCGTTCCTCAAACACGATGTCAACGCCTACGTCCGCACGGAAGGCGGCACGCTCCGCGTCGTCCCCTACGGCTACGACAAACAGAAGCGCGACTTGGCCTGGGACCCCGCGGCCCTGGCGAACTACGAGTTCGCCAGCGGGACCGGATTGCCCGCAGTCCGCGAGTATCTTGAGGACATGGGCAGGTACGCCCGCGACGGCTCGCAGCCGCAGATCCTATCCCCCTACGCGATGACCGCCTCCTGGGCATCGAAGCCCTCGGTCGCAAGCGGGGCATCCGTCATCGACAAGGCCATGTTCTTCGAGGCCGTCGCGGCTCGGCTCAAAGATATCGCGGAGCCCGTCGGTGCGCTCGACTCGCTTCAACTGACCCATCTCAAGGCGTCCATAGAGGAACCCAGGCAGGCGGATTGGGACAAGGACCCCGTCAGCGCACGGGCGAGACAGGAGGCCTGGGGCCGGGCCAACCGCGCTAGACTCGCCCGCTGCACCGGCAGGGACAGGGCCGTATTCCAGCTGATCGGCAACCAGGACGATGCCCGGCTCCTCGATATGGCAAGGGCCGAGATCTCCCGCTTTCTCGGCGGGGAGGGGGCCGTCGACGGCTTCGAGGTCGAGATCGATAGCATCCCGGCAAACGACCTCCTGAACCGCATGGAGAATACCGGCGACAGCCAGGCGAAGATCCGCTGGCGCAAAGTCGCCGCCGCGCTTCCCGAGGCGACCGACCCGACCGCGTGCATAGTGGTCCTGCCGGGCGCCGAGAGCTACAAGCCCAAGGGCAAAGACGACGGCGGAGACCCCAAGCGCGCCCTGCGCATCGCGTTCGCGAAAACCGGGCGCCTGACCCAATTCATCGAACCCGAGGACTCGAAGGACAGTCCCGAGATCCGCGCGTGCGTCGCCGTCCGCGACCTCATGCGCCAGCTCGGTTTCGTACCCGAACCGGCACGCAATTCGCGCGGCATCGATACCTCGATCCCGGCGATAGGGTTGAAGGTCTACAACTCCGGCAACGGCAAGGCGCGGGCGAGCTTCCCCTATTGCGTCCGACAGGACATGAGAAGCGGTGCCGTCACCGTGTACTGCCCCCTCCTACCTGACGGAAGCCTACCGTACTGGCGCGCCCTCATCGAGTTCGCCCGGCTGAGCGGTTCCGAGGGCTTTCCGGACTCCTGCAAGCGGGCAAACGGAATGGCCCTGAAGAGGATGCTCCACGGCATAGTCCGCGCCACCGGCGACAGGCCGGAACTCCTCCTCGTCAACTCCTACGGCCGCATCCGCCAGAGAGACTGGTGGCCCGGCATCAGCGACTCCGGCCTCGAGTCGGGACCCTTGAGCTACGGACCGACCGGTTATGAGGAGCCGCTTGGCCTCGCGGGCAGCAAGCTGCGCATCCTGCGTATACGCTCCGGTCTCAACGGCGAGGTCCCCGACTGGTTCACGGACGAGGTGGCCGCGGGCGGCGCAGACGACGGCACCGTGCCGAACAGGCGCGACAAGCAGGGACTCTTCAAGATGGACGGCTACTTCCTCGCGTTGGCCCCGCGACCGGGCGACGCCCAGTACAAATGGTCCGCACGCGGATCGAAGTACGATTCGCCCACCGCGGCGTTCTGCGAGAAGACGATCAACGAGTACTGCCTTCTGTCGCCCGGTGGCGAGGCCGAGGCGCTTGCCAGCGTCAAATACGCCGAGGCCCTGCGCGGCTGCATGGTGCAGCTCTACAAGAACGATATGAGGGTGAACCTTCCCGCCCCGCTCCATCTCGCCGGGCAGGTCGAGGAGTATATCTGGGACTGGGAGCTCACCGGCAGACGGTAGCGATCCGCCCGCGAAAATGAAATGGGGAGGCCGGGAGATTCGGCCTTCCCATTTCCGTTGTCGCTACCGCTTATTCGCCTTGCGTGTATTTCGGGTGCGACCGGCGGACTCTTTCGCCGAGCCCTTCCGCTTCCCAGGACGAGAGTCGGACGGGCTCGGCTGACGACGAGCGGAGCCCAAGTCGAAGCCGGAGTTTTTCGCAATCCTCGCCTCAATCTCGGAGCGTCGGATGCCCAGTTCCGATGCGCTGACGCGATAACCGCCCTCCTTGCAGACGACATAGAGCTCATGCGGAGCGCGTCCCCAATCAAGTACGTACCCGGCTAGGAGCATCTTGGCCTCAAGATGGTCCTTGGACATGGCACCCGAAACTGCAAATTTGAGGGCGAAGGTGGCACGGGCAACTATATCCGCCCCAATCTTCTCTTCGAGGGTTCGAGCCGGTCTTTCGGTCCCCGGTTCCGGGGTACCTCCCTTGCTGTTCTCCAGGGCGCCTTCCAGGGCGGGAGGCGTGGGGGCGTCGGGGTCCCTGCCGTCCATGAGGTCTCGGATGTAGGCGCGGACCCGCGACTCGTAGCGGCGCGGGCACTCGATTTGGACCGGCTCCTCCATCCTGTGCTCGAGGGAATCGTAGAACTCCACGACCTCGCGGCTGGCGATCAGGCGGTTCGGCTCGATCTTGGGGAACACGGTGAGGCCGGCGGCGGAGCGCACGCGGGACAGGCCGACGTACAGCTGGCCCTCGGCGAAGACCTTCGTGTGGACGCAGCAGGCATCGAACGTCAGGCCCTGCGACTTGTGGATGGTGATGGCGTAGGCGAGCTTGAGCGGGATCTGGGTATAGGTTCCCACGACGGCGGTCTTGACCCTGTTGACGGGCCTGCCCTCATCGTCCATCTCGACGACGGCCTCGGACTTGTTGATCTCCCATCTGTGCCGCTCGATGCGGACCTTCTCGTCCACCCCGTCGAACTTGACCGTCACGGCGTCCGCGGACGCGTCGGTGACGGTGCCCTGCGTGCCGTTGACGTAACCCTCCTGAGGGCTGTTCACGAGCGACATCACGCGGGCGCCGCGGCACAGGACGATCCTCTCCGGCGCCATCTTGTCGCCGTTTGACACCGTGCCGGTCGCGGCGGCCGCGAACTCGACCTTCGGTGCGTCGAGCGCGTCAACGTTCTCGCGGTTGATCGAATCGGCGATGCGGTTGTTGGCGCACAGCACCAGCGTGTCCTTCGGCAGGTAGGCGCGGGAGCTCTTCGAGTGCGCGTTGAAGTAATCGAGGCACGACGCGTCGCCGACGCGGGCGCGGTTCAGGTTGTCGATGAAATCGGGGTCGGATTGGCGCACGACCGTCTTGAGGACGTGCGGCTCGAAATCGAAGCCGGTCCAGTACCTCGACTTGAAGCACCAGCCCTGGAGGTTTCCGGGATAGAACTTCATCAGCAGCGCGGAGTCGCGTTCGGTCACGACCGGCGGCAGCTGGAAGAAATCGCCGACGAGGACCACCTGCTTCGCGCCGTTGCGCGTCATGGACTGGGAGATCATCCCCATCACGTGGTCGAACAGGTCGATGCGGCACATCGAGATCTCGTCGATGATGATTACCTTCGCGGCGTCGAGCACCTTGCGGGACCCCTTGGGGCCATCGGGGGCGCAGACCCCCGGCGCGATTTTCAGCGTGCGGTGGATCGTCGAGCCGTCCGTGAGGTTCAGCGCGGCGATGCCGGTGGGCGCCAGGGCGAGGAAATCGACGTTGCGCGCCTTCAGGTCCGATATGAAGGCGTTGAGCACGTAGCTCTTGCCCGTGCCGGCGTTGCCCGAGAGGAACACGTTCCTCCCGTCCCTCAGCGCGCTCAGCGCCTCGGCCTGTTCCGGTGTAAAGCGGTCACCGTCTGCCATTTCCATATCCCGTCATCCGTTCGACCAGTAACGGGGAATTAATACCCGCGCAAGCGAAAAAATATACGCTGAACGGGGGTTTTGCAGAAACTATAGGAAGTTTTTGAAGACGGGGCGGATATGCTTCCGCGCATTTCCCCGCGCGCCCGTATACCCCGATGCGCAGACGGGTACGATAGCCTCAGAATGATGTGGGTCCCGCGCAGCCGAACGGCTTGTCTTTCCCATGCGGGCATCGCGGATTTCTTTCATGGGTGGGACTTCGGTCCGAGAACAGGCCGCGATCTCGTAAGGGGTCGCGGCCTGTTCATCTGTGCGTCTATGTCTTTATGCGTGCGCGCATATGTGCAATGGTGCTGGTGTGTATATATGCGTGTGCGCGTATGTGCCTCGGCGTATGTATGCCGATGTGCGGATACGCATCCGGACAGATGTGCCGGTGATCTATACGGGAAAACCGGCGCCGGTCTCGCATGAGCTCTTCCGCCTCAGCATCGCCCATATCAGCTCGATTGCCGGGGCGACGCGCACCTGCCGGAATTCGGAAGTGTCGTAGCGCTTCCGCAGGGCGCCGCGGGCGTCGGGCGAGTACACGGCCGCCCCCTTGGGCAGCATACCTTTGGAAGCCAGCGAGTCGGCGAGCTCGAGCGGGCACACCAGCCAGTTCTCATCGCCCTCGAACGTCCTGCCGTGGCCGCTCGTGAAATCGTCCATACACGACTTGACCTCGACGAACGTGAAGGTGCCGGACTCGAGCTCGGCGGCGGTCGCATGGTTCGACGATCGGTCGCGCGGACGATGCGGCCTGTAGGCCACGAAATCGACCCGGCGGGCGTCATCGACCCAGACCTCGCTCGCGACCAGGGCGTTCTCGCGGCACAGCCTCGCCCATACCTTCTCGGAAAGCTCGGCGGTCACCTCGCCGCGGTTTCGTTTCCCCTCCATGGGGCACACTCCCCTTCGATGTAAAAAGCCGCCCGACGGTCTGCGCGACGTGCGGGCGGCCCGCCCCGGTACTACTCCTCGGAACCCTCCGGCTTGCGGGGCCGGAAGGGCACCGGCTTGATGGTCGACAGGTCCATATGCCTGCGAGCCTAGAAGAATATAAGCCAGATCGTACCCAAGAGCAGGGAGACAAATCCCACAGCGGTCACGAGGAAGTCTATGAAGGCGAGGGCCGCGGCAGTATCGACCCGGATGCCACAGGGGGCCAAGTTCGATGCGAACCCATGCAGGGGATACATGGCACAGATGAGGCATATCGATTCGAGACCTGCCGCCAACAGGGGATTCACCCCCGCCAGCTCCCTCGGATAGAACAAGCCCATCAGGACGGAATCCGCCACCAGCGCCGCCCAAATCAGGAACACGCCGACCTTAAATGCCTTGGTGTCCTCGACCAATGCCAGGGGCATCATGCAGCCGAAGAAATCGAGCAGCAAGGCCGAGACGATCAGCTGGACGACCATCACTCCACCGAGTTCTCGGCGGAGCCGGCATCGATATCGGGGTTCGAGATCAGACCGTTCAGCAGGGACGGCAGGTCGATTCCCGTGCTGTCCTTCAGGCCGGATGCGACCTGGTCGACAATCGATGTGGTCTCCTTTACGAGTTTTTGCGCGTTGCCCGATCCGTACATCTTGATGGAATCGACGGCAGTGAGGGGCTTCGCAACCTGCTCGGCTACCTTGGGCATGATGTCGATGTAGCGGTTGGCGAGCAGGTAGGGGTTATCCATGCCGTTGTACGCCTCGGCCTGGGCCTTGATTCCCGCCGCGACGCCCTCGCCGTGGGCCTTCTCGGCCACACCCTCGGACTCGCCCTTCAGGCGCGTGGCCTCGGCCTCGGCCTTCGCGCGGGCCTGGATGCCCTCGGCGTCCTTCTGGGCGGAATACAGCTCGGCGTCGGATTGGTTCTGGCGCTCGATGCGGGCGGCCTCGGCCTGCTTCGTGCGCTTGTAGAGGTCGGCTTCGGCCGCCTGCTCTGCGGCGTAGCGGTCGGCCTCGGCCTGCTTCTTCACGGTCGCGTTCAGCTCGCGCTCCCTCACGTCCGCCTGGCGCTCGGCGAGCTCGACCTTCTTGGTCTCCGCGGCGATCTCGGCCTCCTGCTGGGCGATGTAGAGCTCGCGCTGCTTCTCGGCCGTCACGGTGGCCTTCACCATATCGGCCTCGGCCTTCGCCTTGTCGGCCTGCTTCTTGAGGTCGGCCTGCTTCAAGTCGAGCTGGTTCTGGCGGATGGCGACCTCCTCGGCCGCCTTGATCTGCGCCAGCTCGGCTTCCTTCTTGATCTCGGCCGCCTGATCGGCGCCCATGGAGCGGATGATGCCCTGGGAGTCGGAGAAGTCCTGCACATTGAAGGTGCGCAGCTCGAGGCCGAGGTTGGCGAGGTCGTCCTTGGAGCCGCCGAAGACCTTCGCGTTGAAGCTCTCACGGTCGCGCATGAGCTCCTTGAGGTCCATCTGGCCGATGACCTCGCGCATCTTGCCCAGCATGACCTCGGTGACCTGGCGGGTCATCTCCTCTTTGTCCAAATTCAGGTAGTTCTTGGACGCGGTCTCGATCAGCTCGGGGGTCTGGCCGATCTGGAAGTTCGCCACGGCGCAGGCGTGGATGAGGATTGCGTCCTGCGTCGGGATATCGTTCTCGGTGGTCAGCTGCACCTGCACGGCACCGAGCGAGAGGGTGTCCACGCGCTGGAGGAGCGGGATCACGAAGGTTCCCTTGCCGGAGACGGAGCGCATCTTGCCGGCGCCGGAGACGAGCATGAGCTTATCCGGCGGGCATTTGCGCCAGCAGCTCTCGAACACCAGCACGACGGCCATGATGCCGACGGCTGCGAAGAACAGGTTGAAGATCAAAGATTCGAAAAGCATCATAGGGTTTCCTTCCCTTCAAGGGCGGCTCGGGCAGAGCCGCCCGGTTATAGATAACTTCGTCGGGGGCGGACCGGGTTCACGATCGGCACGACGCCGGTTCAGTCCAACCGTCGGGACTCAAAGGCGGCGGCGATCATGTAGCTCCAGCAATTCGTATAAGAGGAGAGGCAAGGCCATCGCGAAGAGAGACGGCAGTAAGATGTAGTAAAACGCTGATCTTATAATGATGTCGTTGGCCGTCATCAGGGCCTCGAATGCTTTCAAGGCCTCGTCTGGTTCCGCATCGGAAACCGATTCGCCCTGACTGCTTTTCATATCGGCTTGTTCGGTCGCGTCGCCGACAGGCGCACTTCCGTTCAGGTCGACGTCGACGACGACATGGCCGCCGTCGTCGGAGATCACGGCGGCGGTCGCGTTCTCGGCGTAAGCCGCGGGCGCGATGCAGCCGAACGATGCTGCGGCTATGGCCATGGCGACGAGCGGCCCTGCCGCCCTTGCGGGTATCCTCATTTCCGTTCTCCATTCCTTTTCGGGGCGCGCCCTCCCTCGGCGCTGTCCGTTTCCCCTCAGGTGGTTATTCCCCGTATCCGGCGGCTTAAACGCCGGATACGGAAAACGGCCGGAAACAAGGCGCCCACCGAGGCTGGAGCCCGATGGGCGCGTGTGCGGCTATGTGCATGTGCGTAGATATGCCGACGTGCATGTGTTCCATTGTGCGAGTGTGCGTATGCGCAACTGCGTATGTGTGCGTGTATGCGTATGTGCGATTGCGGAACCTACAGGAGCGTATCGAAACCGGGCCTGCCCAGATCCTGGCGAATGCTGCCGGTCGTGAGCTCGACGTGCGGGCGGCCGTCGGCGCCGAAGACGAGGTTCGTGGCGCCTGCCCCGGGGACCACCGTATCCACCTGCCCCGTCGTGAGATCGTATCGCATGTTGCCGACCTGCTGCTCGATATGCGCCGTGCCGTCGGGTTTCAGAACGTTCCTGATCATGGCGTGCCACCTTTACGCATATATGCGGATGCGCGGTTGAGCGTTTGCGTGTGTATGCCAAAGCGCCTGCGGGCGCATCCGCACCCCCCCATGGTATCAGTGTCGGGGCGCGGAGCCCTTCGAGACCTCGCGGGCAGCGTCGGCGACCTTGCC
>ERZ809224.2034-NODE-2034-length-13278-cov-46.667020_pt1 | contig 13278 bp, 15 predicted proteins | sample MGYA00520513_ERZ809224 | MGnify/ENA primary metagenome ERZ809224 (study PRJEB31576, sample SAMEA3212658) | Homo sapiens | biome: human-gut; feature: human gut; material: fecal | place: Sweden | collected 2012 ...
TTAACACGTTCATAATTTGTTCATAAATTGTTTACAGTTTATTCAAGATTTATGCTACAAGGTATGATATTATAATAGTGTCGAAAGACAATAACAGAAACAGTGATTGAAGAAAGGTACACGAATAGTTATAACAAGGAGAATTAACAATGCGAATAAATGTTCGGAAAATAATTGACATGTGGGATAAGAAGCATTATAGTAGTGATGAAAGGTGTAAAGACTTTAACGCAATACTTAAATATTATAGTAGAATAATTAATTATACAGACTTAGGAATATTAACAATAAATATACATACAACAATGTCTGTTGAATGTGAAGATATTCTAAGAGATATGATAGAGGTGTTCGGATGAATACGACAGCATTTATATTAATAGTAATAGTTTTATTTATATATAGTCGAAACGCTGGAACATCCAGCGTCATACAAGGGCGGCAACCTTGTATCTGATGAGAGTATACGGGTAAAGTAATATAAGAATGAATAATTAAGAAAATAAAGCCGTCAATGCTCATTGGCAAGCCAAGAAAAAAAACAGAAAAGGAGTGATTAATATTAAACTAAAAAATATTGTTTCTGTTACAACAGGAGCAATAGGAAGCCTATTGATTAATTTAATAGGCAAACCAACGGACGACCTTATTATATTAATTGTTTTAATGATTATTGATTTAGTCGTTGGTTTTTTGATTTCTGCTATATGGCAGAAAAGCAGTAAAACAGACAGTGGTAAGCTGTCAAGTGGTGTTATGTTTAAAGGAATAGTTAAGAAGTTTTTTACACTTGTAATTGTAGTCGTTGCATTCCAGCTTGACAAATTACTTGTAATGAATGTGATTAGACATATAGTTATAATTGCTTTCATTGTAGAAGAAATATTATCTATTACTGAAAACATAGCAATTACAGGTATTAAGATACCGTCTATAATTACTAAGGCGTTAGACGTATTAGAAAAGGAAGTGAAAAGCAGTGTTTCCAATTGTGACAAGTAAATATGATTATGTAAATGCGTTTTTCAATCAGCTTGCACCGATTGTAGTAAATGAATATATTAGACGAAAAGGACAGAAACGCTTATTTCCGTCTACAGTTCTTGCAATGGCGGCACTTGAAAGTGGTTATAATCTTAATGCCAAAACGCTATTCGGAATCAAGGGTGACGGACTTGTTCTTGATACTACAGAATATATTGACGGTGTGTATGTAAATATTAAAGATAGTTTTAAATGTTATCCTAATTTAGCAGCAAGTGTACAAGGGCTATATGATTTAATGCAATGGAATCATTATGACAGAGCAACGTCTTGCACAGACTATGAAGAAGAGTGCAGGATGATACAGGCTTGCGGTTATGCCACTGATATTGAATATGCTAATAAGCTAATAAACATTGTTAATACTTATCAGCTAACTATGTTTAATAACATAAGTGAACCAGTAGAAGAGCCAGACGAACCAATAGAAGAGACAGAACAACCGTTTATATATATTGTACAGGTTGGAGATTCATTGTGGGAGATTGTAAGAAAGTATTACAACCTTGATAATGACACAGATATATATTATAAAGTTCAGGAAGTGTCTGAAAATAATAATATAGAAGACGCAAGCATGATTTATCCTAATCAGGAAATTAAATTATATTAAGAAGAAAGGAGTTAATAATGGTATTATCTAAAGAAGATTTTAAGAAGAAAATTGATACTCTTGAAATTTCAGACGACAAGAAAATTGAAATCTTAGAAGATATCGAAGATTCGTGGACAGATGATGTGAACGAAGAGTATAAGGCAAGATATGAAGCTGAAAAGAAAGAAATGGAAGCGAGTATCGCAAGCCTTGAAGCAGAAACAGCAGAACTTAAAGCTAAGTATAAAGAAAGATTTTTCAACAGCGATTCTGTTGAGAATAAAGAAGATATCACAGAAGATATTGAAGAGAAAAAAATTATTGATGTAAAGGAGATTTAATATGCCAAGAGGAGCAAAAACAAACGTATTAGCAGTTAGTACAAATGCAGGATTATTAAGTTACATTATTAATCAGAATCCTATTTTATCAGCAGAGATTGATTTACCAGTTCAGGGAGAAAGTATTGCACCGATAGGCAAGTTGATTATGGACAACCAGCGTTATAGAAACGCTTTTATCAATACTGTTAATATTATCGGATTGACAGTAATTAAGCGTAACCGCTGGGAGAATCCATGGGATTTTACTATTAGGGGAACATTATCACGCGGGCAGACAGTAAGAGAGATTATTCTTGATTTATGCAATGTGCATAACTACAACAAGAATTTTGATGATAAGACAGCATTCTTAAAGACAGAAGTTCCTAACGTATTACAGTATTTAAACAACATTAATTTTCAGGTCTACTATCAGACAACCACATCTGATGAACAGCTCGCAATGGCATTTGAGACAGAGGGCGGACTTTTATCGTTCATTGAAGAATCTGTTTCTATGCTGTGGGAATCTAAAGTATATGATGAATACATTATTGATAAGTATCAGCTTTGTAGAAGAATCTTAGACGGTACAATGACATCTGTTGAAATTACCGACTATAATACTAAGACAGCAAGAGAGCGTGTTGCTGATATGAAATCTATTTCTAACAAAATGGCATTCAGAAGTCCGAACTACAATCCAGCGGCTATCAGAAGAGCTACACCATTTGACGACCAGATTTTTATTCTGAATACAGATTTTGAGGCTGATATGTCAACAGAAGTTCTTGCAACTTCTTTCTTTAGAGATAACGCGGACTTTAAGGCAAGAGCAGTACTTGCAGACGGATTTAATACACACGACACTGAAAGACTGACAAAGGTTCTTGGTGAGCAGTACGTGCCATTTACAAGTGAAGAACTTGCACAGCTTGCTAATATTCCAGCCGTTATTGTATCGCGTGAGTGGTTCATGGATTACTATTACGGCATGGATACAACAAGTGTAGGAAAGACAACAGAATTTTACAATCCTACCACATTAGAGAATAATCACTTTTTACACATTTGGGGAATCAAGTCTACAAGTCCGTTTGAAAATGCAGTCGTATTTACTGCTGGAGTAGCACCAACCGTTACAAACGTAACAGTAGCACCTAACGAAAGTAGTTTATCAGCCGGACTTTCACTTCAGTTATCCGCGACAGTAGTGACAACAGGATTTGCTAATAAAGCTGTTACATGGTCTATTACTAAGGGAGCTCAGAATGGAAAGGCAACAATTAATGAGAATGGTCTTTTAAAGATTGCTTCTGACTATGTTGTAAGTGGAGAAACAGCACAGATAGAAGTAACGGCAACTTCTGTTTTCGACAACACTAAGACAGAAACTGCAAGCGTTACTGTTCTTTAATGTTTCACGTGAAACATAATATATTAAGGCAGTATAATATACTGCCTTTTTTTTAAAAAAATTGAAAGGAGTAAAAAAATGGCAAAAACACGCATAAATACACAGCTTTCTAATCTTGCCACATTGAACATGCACCGTAGACAAATGTTTAATTTAACGCAAAACCGTATCCAGTACACTGGGCTATCTAAGTATATAGATATTGCATATGTCAATAAAGTTCTTTTCAGAAATGGAGTTGTCGCCAGCTTTATTGATGAAATACTAGGACATTTAATATTGCCGTTTCAGAATATTGGTACACTTGACGTATATGGTCGCCCAACTTCTATACAATGCTATGGTATGAATGGCTATAGGTCTAAAATACTAAAACCTAATGAATATGTTCTACTTTATGACACAACAGGCAGATATCCACTGATATACGATATAGAACAGTATGCACAGCGTATAGCGTTGGCAGATAGAACAATGGATATTAACATATCGCAACAGAAAACACCGAGACTGTTTAAAACGTCAAACGAGAATAAAATGACTGTACAGAACATTATTAATAATGTAGACGCTTGCGAGAATACAGTACTCGCATTTGACGGTAATTACTTAAATAATTTTGAGAGTGTTCTCTCCCCAGCCCCGTATGTAACAGATAAATTAATGGAATATAAGAAGCAGATATATAGTGAGTTCCTTAATCATATCGGCATATGCAATTTGAACATACAGAAAAAGGAACGTTTGATTACCGATGAACTTTCTTTCTCTCAAGGCGGTACTATTGCTGGAAGATATGCCACTGCAGAACCGAGAATCAAGTGGAAAGAAGAACTTAACGAGAAGTTTAATATAAAAGTAGATTTTAACTTTTATGACGGCTTACCTGTTAATTTAAAGTCTGATGAAAGGGGTTCTGAATATGATTTATCCGATATGTCAACAGGGGAATAACCTACCACCCACGATATATAGTATAATGCAATCGTTAGTTAATTATGACACTGACGAAACAAGCAAGATTAAAGATATGTGGCAGAAAGCAAGAGAATATATATTCAATTTTGACTATATGCTGACAACAAATGTTTCACGTGAAACATTTGAACATAACATATTGAATCATTATCTCATGCGTAGAATCAATTTTGATACTGTCACACTTTTTCAAATAATGCTTGAAAACAAATTATCTGAAATACTTCCCAAGTATAACATGCTATGGGACAGTCTTCAAGGTTGGGATATCTTTAAGAGTGGCACAACAACAAGAGAATATACAGATAATACGACAACGTCTAATAGTGGTAATAATACTGTTAATAGTTCTATTAGTGGTGAGAATACAGGAACAACAAGCACTGTTAATAATACAGGTTATTCAGATACACCACAAAGTAACATTGACGATATTAATAGTAGTAAGTATTTAACAGAATATACGCACAATGTAGCGGATAACACAATAACTAATAATACAAGCACAACAACGTCTAACACTAGCTCTAATACAGACAGCGGTACAAGTGACAAAACAATTAAAGAAGTAGTCACACGAACTGCAGACAACGAACTGGATTTATTTCTTAAATTCCAGACAGAATACAATAACATCTGGACAATGTTATATAGTGATTTAGATTGCTTGTTTTATGGGATAGTATAAGAAAGAGAGGTTTAATAATGGCAGATGTAAATAACAATTATACAGATATGAAAAATCTAACACCTTTTAAATTATGCGTCTTACAGAATTTTCCTTTTATTGAATCGGATTTTGACGCGATAACAAATTACCAGCTTTTATGTAAAGTTGTCGAATATCTTAATAAGGTTATAGATAACAACAATAAGCAGAATGATAATATTAGTTTGTTAGAACAGAATTTTATTACATTATACAACTATGTAAATAACTATTTTAGCAATCTTGATGTTCAGGAAGAGATTAACAAAAAAATTGATGATTTAATTTTATCAGGTGAATTTAATATTTTTGTTTCTGGAATATATACACCGGAAATGTTCGGAGCGAAAGGTGACGGAGTGACAGATGATACAGAAGCAATTCAGAAAGCATTAGCATTTAATAATGTTAATATATCTAAGAACTACCTTATTACAGAAAATCTTGTTTTACACTCTAATTTAAAAGTTTTTGGTGGTGGTACTATAACTAAAAAAGTAGAATTTAATGATAGTTACTTAAATCATTCTATTTTTTCTTGTACTGATTCTAATAATATAGATATTAATAATATCGTTTTAATGTCTAATTCATTAGGTATTAGTGTACATGGTTGTTCAAATGTTAATATCACTAATTTAATTATTAATAGTGAAAAATATTCAATTTTAATAAGTGATAGTGAAAAAAACGAAAGTAATGGTATTACTATCTCTAATATAAAAATAGAAAATGATGTAACTATTATTTCAAGTGATGGAATACACATAGACGGCGGATGTTCTAACATATATATATGTAATGTATCAGGAACTACAGGTGATGATTTTATAGCTTTAAACGCTATAGAGGGTATTAGAAAAACTATAAAGAATGTCATAATTGATAATATTAAATGCTCTGGTTACGCTGGTGTTCGATTATACGGTCAGTTAAATTGTGTTATAGAAAATGTTACTATTAATAATTCCTATATTAATAGTGATAATGGTATCAGATTAACTAATATAGTAGGTTTTATAGAAATAAATCTTAATGCCCCAACTTTTAACAATATTGTATTTAACAATTGCATTGTAAATAGTTCGATAAGAAATGTTTTTCTTTCTTATATCGATGGTTTTGTTACTTTTAATAATTGTACTTTTGTTACAACAGCAAACCCTAATGTCGGCTTTTTTAACTCTTCTATTAATTCATCATTAACATTTAATAACTGCCTTTTTAATACTAATAGCACAGCTTTTATACAGGACTGTGTTGTTGGAACACCACCAGAAAATTGTAACACATACGGTAATATAACACTTAATAATTGCGATATTAAAAAGGTCTTTTTATGTTTTGGAACTAATAAAAAAACTATTAATATTAACAATTGTGACATAGACACATATTTAATAACACGGACGAATCCTGATGTGTTAGATTTAAGTATTAAAGATTGTCGTATTAATATGACACCTTTTAGCGGAGCAAGTAAAGGTATTTATACTATTAAAGACAGTATTTTAAATGCAGAATATCTACTTAATAACCTTGAAAGTAGTCAGGATACCATTTTAGATATTAGTAATATTATCGTTAATAATAATAAAAAAGGTACGTTTTGCTTATTTAAAACTGGCACGTCCGAAAACATTATAAGAAATATGGAAGGTGCTTATCAGCTTAGTACATCAGCACAGAACGAGGGAATTTTATTTAAAAGATATGATGAAAACGGTTTTGCCGGTTTCTTTGTTTATAAAAACGGTACTTGGGTAGAAGTATAATTAAAAAAGTGAACTCAGTTCAGAATTTTTGAACTGAGTTCACTTTTTTAATTAATATGTTCCTATAGTATCATGCGAATGATACAATGTAACTCCTTTTCTAAATACCCCATTAATAATATTCATGTCAGCCGCTGGAACGTCACCGAACCCAATAACAGAATCCTGTGCTATCTGTACATAATTGTTAGTTCTTCCATAAAAGTTTGGTTTTTTTATCTGATTAACAGCATAGCCATATTTACTGAAAAATGCGTCTACACTTTTAATTACATCTGTATATGCGGTATTGATTTCTATTAGAAATGCAAAATTATTTAATTTAGTGTTAATAAGATTACCGCCAGACATTCCAACAACAGAATCTGGTACAGTTCTTGCAGATTGAATTTGTCCTAACTGATTAATAGCATTTCCAACACCAGCAATTGCAGCTAGTGGTTTTCCTGTTGCTATAGAATAGACAGTACCTACCGCACCACCTATAGCACCTAATGCAATATTAGTAGAATTCTGAGCAAGGTAAGAAGCAAAAGAATCAACCGTCATTGGAATTGTAGGATAATTATCTATTAATAAACCAAAATCAGTAGCGTCTGTAATACCTTTGTACTCGCTTGGAAAACATATAGATTGTCCTTTATAGTTATCAGTACCACCATATTTAAACTTTATTACTTCTCCAAAATCTTCTTGCCTTAATTCTAATGCCTGCCCTTGCTGGTTCGATACTGTCACCTTTACAAAAGGATATTGTAAACATTTTTTATTAGCTGGTGTATATCCGTCTATAGAACCAATCTTTTCTATATTTACCCATTCCTTTATGTCGTTATCTGATGAATATGTAAATATGCCTACAAGGTCACTACCTTTACCCTCATTCACATAATCTCCATAATATTGCATTAATGTACTTATTCCAGATTGCGTTAAATCTGCCGTAACTCTCCATAGTGTCATAGGTAAACCGTCATTAAATGGCACTCCACCAATTCCTTGATATGCTGTGTAAGGGCTGTCATATTGAGGATTAGCAATACTTGATGAACTTTTTCTTGCTTCTGTAAAAAGAAAAGCTATTTTATCTGGGTTAACCTGTATTTTATATGTATCCCTAGCAACATAAGAATCTACACCAAAAGATTCAGGAATACGAGAAGCCCCTATATAGTCGTCTGCTATATGTTCTCTTAAAACATAAGTTTCTGTTCTTGCCCACCTATCCCACCAAGTACTAAAGTGGTCAATTGTGTACTCAATTTCTGTACACCTGTCACTCTTATAAACGACATTGTCAACCCATGCAAAAAACCACTTGTTATCATAATCAGGATTCTGAAATGCCATATAATTGGAAGATAAACACTGTGTGTAAGTAAAAGGTGTGCTTATTCTTCCTGTACTTCTTATAAAAGAAAAGTCACTAGCGCTTGTAATATAATGACTTTCACTTCTTAACACTTCCAGCAATTCATCTGATGATAAAGTTAAACAATTATTGTATGATTTATCTAATTTAATTCCTGTACTTAAAATAATATTACTATTTCTCATATTAATTCTCCTTATTCATATACTTAATATCGTATGCGTCTATTATAATATTTCTTGCAATATAAAACTCTTGCTCTTTATTAATCTTGTCTATCACTTCATTCTTAACGCATAAATCATTCATTAAATATTTTATTAATTTCCATTCAGAAGTTTTCAAGAAATCATCTCCTTATACTAAAATCAATGCACTGTTTAAAATCAGTACCACATAAATCAGTAGAATAAAAAATGTTACTTTCATTGAAAGATTTCATTATTAAATCTCTAATCTTAGCGTCAATTCTGAAATCCATATTATATATATCCTTAGAATATAATGGATTTTCTGATATTACACCAAAGACAAGAGTTCCTTTTTTTATAGGTGTATGCTTGGGGCAGATAAACCATATTAATTCGTCTTTCTTGTTGTATAGTGTTCCTAAGAACATAAAACTTTGATACTGAAATACTACTCTAATCACAGCCTTATATGTCTTAATACTTGTACTTAAATGCGGTTGTGGTGTACTCATCCATGAACCGCCGCTTATCATACTCTCACTAGAGCCAATAGCAAATGATTTTTGATTTGTTTGTCGACAGTACTCTATAGCCAATTTAATTGTATTATTTGAATTGACTATGTTTTTAGTGATAATATCACCTTGCCGCATTTTCTGAATTGTCGTTTGCAAATCCCACGCTGGAAGATAAGGGCAGACACGAGATATTGTGTTACCTACAAGCCACAGCTTAACCGCTCCACGCTTTCTATCTACTGTATCATAGAAAATCATTAACTTTTCAGGCTCTCTTGCTATATACATTGTACGGCTCATAAACTCTTCAAAAATGATATTATCAACATCCAAGAAAGAGACAGAAGAATAATTTTGTTCTTGCGATAATGCAATTGCATAGCCTATTTTATCGCCTTTAACCGTCTTGAATTTTTCATTATCAAATCTAGCAAAGTATATACCGCCCCGCCAGTAGGTTATACAATTATACACACCGTTAGTTAGTTTCTCAACGTCAACATCATTGAAATATTGCTCGATTTTATCCGTTTTAATTTCATCTTTCCAGCGTCTAAGCAATATAAATTTCTGCCCTGTTTTCAAGTAATGTTCTACGGCTTTTTTATGCTTAACCTGATAAGATTTACCGCCGCTTTTCTCTCCTAGTATTAGATTAAATAATGCATTTTTACTGTCGATATTATCAATGTTATAATGTATATTATCCTGTTTAATATTAATCACTCCTTTTTTCATGTTTCACGTGAAACATTATTCTTTGAATTTTGCTCTTGAACTACTGTCTCCAACCTTTTCGGCATATACTAAAGATTTAGAAAGATTGTATGTTGCTGGTACAATACAACAACCGCTTTTTTCATTTACAATCATAGACACACCATTTTCATCAATTAATTCAATAGGTTGTTGCTCTTCACAATAATATAACATGTTCTTGCCAGTGTCGTTATAATCAAACACTAAATCATCTTTAAAATTACTAATATCGTTCTTTAATGCAACTACCCCCTTTTTAGGTACACCACTGACTGTTATGTGTAAATTGTGTTCATGTTTAAAACAATAGTCTTTGTTATTCTTAAATTTATAGACATTTTCAAATTGCCTATACGCGTACTTTTTAGCTCCTAGAGTTATAAACTCTTCATAGTGTCCGTCAGAATCAAACACTCCTAAAGGGTGTTTAATTTTTTTTTTGTCGGCTGGCTGATATTTTTCAATGTCAATATTCAGCTTTTCAGATACTGCCTTTAATTTAGACATAACGCTTTTATTATAATCATCTATCACACTCTTATCATACCCTTGTATCAACTTGATAGAATCAGTATCACAGTAAACAACATATTCATCTAACTTAATAATATTTTCTTCAAGGTTTCTTCTTGCGTATGCTGTCACCCAACAACCCCACGCAAAACTCATAAAAGATTTCTTTTTTTCTTTCATCAGTAAGTCAAGAATTTCCTCATTCTCAAGTTTTCTATCATCTAACCAGTCATAATCATTAGAGTATCTAACCTCATCACGAATCGTATTAGTAACACTCATTCCGTATAGTGCATTAAATTTATTCTTTTCTTTCGAGTACTCTAATTCTTTACCGGCTACACCTTTATATTGTGTTTTTAATATATATTTATCTAAAATAAAATTAATAAATAATTTAGGTAAGTACTTATATTGTGAATACCAGCATTCTTCTATTTCGTAGCTGTCAAAACTATGTTGTTTGAGTATTAGTTTAAAATCTACGTCAGTAAGTGTTATTTCTAATTCATCAGCACGAACAATTCTACCATTATCATAGACAGCACCTTTTAAATAGTGACATTTATTTTTAGAAATAAAATTATTTAAATACTTAGATTTGATATTGTAAAACTTGACTTTAACTAAATATGCAAAACAATCTAACATCTGCTCTGCTGATTTGATTAAGCATTGTTTAAACTCTGTCATAGGATATTTCTCACTCACTAGCACATAAGGATAAGAAGAAGTAAAATCCCAGCTGTCAATATTATTTAATATTTCATCTACATAAATCCAATTAGCATGTGTATAACCGCCAGCTAAGGAATCACAAAGCATATTGTAAACATGTGGGTTCGTATTTATAGCCTTATATACTGTATATCTATACTTATAGTCATTCATTGTAAGTGTTTTCAATTCTCTCCTTACATGTCCAGTAGAAGTCAACGGAATATTCATTACACATTTATATTCTTCCAATTCTCTTTTGATATAATGATATACAACAAGACAATCATACTCACAATAGTCCAACTCTTTCAATGTTAATGAAGTTTTACAATGTCTTATCTTATTATAGTCTAAATCACCCACTTTCTTTTTAACTGGAAGATTAAAGAGTTTTGGAAGTTCTGCAAGTGCCGCATTACTCATAAAGTATGTACATCTAAATTCTACGTTAAAATCGTCAAGAACTGCTTTCATGACTTTATGCTTTTTTCTTGCCATAACTTCTTTGAATCGAAAATGAGATTTTAAAAATTGAAACTCAAATGAAAGATTGTGTACGAAAACAACTTTGTTTTCATCGCAATTTTCTTCTATTCTATAAAGAAAGTCAATAAAATCTTGCCACGTTCTACCAAAATATGTAGTATCATTTACTCCAAACATCCAGATATACATACATGCCTGTTTTAAACTGTTCTCTTTCATTTCATCAGTAAAATTAAGATATTCAAGATTATTATATACACGATTATTATAATAGAGATATGAGGTTGTCTCAATATCGAAAGAATATATTGTATTGTCGCAAGTGTTCTTGCCTTTACTGACTATTTCACTTGTATGTCCTTTATACGCTTCCCACCATAACATATTTTATCAATACCTCACACTGTCAAATGATTTAATCTTATTAATATCAAATTTATCTGTTTTAATAATATCATACACACTTATCAATTCTTCTCTTAAATCTTCATCATTTCCAAAATCAATATAATTCTTCACTATATCAATATAATCTTCTACGTTTCCATTTTTACCATCTACTTCTAACGCTATTCTTAAGGCTTCATACTTAACTTCATCATTTAATTTATATTTGTCTGTTGCAAAAAAATCATATATTTTCTGTGCTGTTTTATTATCTACGTCTAAAGAAGAGCCTATTCCACTCTTTATATTTTCAATATTTTCTTTCACACCTTTTACTGTACTTGTCTTGCTGGATTTGAACTCTTTAAGTGCTTTTAATGTAGCTTTCATCTGGACAGTAGACAGATTCTTATTAAATCTTATGTATCCTTTATTAGATACAGTATTAACAGCGTCTATTGATAATTTATCAATCAAACGCTTTCCAGCCCAGCCATATTGCACGCCATAATGCCCTCGCAATCTTTGTAGTTTAGCATTTGCACTTTTAGCTTCTCTAACTAACTCTTTGTACATCTGTTCCTTACTTTCCATATATACCGCCTTTTTTTTAAAAAAAAAAAAAAATGTTTCACGTGAAACATTATATCACGTGAAACATTTCACTCCGACAATTATTTAATATTATGTCTTATTCTAAGACTGGAACTGCCTTGTAGCCTGTTCCCATTTTACATTTTACAGAATTAACTCTAAACTTAGATACTCCGTCAAATAAATAGTCAAACAAAGTTTCTTCAAAAAGAGTTTCGCCGCCACAATGTACAATGCCGTACTCTTCCGTGTTGAAATAAGCCATTTTAAAAGTTTTTTCATCTGTTTCGATTGTCGCACTCGCTGTTCCTGTTACTGTAATTTCCTGTCCTACTACTTCTGTTACAGATACGCTTGTTATGTCTCCCTTGCTTGCCATTTTCTTGAATAAGTCATTGTCAAGTGTTCCTGATACTTCATTAATTGTTACTACATACTTTTTCTTTGTTTTCTGTGTTGCCATTGTTAATCTCCTTTTTTTTATTCTCTGTGATATATTTTCTTGGCTTGCCAATGAGCATTGACCGCACTTATTATCTCACTATATCGGTATACTCTCATCAGATACAAGGTTGCCGCCCTTGTATGACGCTGGATGTTCCAGCGTTTCGACTATTTATAACAATATATCTGTTGTTATTGACTTTCACCACATATACTTTTAACATATCTTCTTTTAAAACTATCGTTTAATTGAATACCTTTACAATATGATACAGAATGCCCGCTTTCTATAAGATTGATATAAGTAGTAATAGATAATTTATTAATAACATCTGCAACCGTCAGTGGCATAGTTTCTGTTATTGTCTTTCGACACTATTATAATATCATACCTTGCTGCATAAATCTTGAATAAACTGTAAACAATTTATGAACAAATTATGAACGTGTTAA
>ERZ809224.2049-NODE-2049-length-13226-cov-10.502923_pt1 | contig 13226 bp, 9 predicted proteins | sample MGYA00520513_ERZ809224 | MGnify/ENA primary metagenome ERZ809224 (study PRJEB31576, sample SAMEA3212658) | Homo sapiens | biome: human-gut; feature: human gut; material: fecal | place: Sweden | collected 2012 ...
ATATTTTCTTTTTCTTTATAAATTTGATTACTATCAATCTTATCTGCTGTGTTTTGCCATGGTTCTATACAGACGAATGGTGCTCCTTTTTTTGACCATAATGCTAAATATGGAAAATCTGTAAAGTCAAATTCTAATATTTTTTTATTAGTATTTCTATTTTGCAATATTACTTTATTTGATTTTATATTTTTCATTATTATTGCATCATTATCAAATATATTTTCTGTTAGATGAATCTTATTTTCTTCTAAGATATTTGTGGCATTTTTCGTATCTATTAATCCATTTCTTAATTTCAAAAATTCTATATTTTCTTCATTTTGTTCAAATACTATCTCATAATCTCCTGTACTATAATCACATTTAAATGCAGGATGTCCTCCTATACCAAAATAAATTTTTCTATTATCTATATTTTTTACTTCATAACTTACTTGAAGTGCATCTCCTACAATCTTATATATAACATGTAATTCAAATTTATATGGATATTTTTTTAATGTTTGTTCATTATATTTTAATATATAATGATTTTCTTCTATTTCTTGAAATTCCATATCTCTTGCAAATCCATGTTGAGACATTTCATATATTTTTCCTTCTATTTGTGTTTTTCCCTCTTTTATTTGTCCCACTATTGGAAATAATATTGGTGATTGTCTATTCCAAAATGTTTTTCCATCAAATAACATTTCGTTTTCATCTTTTAAGATACTTGTTAATTCTGCACCTTGTCTTTTTGATTTTATTTTTAACATTATAAAATTCCTCCTTTATAGAACAAAAAACTCACTCTTATGTTTTCACATAAGGGCGAGTTCTATATCTCACGGTACCACCTTAATTATTATCTTTTTGATAATTTCTCAATTTACTTTAACGCAGTATTACGAATAATCTTACTACTATTTCAGATTATCAACTCAAAAGCTACCTTCCATTTGCCTTTATTTAAGAAGCTTTCAGCCCACGACTTCTTTTCTCTACAAATAGTTCAAATGTACTCTTCTTTTTCTTCGTTTTTATTATGTCATTATATTATCACTTTTTTATGTGAATTGCAATAGTTTGAAATATTTTTTTCTATGTTTGAGAATATTTTCTTGTTGGTCTATAAAAACAATGATTTCCATATCTTGTGTGAAATGTTCCAGAACCATTACTTGGAAAAGTTGATGAACATGTTGGTCTAAATGGATTCAAATACCATAAACAATCACCTATTTCATTAAGTTTATTACCAGCCAATGCCCAATCAGCAATATAATAATGAATATCTGTTGGAGTCATGTTATATATATTTTGTGAATTATATTGATTTCTTATTGTTTCTCTTGTACAGTCATATTGCCCTTTTTGAAATATTATATTTTTTAAATTACCACCTTGTGAAACTCTTGCATATTCCCCCTCTGTTGCATTTACCCTATTTAAAATTGATGTTGCAACAGCCTTCATTCCATTGTCTCCTTCGCCACCAGCTTCACATTGCACAATTCTTGCTAATAGCTCTCTATCTGAATATGCCATAAAAAAACACCACCTCATATATTTTATGAAGTGATGTTATTTTTGTGATTTTATTTTAAGATTGATTTATATATTTTCCAATCTCTCATTACTTTTCTTACATACATATTTGTTTCTTTAAATGGTATATTCTCTGCATCTGTTCCATCTTCTTTTAATGTATCTTGACTAATCCATTTGTCAACATTTCCATGTCCTGCATTATATGCAGCTATTGCTAGCTCTACACTATTATATTTTTCTATTAATTGTGAAAGATATATTGTTCCTATTTCTATATTAATTTCTGGATCTAATATATTTTCATCTGTTAATTCAATATTATTCTTTTTAGCAATTTCTTTTGCTGTTGAATCCATTATTTGCATTAATCCTTTTGCCTTACTTTTTGATATTGCATTTGGATTGAACTTACTTTCTACTTTTATAACAGCATATATTAATTCTTTTTCTACTCCATATTTTTCAGCATATTTTTCTACATATTGCCTATAATCTGTTTTATATAACATTCTTAATATAATTGTTTTTCCCCAGTATACTGCAAATATTAATATTGCAAGTATAGCTATTATTTTTATTACCTTGTTCATTCTATTTGCAGGTATTCCTCCTTTGTTGATTTTTTTAATGTTATTTCTTTAGCCAGTTTTTACCATCTACAATTTTTGAAATCATCATTGATGATGCAGTATCTCCAACTACATTTAGCATTGTTGCTGGTGCATCTATTATCGTTGCAATTATTGTTAATATTGGTAATGCTACTGTTGGACATCCTAGCATTGTAATTATTAACATTTCTGAAATTGTTCCTCCACCAATTGGAACTGCTGTAACTAATAATGTTGATACTAAAGCTATTGCTAATATTCCTAATATGCCTGTTCCTGTTGATACATTCATTCCAAATAAACATACTAAAAACATTATTTTAAAAACTGAACCTATTATAGATCCATCTTTATGAAAACTTGTTCCTAATGGTATTGCTGTTTCTGCAACATCTTCTGGAACTCCAATCTTTTTACTGCATTCTATATTTACTGGAATTGATGCTGCACTTGAACATGTTCCAAGTGCTGTTGCTGTAGCTGGCAATACATTTTTCCAATATAAATTTATTCCCTTTTTGCCTCCTGCAACAAATGCATATATAGAATATATTATTAAATAATATAAAATTGATACAATTGTATATATTACAAATGTTTTTAAATATCCTACAACTATCATTTCTCCAAAGCTTCCAACTAATGCCGCAAAATAACACCCTAAGCCTATTGGAGCATAATACATTATTAGTTTTACAACATTATTTATTATTTCATTTGCAGATTCTAAAAAATCTACAACAGGCTTTGCTTTTTCTCCTGTAATATTTATTGCTAATCCAAAAATAATTGAAAATACTAATAATGCTATTATATTATCTTTAGATAATAATTTTGTAAAATCATTTACAGTTAACAAACTTGCTGTTCTTTTTAATATTCCTATTTCTTCATTTTCTTGTGTTTCTTCATCTGTTGTTTCTTGTAATGATTGCTTTATTTTTTCACCATCTTCTGGCTTTACTAATTTTATAAAATATGTACTAGCAAATCCTATTAAAACTGCTATTATTGATGTTATTATAAATACTAAAAATGTTGCTCCTACTATTTTTCCAAGTCTTTTTGGTGATTTCATTTTTGATATTGATGTTGTAATTGTTAAAAATATTAATGGTGTTATAACTACTAGTAATAAATTCAAAAATATGTCTCCTAAAGGGCTTAAAACTGTTGCTTTTTCTTTAAATATAAATCCTACAATTGCTCCTATTATTATTGATACTAATAATATAATTGTTGATTTGTAGTTTGATAATAATTTTTTCATAATTATTTCATCATCTCCTTTTTAGTGTGTAGGAAAAATCGCCTAGTAGGTGATTTTTCTGTACAGAATAAATATGTGGATTATTAGAATTTCTAAGCAATTTCCATTGCATAGAAATTCTTAAATCTACTTTTTACAAATTTATCCTATCACAATTTTATGCTATTTTCAATAAAATATTTATTAATTTATTATAAAATGAAAGAGATAAGATTTTTAGTCTTACCCCTTTCATTTTATTTAGACATAACTTCACATATTAAATTACTTAACTCTGTTGGATTTTCAATATTTAAACCTTCAATTAATCTTGCTTGAGCATATAATATTTGAGTATATTTCTTTAATTCATCTTTATCATTTTTATACAAATCTTTTAATTTATTTGCAATTTCATGATTTGCATTAATTTCAAGTACTGTTTGTGCTTTAATATCTTGGTTATTATTTGGCATTGCATTTAATGTTTTTTGCATTTCTACAGATATTGCACCTTCACTTGTTAAACATACTGGGTGATTTTTTAATCTATGTGTAAATCTAACTGCTTGTACCTCAGAATTTAAAGCTTCTTTCATTGCAGTAAACATATCTTTATTTTCTTCATTTTCTTTTTTCAATTCTTCTTTTTCTTCATTTGAATCTAAATCTAAATTATCTGCACAAGCATTTTGGAATGTCTTTTCTTCATATTTATTTAAAACTTGGAATACAAATTCGTCAACATTATCTGTTAAATATAATATTTCATATCCTTTGTCTTTTAAGATTTCTACTTGTGGTAATAAATCTATTTTATCTATTGATTCACCAGATGCATAATAAATTGCTTTTTGGTCTTCTTTCATTCTCATTACATATTCTTTTAATGTTACTAATTTCTTTTCTGTTGAAGAATAGAATAATAATAAATCTTGAAGTTTGTCTTTGTTCATTCCATAATCACTATATGTTCCATATTTTAATTGAACTCCAAATACTTTGAAGAATTCTTCATATTTTGTTCTGTCTGATTTTAACATATTTTCTAATTCTGATTTTATTTTGTTTTCAATATTCTTTTCAATTACTCTTAATTGTCTATCATGTTGTAATACTTCTCTTGATATATTAAGTGATAAGTCATCACTATCTACTAATCCTTTTACAAATCCAAAATAATCTGGTAATAAATCTGAACATTTATCCATTATTAATACACCATTTGCATATAATTGAAGTCCTTTTTCATATTCTTTTGTGTAATAATCATATGGCAAATGTGATGGAATATATAATAATGCATCATATTTATATTGTCCTTCTACTGATGAATGTATTACTTTTAATGGTGCTTGGAAATCATTGAATTTTTCTGTGTAAAATTCATTATATTCTTCTTCTTTTATTTCTTTTTTATCTTTTTTCCATAATGGAATCATTGAATTTATTGTTTCTGTTTCAATAACTTTTTCTGTTTCTTTTGAACCTTCTTTTGTTTTCTCATGTTCTACATCCATTTGAATTGGATATGAAATATAGTCTGAATATCTTTTTATTATCCATTGTATTTTATATTCCTCTAAGAACTCACTATATTTTTCTTCTTCACTATCTTCTTTTATATGTAATGTGATTTTTGTTCCTACATCTTTCTTATCACATGGTTCAATCGTGTATCCTTCTACACCTTTTGATGTCCAGCAATATGCTTGTTCACTGTCTATAGATTTACTTTCTACTTTTACTTCATCACTTACCATAAATGCTGAATAAAATCCTACACCAAATTGTCCTATTATATTAATGTCTTCTTTTTTATCGTTTTGTTCTTTGAATGCTAAAGATCCACTTTTTGCAATTGTTCCAAGGTTTTTATCAAGTTCATCTTCTGTCATTCCACAACCATTATCTGTTATTGTTAATGTTCTTTTTTCTTTGTCAATATCAATTTTTATTTTTAAATCTTCTTTATTTATTTTTAAGTTTTTATCTGTTAATGAACGATAATATAATTTGTCCATTGCATCACTTGCATTTGAAATTAATTCTCTTAAAAATATTTCTTTATTTGTATATATTGAATTTATCATTAAGTCTAATAGTCTTTTTGATTCTGCCTTAAATTGTTTATTACTCATTTTAAATTCCTTCTTTCTTTTTTATCTTTGGTTATTATATCACTTATTTTAGCAGTGTCAATAGTAAAGTGCTAATTTGTAAAAATTATTTTTATTTCTTATGAAAATAAGACTTTTTTATTATATAAGAAACTTTAAATTTCTCAACAAAAAGAACTCCTATTATGGAGTTCCCTTTGTTTTTAACAAATTATTTTACTGTCTTTTACAAATTTCATAACTTCTCTCCAAATATTTTCACACTCGATTTCAACAGACCATGCTTTGCAATACATTTTAAGAGGACTTTCATATTTACCTTTTACATTATATAGTCCTTTTCCTCTTGGAATAATTTCAAGATTTTCTTTGGAATCATAGTATTGCCAATTTCCACTTGGGAAAATCAAATAAATCTTTCCTTTTTTTGCTACTAATACTTTAACTATTTGATTGTTTTTAACCGTGATTTTTGTATACTGATTTTCTTTTGTAATTTCAAATGTCCGTTCTACATTTTTCAGCATCATATAACACATTCCTTTCTTTTCATTTGTTAAAATTTTATACAAGCTCTATGTTTATATTATATTCATGTATTTGTTTAAATATGACTAAATTTATTTACATTTTCTTTTTATTTTTTCTAATTCATTTTGAGTTATATCTGCATATTTTAAAATTTTTTCATCATCTTCATTATTAAGAATCATATTTTTTACAATTTTCATAACTGCTTCTTTTATTAATTTTTGTCTTTGCTTTTCGTCATTTCTTTTTATTCTTTCTATCCATTCATCCATATCATTTTTCTTCCTTTCTTCTATTAATTCTAAAATTTCTTCTCTTTCATTTGGTTTTAAAACATCTGATAATATATATAATGTTACTTCCTTTAACCATTCTATTTTTTCTTCATCTTTTGTTTCTTCTATTATATCTATAATAGATTTTTTTAATGTCCTACTATCTTTTTGATTTTCCATCAACATCATTATTCCAATTCTGCTATTATTCCTTTTTAATTCTTTTTCACTATATTTTTTTGAATCTATTAATTTGTATTTTACATTAATTAAATAATCTGTATATTCTTTTTCTCTAGGAATTTGTGTATCAGCAAAATTCAATGCTATTTTCCAATCTTTTTTTCCGGTATACAAAACAATTGGAACTATAATTGGATTTTCATATAATTTCATTTTTCTTTCTTCCTTTATTTCTTCTATTAATTCATCACAATATCTTAAGATTCTTCTTGGCATATTTTTATCTATTTTTGATTGTTGTTCTACCAAATAATAAACATCTTTATTTTTGTTCTTATATACAATATCTGATTCTTTGGATTTATATTTTTGAGTTATAAAACTATTTTTATACTTTTCTAATTCATTTGGCTTTATTTTTAATTTTAAAAATTGGCATAAAAAAACTGCCATTTCTTTTTCGTCACTTAATATTTTTTTGAATATTTTGTCATTCTTCTTGTCTACTCCTCCCATTGATACAATTTTAACATCATTTAACTGCAATATATCTTTGTACAATAACAGGTCTTCGTATAAAATACTATTTTCTTTCAATAGGCTTTCACCTCTTTTCTACTTTATATTTGGTTATTTTTATTTGAATTTTAAATAGTTTGAATAAAAAATTATATATATTAAAATTTTTGAATTAATACTAGTATTATTATCATGGACTACTCTAGTTGTCAATATTATAAGCAAAAAAATAAGCTGATACAGAATTTTAGTTTTCTGCTCAGCTCTCAATTTATTTATTTCCATTTTGTAAATATTCTACATATTCTTCTAAACACATATTAAGTTCATTCATTCTTTTTGCATTTTCTTCTCCAACATATCTCCAATGCCAAGATTCATACGCTATTTTTGTTTTATCTTCTTTATCTTCAGGATACCTTAAAATAAATCCATAATTTTCTGCATTTTTTAATAGCCATTTGTATTCAGATGTTTTGGCAAAAGAATTATCAACATAATTAAAATCTACTGCTAATCCTAAATTATGATCACTTCCACCTGGTTTATTAATATATTCTAATGTAAGCTTGTCCGCTTCTTCTTGCGTTTTTCCTTGTTTTAAGTATTTTTGAACACTGGCATCATATAATTCTTTTTGTCTTTTTACACTCCTATATGTTGATTGACACCATATAGAAGTATTTCCAGCTTTTTTCATGGCATTTATCATATCTTTTAAATATTTTACAGCTCTTGCATCAAATTGCTTTGGGTCTTTTGAATTATCTATATTTGCCAATTCAACTTCAAAGTCTTCAGGTAATAAATTATCATAATTTGCTAATCTCAATTTCCAATCTGTTATTTCCACTTTATTTGTTGTTTGTGGTGAATTTGTACTTGTATTAGTAGTTTGCGTTGGCATATTAATATTATTTGTATTATTTGTTTCAGTTGTTGACTGTGATTCTTTTATATCTGTTCCTTTTCCAGATACTTCTATGTTTTTATCATGTTTATTATTAATAAACATGATTATTAATATTGGAATAGCTATTACCATAAATACCTTTTTCTTATTTAATTTTGGTTCTTCCATTCTCTTTGCTTTTTTTCGGCGTTTTCTATTTTTGTTATTTCTATTATTGCTATTATATTGTGGTCTATAACTTACAGTTTTTGCACTATGTTTTGAACGATGACTACTTTTTCGCCTATAATTTCCATTTCTATATATATCTTCCATTATAGCTCCTATAAATATATTTTCTTGCCATCATTATAACACTTATTTTCTTATTAATCAAATAAATAAAAAGACAGATATAAAAAAATCAATTGCTATACATATTAAAATTGTTAATATGACTATTATTGCTATTTTTATTATTTTTCTTTTAAGACTTAATATAAATGAATACAATTATTATTTTGAATTTTCTATTTTATGATATGCTACTGTTTTTTCATAGTTTTCTAATACTTCACTATCTGTTAATGTTCTATTATATATTCTTGCTGAATACATTTTACCTGTAAAGTATTCTGTAATACCATTCCACATAGCCTTTCCTATCTGAAAATATTTTATAGATGGAATATCATTAGTTCTAAAATTCTCCCAATAACTTTGGCTTATTTTTGCTTCTTTTATAATTTGACCATTTGAATATATTTTATATATTGAATTTTCATAATTATATGTAGCTGTAAACATTACATCTTGATTTAAATTTACATTATATCCAATTGCTAAATTATGTTGTGCACCATTATTTTCCCAGATATCTTTATTTCCACAACTATTATATCCAAAATTTGTAACAATTCTGTTTTGATTAATACTAAACATTCTCATACATAATCCTGCAGTTCCACTATTTTTTCCATTGTATGCAGAAAATAATGGTACAAATGAATATTTTTGACCATATTTCTCTATATTACCATAAAATTCTAATGTTATTTCTTTATCTACATTCAAATTTCCATCAATTGTTATATAATCATTTTTACCATCAAAATAAAGTGCATTATCTCTATATCCTCCACTTTCATTTTCATCATCAAATCCATATACTTTTACTCCTTCTCCCCATGAACTAGAGTCTTCCATGTTTATTGCGTCTGCATTAAATATTAATCCATCTGTTACAGCTAGCCCATTTGCATAAGATATTTGCATATATTTATCTTCTTCTAATTGATTAATTTGGCCTTCTTCATAATTTACTACCCATTCGTTTTTGGTTTTTCCATACTTTTCGATTTCAGTATCTTTTTCTATAAAGTACCACCCTGTTCCGTATTTTTCTTGTTTATCTGTATCTAATATGACTTTCCATTGGTTACCACTTACTAAATCCTTATCATGAAGTGGCTCTCCTAAATATATTATATTTTCTTCTCCTATATTTTTTTGCATATTTGTATATGTTACTACTAGTCTTATTGCCTCTTCTTCTGTTTTGGCTTCTGATAACATTTTGGCTTGTTTGGCTTTTGTTGTTATCCCACTATTTCCTGTTAATGCTGATATTGTTACTCCTGCTAATATTAACATTACTATTATTGTTACTGCTAATGCTATTAACGTTACTCCTTTGTTTTCTTTTGTTTCCATCTTTATCCCTCTTTCTTTATAACGCTAAGTTCAATCCTTAACGATATAAAGAGATTTCTTGAAGGTCTTGATTTCCAAGATTATATAGCAATACTTATTTCTATAATATTTCATGTATTATATTTATAAATATTTATTCTTTTAATTGACATTAGTGATTTTTATTGATAAAATTTGTTTATATTAATACGTTAAGGATTGAACTTAATGAAATTTTTTTATATGATATTTCGATATTTTTAGTTCTATAATTTTTTTCTTACTAATTTCATCTATTTTAAAACTAACTTTTTACACAAAATGGATATACTGCGCAATGTTCTATAACAGTAATAACTTCTATAACTAGCTTGTCTGTGAGCCCAACGAGTAAAACACTGAATATTGGCGAGACGGTACAGTTAACTGGAACAAAAAATCCTTCTACAACATCTGAGGGAACTCAATGGACAAGTAGTAATACAAGTGTTGCTACTGTGAGTAATTCAGGACTTGTAACTGCTAAATCTGCTGGTACTGCAACTATTACTTTTAAGAATTCAAGTAGTACAAAGTCTGCTAGTTGTACGATAACAGTATTAAAAACTATCGGTCCTAATGACCCTAATACAGAAACAGATACAACATTTTCAACAGAATATGGTTTGATTGATATAATTTGGCTAGATAAAAATAATAATATTATATCAAACCCTAATACTCCTGTTTTATATTCTAATAATAAAAGTCTAACACCTGTAAAGTGGAATGGAGAAACAGAGGTATCAACAACAGCAAACGATTCGTCTTGGTATAATTATAGTTCTAGAAATTGGGCTAATGCAAAAACAGCAAATGGTAGTTATTTTGTATGGATACCAAGATTTGCATATAGAATAACATATTATTCTGATTCTAATTATACAAATGAAACAGGATATTATGATGGATATGGTCAATGGAAAAAATCTGGAGAATTACGACTAAAAATAGATAGTGGAATAAAATATGTACAATATAATAATATGAGATATATTGTACATCCTGCATTTGAAACAAACTTAGATAATGGTGGTTGGTCTAGTCAATTAGCTGGATTTTGGGTATCAAAGTTTTATATGTCTAATTATGATGATAATGGTTTAATATCTTCACCTGCTATAGCATATCATTATAATAGTAGATTTCCACTTGAAGTATCAATTGGTTTGGCTTATAGTTATTCGAGATCAGCATCATATGGATATGGAATAACAGGATTTATGGAAAGCCATATGCAAAAAAATAGTGAATATGGTGCTATGACATATTTAACACATAGCAAATTTGGAAAAAATGGAGCTAGCATTTCAGCAACTTCTGCTCTTGGTTCAAATGGCCAAAACTCATACTTGAGTGAAACTACACATAGTTCAACTGGAAATAGATATGGAATATATGATTTAGTAGGAACAAATTACCAATATGTTGCAATATTTAATATAAGTTCAAATTATAATGCTTATAGATATGGATGGACAGGGTTAGATAATAATTCAACAAGTACTAAATACGAAACAAAGTATTATAATAATACAATGACAACTATGTCAAATTATGTTTTCTGTAAATTTAGTAAAGTCGGTGATGCAACAAAAGAAGTAAATAGAGGTGGAAATATTTCAAAAAATAGTTCAAGTGCAGTAACTAATTGGCTTGATCAAAAAGAAAAATATCTTGCAAGAGTTCCAAGTACAGGAGATGTATTTCTTATGAGAAAAGGAGACTATTATTCAATGTTTGCTGCAAGTTCATCAGATGGACACCAATTGAATTCAGCTTGGTCCCAAGGATTTAGATGTGTATTATGTCCAGATTAAAAATAAAGTCATTATATAAATAATAAAAAAATGATTAAAAATACCAGTTTAAAAACAACTATTTTTAAACTGGTATTTTTTTAATATATATTTAACGTTGTAAGTCTGTAAAATTCATTATAACTATTATAGGTGTATTTAGGCAATTCTGTTTTCCATAATAATTCGCCATTATTATTATATTTTAATATAGCTCTTCCTTGGCTATCAGAATAACTATCAACACCAACTATAATTTCGTTTTTATTGGTTATGTTCATCTTTTCAATATAGTAACATTCACCTGATTTGTATGAAGGAATATCCTTTTTCCATATCAAATTACCATTGCTATCATATTTTAATAAACTTTTACTTGAAGAATCTGTTGAACCATTAGCTCCAACTATTATTTCATTATTATTATTAATATTTGTTGTTGATATTCTATAATATCTAGTCTCTCCATTATCATAATATGTAGGAACACTCTTTTTCCAAATTAAATTTCCATTCTTATCATATTTTATTATAACTTTATCTTGCGAATCAGATACTGTATCTCCGCCAGCAGAAACTATTATATTTTCATCAGTTGAACATAAGACTTGTTTAATACTACAGTCAAAACCATTAGTTCTAGTATTAGTTGTAACGTCTTTTTTCCAAATTAAATCACCATTATTATTGTATTTTAACAATGCATTAGGTGTAGTGCTGTCCTCTCTTAAAGTTCCACAATTTGCTCCTATTATTATACTATTGTCTTTTAATAAAGACATTGAAGCAATTCTATAAAAATAAGTTGAACCATAATCAGTATATGTAGGAATTTTTTTATTCCAAATTAAATTACCATTGCTATCATATTTTAGTATAGCTCTTCCTTGACTATCTGAATAACTATCAACACCAATAATAATATTGTTATCATTAGATATTAATAATTGTTCAACATAATAATATTCTCCAGATTTATATGTAGGAAGTGTTTTTTTCCAAATTAAATTACCATTACTATCGTATTTTATTATTATTTTTTCAGCCCCATCATATTGACTATTGGCACCAACAATTATATTATCATCATTAGTTATATTTATTGTATTAATTTTATAATATTGATTTTTGCTATTATAATAATATGTTGGAATGCTTTTTTTCCAAATTGTATTTCCATTTTTGTCATATTTTATAATTACATTATCATAAGAACTTGCTCCAGCTCCAACAATTATACTTCCATCTTTAAACGTTCCAACAGCATTGATATCACATTTAAAAGCGTTACTATATGAGTTTGTTGTTACATCTTTTTTCCAAACTAAATTTCCATTGTTATTATATTTTAAAATTACATTTGTAGCATCAAATCCAGTATTTCCACCTATTATAATATCACTACTCACAATAGTTACATTACAACTAGCCGACTTCGTACTACTTGAATTCTTAAAAGTAATTGTTGCTGTTCCTGCAGATTTAGCAGTTACAAGCCCTGTTGTTTCACTAACAGTCGCAACATTCGTATTGCTACTTGTCCATAAAGTACTTTCTGTTGCAGTAGAAGGATTTATTGTACCTGTTAATTGTACTGTTTCGCCAATTCCTAATTTAGAACTCGTTGGACTTACTGTCAAACTTGTTATAGAAGTTATTACTGTTATAGAACATTGCGCAGTATATCCATTTTGTGTAGTTGCTGTTATTGTTGTTGTACCATTTGCTTTTGCTGTTACATTTCCACTTTGGTCTACTGTTGCTACTCCTGTATTACTAC
>ERZ809224.2052-NODE-2052-length-13219-cov-3.596323_pt1 | contig 13219 bp, 8 predicted proteins | sample MGYA00520513_ERZ809224 | MGnify/ENA primary metagenome ERZ809224 (study PRJEB31576, sample SAMEA3212658) | Homo sapiens | biome: human-gut; feature: human gut; material: fecal | place: Sweden | collected 2012 ...
GACGCCGACGAAATACCCGGCATAGGGATTCAGGCCGTAGATATTCGGCCGTCGTCCGCCGGCCGTCCCCTGCTCGCCGAAATTGTGCACGAAGCCCTCGTCGATCAGCTCCCCGATGAGTTTGGTCACGGTCGGCACGCTCAGATTCACGGCCTTGCTCAGATCGGTGATGCTCGAATCGCCGCCGAGAATGTACTGACAGATAATCTGCTGTTTGAGAATAGCGGCCTTGTTGCCTTCCGTGGCCAGTTTGAGGAACGAATTGGTCATTTCGTCGGGGTGTTTGATTTACGTCTTTACGATTGGGTAAAGATAAAAATAAATAGCGAGTCGGGCAAACATTCTGCGGAAAATGCGCCCCGAGCCGCGAATTTATAACGAATGTCGCCATGCGGACCGTTCATTCGCAGAAACTTTACGATCGTACCCCGATCGGCCGCCGCCCTTCCTGCGAACGAGCTCCACCTGCAAAATAAACATATTTGTGACAAAACCGCCGTTGAATGAATTTTATCACCAAAACCGCTTGTGATAATAATTTTTATTATTACATTTGCTCGTGATTTAACGCCACCTTTATTATAACCAAACCGCCATGCAGATCAAAGGAACCTTTCTGGACGAAATCAGCCACGACATTCCCCACCAGAACTGGGGCGAAAAGGAGTGGGACGCCGATTTCGGACACATGCACCGGGCCGGTATCGAGCACGTGATACTCATCCGCTGCGGCTACCGCCGCTGGCAGACCTTCTCCTCGCAGGTGCTCACCTCGGAGGAACGCTGTTACGAACCGCCCGCGGACCTGGTCGGGATGTTCCTGCGCCTGAGCGAAAAGTGGGGCATGAAATTCTGGTTCGGGCTCTACGACTCGGGCAAATACTGGGCATCCGGGGATTATCTGCACGAGGTGGAGCTCAACTGCCGCCTGATCGACGAGGTGTGGGCCCGTTACGGGCATCACGCCGCTTTTGGCGGATGGTACATCTCGCAGGAGTGCAGCCGCAACACGGGCAAAATCATCGACCTCTACGCCCGGCTGGGCCGTCACTGCAAAGCCGTCTCGGGCGGACTGCCGACGCTGATTTCCCCCTACATCGACGGCAGCAAGAACATCAGCCAGTACACCGACCGGACCACGCGCACGGGCGGCGTCACGGCCGAGAGCCACGAGGCGGAGTGGGACGCCATTTTCCGGGGGATTCAGGGCGCGGTGGACATCGTGGCCTTTCAGGACGGGCACGTCGAATACGACGAGCTTCCGGAATTCCTCCGCATCAACAAGCGGCTGGCCGACCGCTACGGCCTGGAGTGCTGGACCAACACCGAGACTTTCGACCGCGACATGCCGATCAAGTTCCTGCCGATCAAGTGGGAGAAGCTGCGTCTGAAGTTGCGGATGGCCGAGGAGGCGGGTATCGATCAGGCCATCACCTTCGAATTCTCGCATTTCATGTCCCCGCAGTCGGCCTACCTGCAGGCGGGGCACCTCTACGACCGATACCTCGAATACTTAAATACTTCGAAGAAATGAAAAAAACGCTGTTCCGCGGCCTGCTCGGCGCCGCACTGACGATACTTGTCTGCCTGCCCGCCGCATCGCGCGGCAAAGGTCCGAAGAAGACGCGCGAATTCACGGATGCGGATTTCCGCACCGAAAAGATCCTCGAAGCCCTCCCCATCCGCGCCACGTTCCTCGACGAGGTGAGCTGGGACATTCCCCATCAGAACTGGGGCGTGAAGGAGTGGGACGCCGACTTCAAGGCCATGAAGCAGATGGGAATCAACACCGTCGTGCTGATCCGCGCCGGGCTCGGCAGCTGGATCGCGGCGCCGTTCGATTGCCTGCTCCGGACCGGAAAGGTCAAGTATCCGCCCGTGGATCTGGTGGAGATGTTCCTCGTGCTGTCCGACAAGTACGGAATGGATTTCTGGTTCGGGACCTACGACTCGTGCTACCACTGGCACGTGGGAGAGTATGAGAAGGAGATCGAACTGAACATGCAGCTCATCGACGAGGTGTGGGCCAAATACGGCCACCACAAATCGTTCCGGGGCTGGTACCTCTCGCAGGAGATCAGCCGCCGCACCCGCAACGTATCGAAGATATACGCCGCGATGGGCCGGCACGCCAAGGAGATATCGGGCGGGCTGAAGACGATGATCTCGCCCTACATCCACGGCGTCAAGACCGATCAGGTGATGGCCGGCGACAAGGCGATCACCGTCGAGGAGCACCGCCGCGAGTGGGACGCGATTCTGAGCGACATCGCCGGAGCCGTGGACATCCTCGCTTTCCAGGACGGACAGGTCGATTACGACGAACTCTACGACTACCTGGTGGTCAACCGCGAGCTGGCCGAACGCTACGGCATGGAGTGCTGGACCAACGTCGAATCGTTCGACCGCGACATGCCCATCCGTTTCCTGCCGATCAAATGGGAGAAACTCCTCTTCAAGCTCGACGCCGCACGGCGCGCCGGGATGCAGAATGTCATCACGTTCGAATTCTCGCACTTCATGAGCCCCAATTCGTCCTACACCCAAGCGGGACACCTCTACAACCGCTATATGGAATACATGAACTATCTCCAACACAAAAAATAAAGAACCTCCCATGATCGATTTCAAACAACTGGCGTGTCTGAACCGGGACGAACTGCTCGAAAACGTGGTTCCGTTCTGGCTCACCCACTCGCAGGACGAACGATACGGCGGCTACTTCACCTGCCTCGACCGCGGGGGCGACGTCTACGACACCGACAAATTCGTCTGGCTGCAGGGACGGCAGGTGTGGCTGTTTTCGATGCTCTACAACCAGGTCGAGAAGCGTCCCGAATGGCTCGAATGCGCCGTACAGGGGGCGGAGTTCCTCCGTAAACACGGCCACGACGGCAATTACAACTGGTACTTCTCGCTCACGCGCGAAGGCCGGCCGCTCGTGGCTCCCTACAACATCTTTTCCTACACGTTCGCCACGATGGCCTTCGCGCAGGCGGCTCTCGCCACGGGCAGCGACCAATATGCCGAAATCGCCAAGCGCACCTTCGCGCGGATTCTCGAAAAACGCGACAACCCCAAGGGACCGTGGTGCAAGACCGTCCCGGGCACGCGCGACCTGAAGGATTTCGCCCTGCCGATGATCCTCTGCAACATGGCGCTCGAAGCGGAGCAGATGATCGACCCCGCGCTGCTCGACGCGACGATCCGGGATTGCATCCACCAGGTCATGGAGGTCTTCTACCGCGGGGAGCTGGGGCTGATCGTCGAGAACGTCGCAGCGGACGGCGAGCTCTCCGACTCGTTCGAAGGCCGGCAGATCAATCCCGGCCACACGCTCGAAGCTATGTGGTTCATCATGAACCTCGGCGTGCGGCTCAACGACCGGGCGCTGATCGACAAGGCCGTAAAGATCGCGCTCGACACGGCTGAATATGGCTGGGACAAGGAGTACGGCGGCCTGTTCTATTTCATGGACCGGCTCGGACACCCGCAGCAGCAGCTCGAATGGGACCAGAAACTGTGGTGGGTGCATATCGAAGCGATGATCGCGATGATCAAGGGATACCGCCTCACCGGTTCGCAGGCGTGTCTCGACTGGTTCCTCCGGCTGCACGACTACACCTGGTCGCATTTCAAGGACCCCGAATACCCCGAATGGTTCGGCTATCTGAACCGCCGCGGCGAGGTGCTGCTCCCGCTCAAGGGCGGCAAATGGAAAGGCTGTTTCCATGTACCTCGCGGTCTGTACCAGTGCTGGAAAATACTCGACGAGTGCCAATAACCCAAACATAAAACTATGCGAAAAATGCCTTAATCAACCATTTCGAGCGGAGCACGTCTCCCGTCACAAAAATCTAAACCTATTGCAACCCTAATTTTATGAGAAACGTTTACAAAATGAAACCTTCAGGCATTCGCTGCCTATTGAGCAGCGTATTAGCCGTGGTCTCCATGGCGATCACAGGCACCAATGTAGCTGAGGCGCAAGGACTTTCAGTCTCCGGAAGAGTGACCGACGCAAGGGGGGGGGAAATTTCGGGTGCTACGGTCATCGTAAAAGGTGACAACTCCCGGGGAACTACCACCGATGCACAGGGACAGTATGCTATCGAGGTCTTGTCCTCCGACGATGTGCTGGTCTTCAGTTTCCTCGGTTACAAAACTGCAGAAGTGGCCGTCCGCGGCCGCAAAACCCTGAACGTCCAACTGGAAGAGGACGCCACGCTGGTGGATGAAGTGGTCGTAGTGGGATACGGCACACAGAAACGACAGTTTCTCGTAGGCTCCGTGTCCCAGGTCTCCAGCAAGGAGTTGCTGAAGGCCCCGATGACCAACGTATCGAACATGATGACCGGCAAATTGCCGGGAGTGACGAGTATTCAGCGTTCGGGACAGCCCGGCAGCGACGGCACCACGATCTTCGTCCGTGGTGTCTCCTCGTTCAACAATTCCAGCCCGCTTTGCATCGTCGACGGGGTGGAGCGTATGATTAATACGGTCAACCCCAACGACATCGAATCGATCTCCATCCTCAAGGATGCCGCCACCTCGGCCATCTACGGCGTACGCGGAGCCAACGGCGTTATTCTGATCACCACCAAAACCGGCTCGAAGGGCGCTGCTACCATTTCATACGACGGCTCGGCGACTTTCACCACCAATGTCGCCATGCCCGAGATGCTTAACGCCCAGGACTACATCGGCTGGCACAACAAGGCTCGCGAGATGGACGGATTGAATCCGCTGTGGACGGATGAGGTGATCGCCGGTATGAAGGAAAAAGGGATATACGGTGAAACGGACTGGATGGATCTGCTCTTCAAGAACTACGGTTTCACACACCAGCACAACATCTCCGCTACGGGAGGTACCGACCGCGTAAAATACTATACGAGCATCGGTATGATGAATCAGGACGGTATCCTGCCCAATACCTCTTACCAGCGTTTCAACGTGCGCGCCAACATCGACACGAAGATCGCCAAGAATTTCAATCTGAACGTCAATATCGCCGCATTCCGCGAAGACACCCACGCACCCGGATACTCTCTTGGCACGCAGGGTGAGTTCAACCCCATCTCGCAGGCGCTCTTCTCGTTGCCGATCATCGCTCCGACCTATAATGACCTGCCGCAAGGTTATATGAGCGGCGTATACACGCAGCAGCCCATTGCCGCGGTCAACAAGAGCGGTTTTCAGGATACGAAGCGCTGGCAGTTCGAGGGAAACGCCAAATTGGAATACGATTTCGGCAGCATCAAGGCGCTTGAAGGACTCAAGGCCGCCGTACACGTTGCATACGACTATTCGAATACGGGCAACCGCAATATGCTGCAATCGTACCAGCTGATGTCATTCTCGCCCACGACGATGAATTCCACAGTCGTGAATGCATCGGGAGTCAATGTCAACAGCAGCTTCAACAAATCGTCGTCGTTCGGAGACGGATTCACCGTTCGCCCGACGCTGACCTACAACCGCGAATTCGGGCGTCACAGCGTAGGCGGCCTGTTCTTCTACGAGCAGAAAAAAACCTACTCGGACACAATGACCGGCTATAAGGCGGGGTATTTCGCCCCCTATCCGGTCGATCTTTCGATCGGCACCACGTGGGAAGGCATCACAACCCCCGTAACCGGTTCGTTCAGCGAAACGAGTATCGCCAGCTACGCCGGCCGTTTCAACTACGCATTTGACAAGAAATATCTGGTCGAATTTACATTCCGCGCGGACGGTTCCTACAAGTTCGCCCCCGAAAACCGCTGGGGATTCTTCCCGTCCGCAGCCGTCGGCTGGGTCATGTCCGAAGAGAAGTTCTTCAAGCAGGCACTCCCGAAAATCGACTTCTTCAAGCTGCGCGCCTCTTACGGCGAACTGGGTATGGACGATACGAGCCCTTATCTCTATGTGCAATCCTACAGATCGACCGCACCCTCCTACAGCTATATCATAGGCGGCAAGGGTCAGACGACCTATTACACCAGCAACTATGTCTACAAGGACCTTACCTGGTCGCGTTCGCGCAGTTTCAACGTGGGCCTGGACCTGAACGCTTGGGGCGGAAAACTGGGCATCGAATTCGATTGGTTCTACAAGGTTACCGACAATATCCTCGAACACGTCGGCGGTTCCTACGCACCCTCCCTGGGAGGCAACGTACCGTCATACAAAAACTCCGGCAAGGTAGATAACCGCGGCTTCGAGCTGGTGCTAAAACACAACAATCACTTTGCCAGCGGTTGGCGGTATTCGCTGACGGGTAGTCTCTCGTGGGCCCGCAACCGGGTTCTCGCCAAACAAATTTCCGACAACCATCCGATGTACCGTGCCATCCTGGGCAAACCGATGGGTACGCTCTACGGGTACAAGGCGATCGGACTCTATCAGACCGAAGAGCAGATCGCCAATTCGCCGACGGCTCCTTCGGGAGAGAAGCGTCTGGGTGACCTGATGTATGCCGACGTCAACGGCGACGGCAAGATCGAGCAGTCGCAGGACTTCATCAAAATCGGCCGCGGCTATACCCCCGAGATGAACTTCTCGCTCAATATGGAGGTGGCATGGAAAAACCTCTATCTTACAGCCCTCTGGCAGGGTGTAGCCATCTGCGATTATCAGCTCAGCGCGGCATACTATTCGGGCGTTTTCGACAACACGATGTACACCCGTCCTTTCTACGGCAACGGCAACGCACCCTATTATCTCGTGGAGAGCGCCTGGCGTGAAGACAACCGCAATGCCGACTATCCGCGTCTGAGCACCGTAGCCAACGGCAACAACGCATGGCCTTCGTCCTGGTGGGTGAAAAACGGGGCATATCTTCGTCTGAAGAACCTCCAGATCGGCTACTCGCTCCCCGAACACATTCTGAAAAATACCGGTATCGGCCGGGTAAATATCTACGTGGCAGGAACCAATCTGCTGACTTTCAGTGCATTCAAATACGTGGACCCCGAAATGCCGTCGGTCAACAACGGTTACTACCCGCAACAGCGGACCTACAGTATCGGAGTCAATTTATCCTTCTAACCGCTAAAGCAACTGAACCTATGAAAAAGATCATATTCATACTCGGTCTGGCGGCCGTCGTATTGGGCACCTCCTGTTCCGACGTGCTGGACCTGAATCCGGCGGACCGGTTTTCGCCGGCGACCGTCTGGTCCACCACCACTACGGCTGATAAATACGTCATCGGACTCTACTCCATCTTCGGGGCAAACACCGAGATGCGCGGCGGCGATGCCTATGCGTCGCCCCGATTATCGGATGCCTATTCCGACATCCTGAAAAGCACCTCCTGGAATCAGTACAACCACAACTTCAACGCCACGCTCCTCCAGGAAACGGCTTTCAACAGCAACTCCGCCGGTGCGTTCGAGTGCTGGTCGAGTCATTATGACCGCATCCGCCGCGAAAACGAATTCCTGCGCGACGCGGCCGAATTCGGCAGCAAATTCGGTGAGGACTGGCTCAAGATTCGTATCGCCGAAGTGCGTTTCTGCCGTGCCTACGCCTATTTCATGCTGTGCCGGGTTTACGGCGGGGTGATTCTTCGCACCGAAGTCGACGGCCCTGAGCAGAACGACAAAGCCCGTTCGACGGAGGAAGAGTGCTGGGGCTTCATCATTAACGAACTGAAGGAACTGGCTCCCGACCTGCCCTTGAAATGGGACAGCGACAACTCGGGCCGCGCCACTCAAAAAGCCGCATACGGTCTGTTGAGCCGCGTAGCGCTCTACGCTGAAAAATGGGATGTCGCCGCACAGGCCGCACGCGATTGCGCCACGGCAGAGGGTAATCTGGACCTGTCGAAGAACGGCTATGCCAAAATCTTCGAACTCGGCATCAACAGTCCCGAAGTACTCTTTGCCGTAGAATTCAAATCCAGCGTGATCGACCATGCCTACGACGCCTACGTGCGGCCCTCGGGCGATACAAAGGAGTTAGGCAAGCAGGTTTATTCGGGATTCGTTCCCACCAGCGAATTGGTCGACAGCTATGAAATGGCAGGCGACGGCGGCAATTTCTCCTGGGAGAAACACGGTAAGGATCCCTATGCGAACCGTGAACCGCGCTTCTACGCCACGATTCTCTATAACGGAGCCGATTGGATGGGGCGGAAGATCGAAAGCTTCGTTGGCGGCAAGGACGGATACAAGGCCTATGAAAACGCCGGAGCCGCCGGAACGACCGTAACGGGTTATTACCTGCGCAAATACCTCATAGACGGAGACAAGACGTGGGTCACGAGCGGCTCGGGACAGGACTGGATCGTACTGCGCTATGCCGAGGTCCTCCTGAACAAGGCTGAGGCACTTGCCATGGAGAACTGGAACAAGAACAGCGCCGAAGCGCTGCAGGCGCTCAACGATGTCCGCGCCCGCGTCGGACTGCCCGCGCGTGCCACCGCCGACAAGGAGACCTTCCTGGAATACGTGCGTCACGAACGCAAGGTGGAGTTGGCCGGCGAAGGTTTCCGCTACTGGGACCTGCGCCGCTGGCGGCTGGCCGAAAAAGTCATCGACGGGCAGAACGTGCACGGCGTTAAGATCTCCAAACAGTCCGACGGTTCATTTACCTACGAGCAGGTCGATGCCGACGGCGGACACAAGCGCATCTTCTACGACCGTTATTACCGATTCGCCATTCCGCTTTCGGAGCGTTCGAACAATTCGCTCTGTACGAACAACGACGGATGGATCTAATGATTAACCGCAAAAACAGAACGACTATGAAACTCCGTAAATATCTTGCAGTACTGGCCGTAGCGGCATTCGCATCGCTTGCGACATCATGCGCCGAAGCGGAAGACGAATTCATCCACACGGACAGTACGATTAATTCCATCGAAATCCAGCCCGCCGAAGGCGGAGCCGGTATCGCAGGAATCATCGACGAAACGACGGGCGAGATTTTCTTCCCCATTCCCAAAAAACTTCGTGAAAAATACGACGTGAAAAAGCTGATGGTACGCGCAAACGTGGCTTATGACACCTATATCTATCCGTCACTGTCGGGATTGAAAGACCTCTCCGATCCGATGGAGATCAAGGTTCGGGCAGGCGACAATGGATCGCGAACCTATACGCTGTGGGCTTTCTACACGCGCAGATAACGAATTACAACGAATGAATAAATCTAAAATTAACTCGACCAATATGAAAAAGTTCAATTTGTTCGCTTACGCCACCCTGGCAGGTCTCGCGCTGTCGTTTGCAGCCTGTACGGACGACGATCCGGAAATCAGCAAACCCGGCCCGCAGATCGACCGCGGCGAAAAATGCCGTATCGAATCTTTCGTTCTGAATCTCCCCGAAGGGGAAACGCTTTCAGGCGATGTCTACGACTACGACAAATCGATCGACCTTGCCTATACCACGCCGCAGCTGGAAGCCATGAAGACGGCCACCGCCACGGTGAAACTCTCCGAAGGCGCAACCATCACGCCCGATCCCTCCGTGGCGGCCGACTATACGCAGCCGATTTCATTCACGGTGACGGGAGCCGACGGCAAGACCACCCGCATTTATACAACAAAGCCCGTTGAAAAAGTTGTCGTTTCCTATACCAAGATCGGTGCTCTGGCAGAGAAAACGGCCACTCAGATGGACATCACCGATCACACGAAATACCTGCAAATCGGCGTCAGCGGCGACAAGATCGTCATCGGCACCAAGGTATTCGACGGCAAGACGCTCGCTGCCGCAGGCAATCTGAACATGACCGGTTACGACGGATTGCAGGTCACCTCGCTGGCTAACGACGAGGCAGGACATCTGATCGCTTCACTGACCGCTGACGGCACGAGTGGATCGGCTCCTGTTACGTACGCCTGCTGGAAGAACGGATGCGACCAGCCCGCCGAAACGATCCTCGGTCCGTCGGACAGCGCCATCGCAGCGTTCCTCTCCGTGGGCGGCAACCTCGTCGAAGGCAAAGCGCTCATTACGGCATTGGGCGCACGCGTAGCCACTGGCCCGAGTTTCTGCTGGGGTTTCGCCGACGGCGTGCGTGGCGACTACTACAACCTGCTTACCGGACAGCCCTCGAACGACGGCTCGTGGAGCCAGATGGTTTCGGCCTGCTCGGGAGAGGTTTCGGGCACCTGGTTCATGTGGGATGCCGTGGCCGGCGGTCACAACGTATTGACCTGGGAAGGCTGGGACGGCACATCCTCGCTCAATCTGAAGCAGATTCCGGGAGCAGCGCCCAACGGTCCGAACAACTGGGGTAACTACACCAAAGGTTCGATCCGCGCTTTCATGTTCAACGAAAAGGCTTATGCCGCCGTCTTCACCACCGGCTGGCCCTGCACCTACGTCTCGATCGTGGACTCGAACGGCGAATTCCTGCTCAACCCCGCCGAGGCGACGCTCAATTACGCGATCTCGGACGCCAACCCCTACCGCCCCGTCGGAACATTCGTGTATAACGAAAAGGAAAACTGCGGTTACGTATACGTACTGGTTCCCGGGCACGCAGTCAAGAGCTGGAAACTGGAGATCACTTACGATTAACAAACCTTACACCTGTCACGACAGGTCTTGACGAAACCGTATCAATCCGCATTCTTCCCGGTCCGGGCCCGTTCTCGGGCCGGAGGAATGCGGTTCTTTTAACACGACCCATGAAAATAAGCACCTTTTTTACAGTCATCCTCTTCGTTGCAGCGACATCGATATCCTGCGGCGGAAACTCCGCCCGGACGCTTCGCGCCGCCGACGGTGGAAAACCCAAAATGCTCTGGTTCGACGCAGAGGCCAATTTCAAGCGCTTCGCTTCGCAGGATTCGATCCGCTACTATTTGGACCGCACCGTCGAGTGCGGATTCAACCACATCGTCGTGGACGTGCGCCCCATTTCGGGCACCGTGCTCTACGAAAGCGATATGCTGGAACCGCTCACCGTCGTCGGTCCGGACACCGTCCGCCGCGATTGGGACTACCTGCAATGCTTCCTCGACGAAGCGCGTAAAAGGGAACTAAAAGTGACCGTCTCGACGATGATTTTCCCTGCGGGATTCACCACGTTCCGCCAGGGAGCGGCCTACTCCGACCCGGAACTGGCGGGCCGAACCTGTGTCGAATACACGCCCGAAGGGAGGAAAGACATCAAGGACGACCCGACGAAAGTCGCAGCGTTCCTCAATCCCGTACTGCCCGAAAATCAGGAGTACGTGCTGCGTTTCGCACACGAACTGCTCACAAAATACAAGTTCGACGGCTATGCCCTCGACTATTGCCGCTTCCCCGATGCTGAGAGCGATTTCTCGCCCGCTTCGCGCGAAGCGTTCGAAACCTACCTCGGACACGGTATCGACCGTTTCCCGGAGGATATATTCACCTACGACGCCAACGGAGCCCGCGTGGCAGGCCCCTACTATAAACAGTGGTGGGAGTTCCGCTCGGGAGTCATCCGCGACTTCATCGCCCGAATACGCGCGACGGTGGATGAGCTGCAACCCGGCGTGAAACTGGAGTATTGGGCCGCCTCGTGGCTGCACGCCATCTACACGCAGGGCCAGAACTGGGCCAGCCCGCGTTCGCGCTTCCACGAAGCCTATCTCGACGATTGGGCCACGCCGACCTACAACCGCACCGGATTCGCCGATCTGCTCGATGTCTTCATCACGGGAACCTACCTCGAAAAGGTATGGGGCATGGACGATCCCGAATCCATCGAGTACGGTCTCGCCCGCTCGCTGAAGGATGTCGACGGCGACTGTGCGGTCTACGGTTCGCTCTACGCCCAGAACCATGTCGATCAGTTCGAAGACGCCGTATACCTGTGTCTTTCGCGCACGGACGGTGTGATGGTCTTCGACATCATTCAGGTCATCGAAAACGATCTATGGGATGACATCAAACGTGGTATCGACCGGGCTGAAAAAGAACAGAAAACTCAAAAATGACAAGATGAAAAAATCCATCCTGATACTTTGTGTCCTGCTGATGGCGGCGATTCCGTCCGCCTGCACGGAATCGCATAAAACCCCTCCGGAACTCGACAAGCCGCAACCCGGGCCGAACCCCGATCCGAAACCGGAACCCTCAGAGGGAAAGGAAAAAATGCTCTGGTTCGATGCCGAGGCCAACTTCCAGCGATTCTCGACACAGGCCGGTATCATCGCCATGCTCGACAAAACACAGGACGCGGGATTCAACAAGATCGTCGTGGATGTGAAGCCCGTCGAGGGGGACGTACTCTACAAAAGCGAGTTCATGACCCAAGCGACGACTATCGGTTCAGTTAACGTTGCCGACAGAGGTTGGGACTACCTCCAGTTTTTCCTCGACGAGGCACATAAACGGAACCTGAAAGTGACCGTCTCGACCACCGTATTCCCCATGGGCATGCCCAGCACCAGACAGGGACCCGCCTACCGGGGCACGACATGGACGGGGAAAACCTGCATGCAATACAAGCCCGAGGGCATGGTCGACATCAAGGACGACCCCACGAAGGTCGCAGCGTTCCTCAATCCCGTCCTGCCCGAAGTTCAGGAGTTCGCCCTGCGTTTCATTCGTGAAATAGTCACCAACTACGATTTCGATGCCTACGCGCTCGACTACTGCCGTTTTCCGGACTATCAGAGCGATTTCTCGGAAGCATCCAAAGAGGCGTTCGAAAAGTACATTGGCGGACTCGTCGAGACGTGGCCGGGCGATGTCTTCACCTACAACGCTTCCGGCGAAAGAGTCCCCGGCAAATATTACAAAGAGTGGTGGGAGTTCCGCTCGATGATAATCCACGACTTCGTAGCCCGCGTTCGCAAGGAGATCAAGGCAATCAAACCGGACGTAAAATTGGAATATTGGGCCGCTTCGTGGTGGGGCGCACTCTATGCCAACGGACAGAACTGGGCCAGCAAGGCGTTCCGTCCGCTAACGGATCAGGATGCGTGGTCGTTCAACTCTTGGTGTTCGATCAATTACCACCAGACCGGTTTCGCCGATCAGCTCGACACGTTCCTGCTGGGGACCTACCTGCCCCGCGTGTACGGACCCGACGACGGCGAGTCGATCGAATACGGTATCAACCGTGCCGAGCGCTTCCTGCTCAACGCCTGTACCTACTACGCGACGGTGGATTGCTCGCAGAAGACATTCGACATCGAGGAAGCCTGCTATTACTGCCTCAAACGCACGGCCGGGCTGATGGTCTTCGACATCGTTATTGTCATCAACAACGATATGTCAATCATCAATTGTAAATA
>ERZ809224.2053-NODE-2053-length-13212-cov-12.583416_pt1 | contig 13212 bp, 15 predicted proteins | sample MGYA00520513_ERZ809224 | MGnify/ENA primary metagenome ERZ809224 (study PRJEB31576, sample SAMEA3212658) | Homo sapiens | biome: human-gut; feature: human gut; material: fecal | place: Sweden | collected 2012 ...
AGAAGAAAATTATTTACAAGGATTATCAAAGGAAGAATTATCGAAGAAACTAGCATATTATATGGCAGAACTTAATGTTCTGCACCCATTTAGAGAAGGTAATGGTAGAGCAATAAGAGAGTTTATAAGGGAACTCGCTGCTTGGAATGGCTACGAATTAGATTTAACTAAAACTACTCCTAAAAATATGTTAGATGCATGTATAGAATCGGTAGTTGACACAAGTAATTTAGAAGAAATTTTATATAAATGTTTAGTATAGTCACCATTAAAGCATGGTGACTATATCTTTGTGCTTAAAGCTTGTAATAAAAAAATTATAAAGAGGGGTATTAATATGAAAAAGTATTATTTTAGTTCAGAAAGTGTAACAGAAGGACATCCAGATAAATTATGTGATTATATATCAGATAAGATATTAGATGAATGCTTAAGACAAGACGAAAATTCAAGAGTAGCAGTTGAAACATTTGCTTCTAGCAATAAGATTACAATTGCTGGGCAAATAACTTCAAAAGCTAATTTAGATATAGAAAAAATCGTGAGAGATACTATAAAAGAAATTGGCTTTGATAATAGAGAAACAGATATTGATTATAGAACTTGTGATATAGATATAAATATTACTAAACAAAGTGATGATATTGCACTTGGGGTAGATATTGGTGGTGCTGGTGACCAAGGTATTATGTTTGGATATGCAACAAACGAAACAGAAAATTATATGCCATATGCAATATATATTGCACATAAATTATCTAAAAGATTAACAGATGTTAGAAAACAAAATATAATACCATATTTAAGACCAGATGGAAAAACAGAAGTAACAGTAGAATATGAGAATGATATTCCAAAAAGAATAGAGAATATATTAATTTCTACTCAACATTTAGCTAATATTAGTATGGAACAATTAAAAGCAGATGTAAAGAAATATGTAATAGATGAAGTGATTCCACAAGACATGATTGACGAAAATACAAAAATTTTTATTAATCCAACAGGTAGATTTGTTATTGGCGGACCTTTAGGAGATACAGGACTTACAGGAAGAAAGATTATTGTAGATACATATGGTGGATATGCAAGACATGGTGGTGGTGCTTTCTCTGGAAAAGATGCTACAAAAGTTGACAGATCTGCTGCATATATAGCAAGACATATAGCTAAAAACATTGTAGCAAATGGATATGCTGATAAATGTGAGATTCAATTATCTTACGCTATTGGAATAGAAGAACCTTTATCTATATATGTAAATACTTTTGGAACAAATAAGATAGAAGAAGAGAAGATTATTAATAAAATAAAAGAAAAATTCGATTTAACTCCAAATGGAATTATAAAATATTTGGACTTACAAAAACCTATATTTGCTAAAACTACTAATTATGGACATTTAGGAAAAGATTATTTACCTTGGGAAAAAATAATAAAAATGTAATCAGGTGATAAAATGGAAGAAAAAACAAATGTAATGAGGATATTAGATAAGCATAAAATAGTTTATACAAAACATACTTATGATCCATCAAAAGCTATAAGTGGAGTAGAAGTTGCTGATTTCTTGGGAGAAGATTATAACAGAACTTTTAAGACTTTAGTTACAGTTCGGAAAATCTGGTGAACATTATGTTTTTGTAGTTCCTGTTGCAGAAGAACTAGATTTAAAAAAGGCTGCAAAAGCAGTAAATGAAAAAAGTATAGAGATGCTTAAATCTAAGGAATTATTACCTCTTACTGGTTATATTCATGGTGGATGTTCTCCAATAGGTATGAAGAAACAATTTAAAACTGTAATTCATGAAACTGCCCAAAAATATGATACGATAATGTTTAGTGCAGGGAAAATAGGATATCAAGTAGAGATGAATGTTCAAGATTTAAGTAAAGTTATAAGGATAGAATTTGCAGATATAATAAAGGCTGAAAGTTGAAAATTATTATAAAATATGTTAGAATATAAGCATATAATTGTTAAAAATTATATAAAAAACACATAAGGAGAGTGGTTATCAAATTCACATAAGAGACTTTATAAAAGCTGATTATGTGTTATCAGTCTAATAAAAAACACGAAAAAGAAAAAAGAATTGGAGAGTGTTTAAAATGGAAAGTGCCTCGGGTAGTATTACTCTTAAAAAGGCAACTAGAAAAGACATCAAGGAAATCACAGAATTAATTTATATTACAGAGCCAGAACCAGAGCTCGAATGAGGATATGGTTCTGAGAAAGAAAGAAAACAAGTATTAGAACATTTAATGAAGATTAAAAATAACCGATTTTCATTAAAAAACTTTATTGTTGCAAGAAAAGACAATAAGTTGATTGGTATGGCATTATTAATTGATGGTAAAGATATTGACAGATTAACAATTAATAGTGAGAAAAAGGTAGTAAAAATTCAGAAAGGATTTTTAAACAAATTAGGATATATTTATTCATCAATAAGAGATTATTTCTTATTTAGAGAATGTGAAGATGATGAATTTTATATATCAAATATAGCTATAAAAAAGGAATTTAGAGGAAACGGATATGCTAAGGTTATGATTGATAAAATTAGCAAAATGGCAAAAAGAAAAGGTTACGATAAAGTTTCTTTAGTAGCTAAAAATGACAAGTTAATTAAGTTCTATGAAAGTTTAGGATTTAATTTAATTAATAAGAGAATAAGAAGGATGGTTTCTGAAATATAAAGTTAAACTAAAAAAGATAGGCATGAATATATAAATTCATGCTTATTTTTTGTTTAAAAAAGAGAAAGTCCCACATACCGAAGTATGTAGGGCTTCTCTAAAGATGCACTATCCGTCAATACGTTCAAAGTACGGGTCCGGAGACCACAATACTTGACCATCAGTGGTCATGACCATATTGATAGTTAAGCCGTTGTCCAGTTTTAATGGCAAACCATAATTACATCTAAAGGTGTAATCAGAGCTGTTAAGCTCATACTCTTTGGTACAAGAGTAATCAGAATACAGCTTCCTATCAGGAAGCAATCTGTAGGTGTTACCATCTGACGACCAGAAATAGAGATCGAGAAACTCCTGGAAGGTAAGACCTCCTTTTGTTTCGACTCCATTTTGCAACTCACTAACTTGATTATTCAAGTCAGCGATTTGTGCATCTTTGTCGGCAATCTGCTGATTCAGACTGTCAATTGTTTTCTGCACATTACTTTCATCCTGAGCAGTGGATGCAGTTGCATCACTTGTTTGAGCCACATCTGTTGGCGTATTATCGTTTACAGATGTTGTCTGCTCTGTTGTTTGTGTATCGTCGGACTTTTTCTGGTGAGTCTGACTCCACCAGGTAGCGAATATCAATAATGCTACAATAATTAAAATTGTTCCGATGACCCGTTTCCAACAAATTTTGTTTTTTGACATATAAATGCCCTCCTTCTGCAGATTAATAAGTTAATTATACCACTTAATTAACATAAAATCAAATTGACAAAAAAAGTAAAATAAGACATAATCTACATTATGTAACCCGAAGTTTATAGGTTCAGAAAAATAATTATTAGGAGGAACAAAGATGAGAATACGGACTAAAGCAGGGATAGAAGCTTTACCAGAGGGAAGAATAAGAGAGTTGGCAGAAACTACACTAAAAGTATTAAATCTGCAGGACTTTATTGAAATGGAAGTCGATGATGTATATGATGATATTTCAGAAGGGATGTTCATAAGAACAAGAGATGAAGAGATAAGTATTTCGTATCCAGGAGTAGAGAATGGAATGCTTGAATATAGATATTTGAAGCGAAAACAAAAAACAGACGGAATAAAAACATCTTCTTATGTTATTAGAGAAGATTCTTTAGTCATCAAGCAACATACTGGTGGTTTTAGAACAATAAACATGACTGGTAAAACAGATTTTTTTGCTTTATCCAAGAAAGCTCCACAAATTCTAGAACTATTGAATAGCAGAAATGGTTTTGATCCGTTGGATATGATTCCAAGAATAAGGAAAATGTTAGGTTGTAGTCTTAAAGATTTTGAAAAGTTTTGGATTGAAAATGATATCTTGCTGATAGAAGCTGGAAATATTGTGGAATTGGGTGAAAGAACAAAGGAATATTCTGTGTCGTATTCAGCTGATAGATTCTGGTATAGAGATAATATTATGAGATTAGGCTTATGCCTAAAGATGAAATAGAAATCTCAGTAACTGGAAAATATAAAGAGCTTAAAGATGTTTCAATTAGTGATATAAGAAAAATCGCTGATAAAAAGAGAAAAGAAATGAAAGAGAAAGTAGAAAAACTTTCGACAGAAATATAATCTAGTTTTATCACCTGTAGAGAAAAACAGGCTTAAGCAATGAAAGTTTAAGCCTGTTTTCTCTATTTTTTAGTCATTATCTTTATTGCAACCACAGTCAGAGGTTTGCATATTATCACAATTCATATAAAACTTCTTTTCTGCTAGTTTATCTTGAACTCCACGTAAAGCTTCACCAAACCTTTGGAAATGAACTATTTCTCTTTCTCTTAAATAACGAAGAGGGTCAACAACATCTGGTTCATCACGACATAAATCTATTAATTTTTCATAAGTTGCACGTGCTTTTTGTTCTAAATAAGGTAGAAAAAAGCAACCTAAAATATCGGTTGTATAAATATGAGAAATAACTACAAAAATAAGCATTATCGTATTTTCGATGATGTTTATTATTTTACCTAAAAATTTAAAAAAATTAGTAAAAAATATTACTTTTTAAAATAGGTCTTAAAAATAGACCTATATAAAAAATCTCGAAAATTACCAAAAAAATAAATAAATTTAACTACAAAAATAGAAAGAAAGGGGGAACGGAAGTTTGAATGAAGAAAATAAGATTGGATATTATGCAGTTATACCAGCTACAATTTTATTTAATAAAGATTTAAAACCAAATGAAAAGCTATTGTATGCAATAATAACAATACTTTCAAATAAAGAAGGATACTGTTTTGCTTCAAATGCTTATTTAAGTAGTTTATTAAATGCACAACCACATACAATATCAAAATGGGTATCTCATTTAAAAGAATGTGGTTTTGTATGCTTAGATATGGTAAAAAATGAAAAGGGAGAAATTATCCAACGAAGAATTTATCCAAATGACACACCCTATACGATAAATAGGACATACCCCTATTCGATAAATGGGACAGAGGGTATGTCCCAAAAAGGACAATATAATATTATAAGTAATAATAAGATAGATAGATTTTTTAAATATATTATAAATAATAAAGAGGAATTTCCAGCAGAATTTTCAAAAGTAGATTTTAATAATATATATGAACTACTAAAGAAATATGAAATGTTATACACTAAAGATTCATTGCAATATATAACTGGAGATAATCTTGAAAGAATAAAAATTATAGATTATGCAATAGCATTAATTGTTAGAGATAAATTACAACATTTAACTTATAAAGTTAGTAGAGATAAATTATTTAAAATATATAATGATTGTAAACTTAAAGAAGATGAATATAAAAATCAAAATAATCCAATAGAAAGTTTTATAAATTATTACTATAAAAGTATTACAAACGAATTAACGAAGGAAAAACAAAATCCTTCTTTTTTTATGCCTAATAAAAATGAAATAGAAGATATAGGAGGTTACGATATATGATAAATATATTTGAAAAGTACAACAGATTAACTAATGAAGAAAAAGAAGATTTAGAAGATTTGTATATAGTTGATCAGTTATTTAAACAACTAGAGAATTTTCATAAATTAGATTTGAATTTATTAGAGAAAAAAATATTATTCAAGAAAGCTAAAGAATGTTTTAATGTTAGTAATATAGATATTAAAGAAATAATTAAAAGGCTATTTGAAATATTAGAATGTGTAGATAAAACAATTTGTGATATTGATGATTTGGATTTAGAAGAATTAATTGATTTAATATCTAATAAAGATACTGATTTTAAGGAAATAGAACCTAAAAAAGATATTATATTTGCAATAGCAACAACTAAATTTTATTGTCTATTATTAAAATATGAAGGGCAATATATGTTAATATGTGAAAAAGATAATGGTACTCAATATCAAAGAAAATTCAAAAATAAAGATGATTTAGGCTTTTATATATCAAGAAAGTTTTTACAAGAACATGGAGAGTTATTTATATAAAACAGGAATAAAGAAAATTGAGTATTATTTGAAAAAATATAATTTATTGGATTTAAAAATAAGTAAATTAGTAGATGAAACAGATAATCAAGATTATAAACAAACTTATAATATATGGTTAAAAAATAAAAGTAGTAGTTTAGAAGATGAAGCAATACGAAATATAGAACTTGAGCAAAGAATATATAAAGTTAGAAAGTGGCAGAAATTAATAGATTTTGTTTTAAATCAATATAAATCAAAAGATAAAGAAAAATATAAATTCATTTGTTTAAAATATTTTAATAAACTAACACCTATAAAAATAAAAGAAATAATGAATTTAGATTTTAATAAACAAGAAGAATTAAGGCTTGAAATATTAAATTATATGTTAGTTGTTGCAATAAAGAAAAATATGTTAAGGGAGGTGTAAATTTGTCTTTGGAATGAAAAAAATAATAATTACAATATTCATAATAATTTGCATAATTGCTTTATTTATAATTGGATATTTATTATTAAAAGATTATTTTGAATATGACTCTAATAATAAAGACATAGAAGAATTGGTAGATGAAGTATTTATAGATAACCCAACAGAAGAAAAAAATAAAATAGATTGGAAACAGTTAAAAACAATTAATGAAGATATTATAGCTTGGATTGAAATAGAAGGAACACAAATTAATTATCCAATATTAAAAGATAATGGGAATTTGTATTATTTAAAACATAATTACTTAAAAAAGTATAATAGCAATGGATCTATATTTACTTTAGATAAACAACCTTTTGAAAAAGATGAAACTTTATTATATGGACATAATATGAAAAATAATACAATGTTTTCTTTATTAGGAGATTATCTTGATAAAGATTTTTTATTTGCACATCAAAAAATAAATATATATACACCTATTTGTAATTATGAGGGAATCATATTTAGTGTATATTCAATAGGTATAGAAAAGGAAAAAAGTAATATATCTAATTTGAATTATGAAGAAAAAATCAAATATTATAAAAATTCAAGTAAAATACAAGTTAATGATGTAAATATTACTGATAAGATAATTAAATTATCAACCTGTTCTTATCTAAATAGTAAAACAAGTCCAACAGACCAAAGATATTATATTATTGCAACACTAAATAAATTAAATTAAAAAGGATGGTGATGTGTAATATAAAATGTTAAAGAAAATATTAAATAAAATACAAAAATTTGAAATGCAGAAACAAACTAAAGTAGACAAAATCGCAGAAATTAAATTAGAAATTGATGATATAGACTCAAAACTAAAAAAATTATATACATTTAAAAAGGAATATGAAAAATTAGAAAATAATTCAACGGAATTTTTAAATAGTCTAAAGTGAGGTGGTTTATGACCGATAAAGAACAAGAGATTTTAAGTTTATATTTAAAAGATTTGCGAAAGAAAAGAATTGTAATAGTATTAATTGTAGTATGCATAATTATAATTGGTGGTGCATCTATTAGAAAATATGTGCTATCAAATAATGAAAATGTAATGCTAAATGATGAGAATGTTACAAATGAAAATACAACAAATGAAATTGAAGATACAATTAAAACTGAAAACATTATTGAAAAAACAGAAGAAAGCGAAAATAAAAAACAAGAGAAAATAGAAGAAACAAAAGAAGAAATTAGTAGAGAGGTTCAAAAGCCAAAAATAGAGAAAGAAAGTAATAAAGAAAATAATTCAAAGAATAAACAAGAAGAACAAAAAACAGAAAAAACAACTTCAAAACCTTCTAATAAAGATTTTCTATTTACTGATGGATATACTATGGAAAATGTAACACAAGCAGCACAAGATTATTTAACTTCTAGTGGATATGCAGGAGAATGTGTTCCAATACAAGATAATGAAGGCGTATATTTAGGAATGAGAGTAACTTTTTATTAATTTTTAATAAAAGGGCTGACAAATTTAAAAGAGCACGTTATTATAAAATTAAGAGGTGATCTTGTATGAAAAAGAAAATTATTATAAGTTTAGTTATAGTATTTATAATTTGTGTCAGCATAATAGGATTATATTTATATATTGATTATAGAGATTCTAAAATTTCTTTAATAAATGAAAGTATAGAAATTGAATATGGAGAAATTTATGATCCTAATGTAAATGATTTGATAGATATAAATAAATTTGATTTTATTAATTTAGATAAAATAAGTATAAAAAATGAAATGAAAATTAATGATAAAAAAGGTTATGCAGAAGTTGGAGAATATTTTATTTATGTTTATTATAAAGATTTAGATTTAGTACAAAAGGTTATAGTTAAAGATTCAATTTCTCCAGAAATAAATATTAGTGAGAAAATCGAATTACCATATAATACAGATTTAACTAATGATAATTTTAGTAAATATATAAAAATTACTGATTTGTCAGAAACAAAAGAATATAATATTGATTTTTCTAATGTGAACAAAGAAATACCAGGAGAATATACAGCAATTGTAGAAGTTGAAGATATTTATAATAATAAAGCACAAAAAGAATTTAAAATTATTATTCAAGAAAAAATTGAAGAAAAAGTAGAAAAAGAGATACCTTCAAAAAAAGATACCAATATAACTTCTAATCAAAATAATAGCCCAAATAATAAAACAACTCAAAATAATAGTAATTTTCAAAAGAATAATAATCAAGAAAACATAAATAAAGAAAATACAAACACTTCCCAAAGTGATACACAATTAGAACAAAGCGATTTAGCTTATTGGTGTGTAGAGGGAGGAAGTCATCATATCGCAGGAGATGGTGCTAATGAACACGGATATTATAAAACTTGGGAAGATGCTCATAAAGCTTTTGAAAATTATACAAAAGGTTGGGCATCAGTACAGTATAAAATAAGTCAATGTGGTTGTGGATTATTCTATTTTTGGGCAATACAATAAATAATAATTAAATAGAAAAATAAAGGGACTTTAACAATAGCAAAAGCTAAAGTTAAAGTTCTTTTTTGTATTTAAGAAAGGATTGATAAAAAATGAAAAGTAAAACAAAAAAATTAATGTCGATAATTTGTTTAATACTAATTATATTAACTGCTTTACCATTACAGACATTTGCAGCTTTTATAACAGATATTAACTCAAATGCAAGGTTTGGTGTCATTTCAGGAAGTTTAGCAAATTATGGACATGAATTGCATTATGCAGATTATGATGGAACAAGATATTTAGTATTTTGCACTCAATATGGAAAGACAAGTCCAAATGGTGGAGATTACACATATAACGGAGATTTTATAGTTCATTATAAAAATAATCTTCCACAATATGAAAAAATTGCAGAAATGATTTATTTTGGATATACAATGAATTATGGATATGGTATTCCAACAAGTACAGAAGCAATTCGAGCAGCTTGTTGTACTCAACAATGGGTATGGGAATATATTCATAATAATATAGATGGAAGTATAAGTGTACCATCAAGAAATAGTTGGAATGGAAACTATATGTCAACAGGACATTTAGCAGATTGGACAGCTAGAACAGAACAATATTATAACTTATATCATGGAAATACATCATTTAATGGAACAACAAATAAAGCTACAATAGGGCAAAGTACAACATTAAAAGATACAACTGGAAGATTAGCATCATATCAGTCATTTAGTCAAAATATAAATGGTGTAACTTTTAGCCATAATCAAGGAAGTAATGATTTAACAATAACTGTTGATAGCAATTGTACTGCTGATAGTGTAACTTTCAATTCAAGAGATTTTGGATTATATCAACTAATGCCAAATGGAAAACAATATGATAGTTCAACAATGTCAAACTATGTATATTTTGAATTTACATCAGGAGCAGTTCAAAATGTAATGTTTTCAAATTATGTTGATCCATCTGCATTTAGTATAACAGTTGAAGTAGAATATGGAAATGCTTTAGTAATAAAAACAAATGCTAACGGAGATACTTTAGCAGGTTGTACTTTTGAATTATACAAAGATGAAAATTGTACTCAAAAAGTTAGAACAGGAACATCAGATTCTAATGGAAATATTTATTTTAAAAGATTAGCACCTGGAACTTACTATGTTAAAGAAACAAAAGTACCAGAGGGCTATTTATTAGATAATACAGTTCAAAAAGTAGAAGTTAAAATAAATGAAACAACAGAAATATCTTTTAAAAATTATGAACCAACAGGAGAACTTAAATTAATAAAAACAGATAGAGAAACAGGCAGGGAGAATAGAGTTGATGGAACAAGTCATCATGGAGACGCTACACTAAATGGCACAGAATATACATTATATGCAAAAGAAGATATATATAATGTAGCAAAAACAGTTAAATATTTTTCAAAAGATGAAAAAATTGCAACTTTTAAATTTAATAATAATGGAATACCAACAATAAATATAACAACAAAAAGTGAAACAGCAAAATTAACAGTAGATGAAGAAATTCTAAAAGGATTACCAATGGGAAAATATTATGCAAAAGAAACTAATGTAACAGAAGGATATTTACAAGATGAAGAAATACATTCAATAACTTTTAAATATAAAGATATGAATACAAAAGTTATTAAATTGGAGGATACTTTTACAAATTTAGTTAAGAAAGCAAAGTTTGAGGTTATAAAAATTTCTTCAATAGAAAATACAACAGCACCAGTTATTGAAGGAGCAGAATTTACTGCAATACTTACAAAATATGTTGACTACTATGGAAGTTTTGATGAAGCATTAAAACATATAGACGAATTTGCTGAAGATGAATATTCTATATTTAAAACAGATAAAAATGGACATGGTATATCAGGATTATTAGCTTATGGAAAATATACAGTAAATGAAACATACTGCCCAAGTGATAGAATAAATCCAGTTCAAGAATTTTATATAGATATAAATGAAAATAGTGATGGTGTTATAAAAGAAGTAGTAGAAAATGATACACCTTTCCAAAGTTATATAAAACTTGTAAAAATGGATAAGAAAACAGAAAAAATAGTTACTTTTTCAAATACAACATTTTCACTATACAAATTGAATGAAAAAACAAATGAATGGGAAAGAGTTTCTTGCAAATTAGGAAAAGAAAGTTTTGATAAATGGACAACAGATGAAAATGGTATTGCATACACAGAAACAAAATTAGATGCAGGAACATATAAAGTAGAAGAAATAGTAGTTCCAGATGGATTTTTACAATTAGAAGAAGAATGTACTTTTGAAGTAAGTAGAAGTAATGAAACATTAGAATATGATAAAGATTATGATGCGTATATAACAGTAAATGTAAAAAATGAACAACCAACAGGAACTTTAATAGTAGACAAGTCTGTTGCAGTAAGAGAAGATATAGATACATCACTAATAAATAATATTGAAGATTTATCAGGAATTGAGTTTAAATTAAATGCAAAAGAAAATATTATAGATAAGGCAGATGGAAGCATAATCTATGAAAAAGGCAAAGAAGTAAAAAGATTTAATTTAGATAAAGATGGAAATTATACTTTAACAGGTTTGCCATTAGGAGAATATCAATTACAAGAAACAAAAACTTTAGATGGCTTAGTATTAAATGAAACTGTTTATGAAGTAGTATTTACTCAAAAAGATTTAACTACAAAAGTATATGAAGAAAAGAAAGAAATTTCAAATGATACAACAGTATTTGAATTTTCAAAAACAGATATTACTGGAGATAAAGAATTAGAAGGAGCAAAATTACAAGTTATTGATAAAGATGGTAATATTATTGATGAATGGATATCAGGTAATAAGACACACAAAATTGAAGGCTTAAAAGTTGGAGAAACATATATTTTAAGAGAGCAAATTGCGCCAGAAGATTATGTGAAAGCAACAGATATAGAATTTAAAGTAGAAAATACAAATAAAATACAGAAAGTAACAATGATTGATAAAATACTTGAAATAGTAAAGACAGATCTAGTAACTGGAGAAGAATTAGAAGGAGCAGAAATGCAAGTTACAGATAAAGAAGGCAATATCATAGATAAATGGATTTCAACGAAAGAACCACACAAAATTACAGGTTTAACGGAAGGAGAAACTTATACACTAACAGAAATTACTTGTCCTTACGGATACGAAATAGCAGAATCAATTACTTTTACAGTAACTACTGATAAAGCTACACAATTAGTTGAAATGAAAGATATGCCAATTTTAAAATCAGTTCAAGTAGAAAAGATAGACAAAGATACTGGAGAGCATATCAAGTCAAATAAATTCACATTTGGAATTTATGAAGATGAAGAATGTACTAAATTAATAAAAGAAGCAGGGGCAAATGAATATGAAGGAACAGCATTATTTGAAGGTCTTAGATTTGGTACATATTACATTAAAGAAATAAAAGCACCTTTAGGTTATAAACTTTCAGATCAGGTAGTTAAAATTGAAATTAACGATAAAGGTGTGTTTGCAGATGGTGTTTCACTTGAAGAAAATAATGGAGTATATAGTTTTAAATACTATAATTCTTTATTGCCAATTATCCAAACAGGAAATGAAATGAATTATGCTTTATTGCTTGTAATTGGTGCAATTGCAATAACAGGAATTATAGGAGGAATTATATTACTAAAAAAGAAAAATAATAAATAGAATTTGAGTGGGTAAAACCACTCTTTTTCTAAATTAAAAGGAGAAATTTTGGTACACGCAAAAATTATAAATGACAATAATGAAATACATTATATTTTAGTTAGTAAAGCTAAAGAAAATACATACTATTTAATGTATGATGATATATTTTTTGAAAAAATTAAGAAAAAAGAAAATATAAGTAGAGAATTTTATACAATTTCAAGAAGAATAACAAATTCTAAAAATCGTATAAAACATATATCTTTTACACTAAAAGATGATTATACAATAAAAGAAATATATGAGTTAGTAGAGTTATTAAGAAGAAAAACAATAATTTTACTAACTTTATTTAATGAAAAAATAAATGAATGTGATTTATTATTTATTAGCAATGAGAATGATTTAGAAGTAGAACATTATATT